>OOBT01001666.1_pt1 | contig 11158 bp, 7 predicted proteins | sample 1671551 | NCBI WGS metagenome assembly OOBT01 (sample SAMN06348168, study PRJEB24527) | human gut metagenome | reverse complement strand
ATCGGAGAAAACACGCGATAAGCGCACAAAAACCCTGCGCATTGGCGCATGGGTGCTGTTGGCCGTCAGCGTACCGGTACTGCTCATATGTGCCGTACAGTATTTTACTGCCGGACCGCCTATTCCAGAGGATGTTTCGATCGTCGGCGGCGTTGATATGGCGACAGACATCTACGTTATGGGTCGGTTCCCTTCACATCTGTTTTTAGCCGCACTGCCGCTCTTTGTCGTGGGACTTGGTGTGCTGATAGGATTGAAAATCAAAAGGTGGAAAGGAAAAACACATGACGGGCAAGATTAAAGTTTTATTGCCGCTGCTGCTCATTTTTCTACTCGTCGGCTGCGGCAAAACGAACGATGGCCTGACCATCGAGGGCCACGACTGGACATACGCAAACGCCATCGACAGCGAGGGGCAGCCGCTCGACCTCCCTGCCCTCACCTGCTCCGCGCAGGACGGCTCGCTGACGGTCACGGATTCAGACGGCAGCACGCAAAGCGGCACCTACACCCTCACCCAGCACGATGCGAACGACGTCCTCTATGATCTTACGCTGGATAGCGAGACCGGCACGGCGCTTGTCGGCGTCACGGAATACACCGATGCTGCAGGGGAGAAAAGCAGTGAGTATACGCTGATCTTATCGCTGCCAGAGCGGACGGTTTATTTTCGTGCCGATATGGCACAATGAATCAAGGCCGCCCGAAAGGGCGGGGTTTTCCCTGCACCGTGCAGGGGGACGATTAAGGGGGATATTCTCTTTCCTCGGAAAGAGAATATCCCCCTTTGACCCCCAAGAGAAAGGGATTTGACCGGCAGTCTCGGGCTCGAAGGGGCTTTTTGCCTCCGGAATGCAACTGCCTGCGTGGCGGTATTGCTGACGCTCACCGCCATTGGTTCTGCTATACGACTTGCCTCTGCTTCTATTATCCGCTGCCGCTCTCGAATCTTGTTTCGGTGCGGTGTAATCGCCTGCTATCGAAAGTGCGCATATCGCGGCAAGCCCCAACAATGCTGCCTTGGCAGGCAGAAGCAAATCTGCACAAATCCAAAGTAGACGGAGATTGCGTAAGGGTAGCGAATTGCAGGCAAAGCGACAGCGAAGATAGAAGATAGTCAAGTCGTTTAGATACACTGCTTGGTAGGTACCCGATTCGGCAAGCATTGCAGCTCTTCGAGCTGCTCGCTTGCAATGGGAAACGCCTTTCTTTTGGACGGGCGACGCCCGTTTTCTTTCTCGGGAAAGAAAATGGGGGTCGCATCACGCGGCATGTATGCCGCAGAGCACTTCGCACCTGTGCGAAAAAGAAGAGCCGTCTCTCGAGAGAGACAGCTCTTTTCTCTTTTTACAGCTTGCGGAAGCGCTCCGCAATGACCGCCGCCGCGTCAGCGGTCGACAGCGCACCGGTGTCAAGGTAAAGATCATACCCCTCCGGCGCGCCCCAGGCCTTGTGGGTGTAGCTCTCGTAATACTTGCGGCGCTGCTTGTCCATCTTGTGGATGAGGCGCACCGCCTGATCGCGTGAGAGCCGTTCCTGCGCCATCTTGCGCTGGATGCGGTGCTCGTCCGGCGCGGCGACGAACACGGTGAGAAGCCTCACGTCTTCGCCGCGCAGCACATAGTCTGCGCAGCGCCCCACGAACACACACTCCTCGTGGCGGGCGATGCGGCGGATCTCGTGGCTTTGCAGGGCGAAGAGCACTTCGCTCGTCGGTTTGCCGCGCAGCACATGGTGGTTGCCCTCGTGCACGGTCTGGAAGAGGTAGGGGTTGGTCGCCTTTTCGTCCGAGGGGGAGAGCGTTTTTTCCGAAAGCTCGCCGTACTCGCACGCGAGGCGGATCAGCTCGCGCTCATAGACGCGGATGCCGAGGAGATCCGCTGTTTTCACGGCCACTTCGTGGCCGCCGCTGCCGAACTGGCGGCTGATGCTGATGATGCGATTTCCCATAGTATGAATCTCCCTCCGCTTTTCTATTGTTTCAGCGCGTTGAGCGCCGGCTGGGGAATCGAGAATGCACGATCCGCCGGCGTGATGACGGCGGAGAGCGACACCGGAGCGTCGGAGAGGATGAGGTGCAGCGCGCCGCTGCACGAGATGTTGACGGACTGGAGCTCGCCCTGCTCGCTCACGCGGACGGAAATGCGTCCGGAGGAGAAGGTCACATTCTGTGCCTTGATATCCGGCGCGATGGCGGCGGCGAGCTCGCTCATCGCGTCGGAGTCGAGCGAAAGACCGTAGAGATAGCCGTCGCTCACCTTATCGCAGCCCGCGCTGCCGTTCAGAATGGACTGGTAGCAGAGGTCAATGAGCGACGTGGCATCGACGAGCTGCTGGCTCGCGGTGTCGACACTGTTGCCGTCCGCGTCGCAGATCTTGCTGCCGGAGAAGTAGACAGCGAGGGTGTTTTTTTGGATGCTGCCGTAGCTCTGGCCGTCGATGCTGCTGCGGTCGTACTGGAGCGTGCTGTTCAGCACGATCGGGCCGCAGTCGGCGGAAAGGGCGATGTCGGCGGACAGATCGTCCGCGGTCAGCTCGCCCCAGGCACCCAGCAGACGGAGCGCGTTGTCCGTCAGCGTGGAAGCGTCGTCATTGCTGCCCGAATGGATGGCGGTGAGCACATCGTCGGGGATCACCGGCGCGAGCGCGTCGGTGAAGTGCGCGGCGGCCTCCACGCGAAGATCTCCGGAGTTTTCCGCCGTGAAGCTTATGTCCATCAGCTCGCCGCTCTCGGCGGTGAGATCCACGCGGATCGCGGAAAGCGATGCGGCGTTCGCGATCTCGTCCGAGGTGAGAAGACGCAGCAGTGTGCTCGCGTCGTCGCCCTCGGCGGTGAGGGTGTAGCGCTTTTCCTGCCCGTCAACGGATTTCGTCACCGTGAGCGTGCGGCAGAGCTCGGCGGTCTCATCCATGAGCTCGGCGTAATTTGGGAATGCGCCGCCGACAGCGTAGGACTTGCCGTTTTCAAGGTAGATCGCGCCGTCTGCGTAGTAGAGCGCCGCGCCGTCGCGGTCGATGCAGGTGATGGGAGCGCCGTCCTTCTTCGTGCGGGCGACGGAGGCATCCGCGCTCAGGCTGATTTTGCCATAGGAGGCGTCGACCGTGACGTCCATGGTCATCGGGTCCTCTTTGACACGCGCCTCGACAAGGCGGTAGGCTTCGAGGTCCTTCTTAAAGTCGGAGTGGAGGAAGAACGCCGCAGCCGCGCCGAGCAAGACTAAAATCGTGATGAGAATAGGGAGGAAGCGGCGGTGCCTGCGCTTTTTCGGCGCGGGCGGTACTGCGGGCTGCGTGAGCACGTTTTCGCGTGCCTCGCGCTCCTCGCGAAGAAGCCGAAGTTCCTCTTCCGCGCGCGCAAGGCGCGTCTCGATGGAGTCGGGATCGGCTGCGGGGGCGGGTTCGGAAGTGGGAACGCTTTCTGCGCCCTCGACCGCGGCGGTGACGACCGGCGCAGCGGTCGCTGCTACTGCGGCGGCGGGGACTGCCGTAGATTCAGCGGACACAGGCGCATCCGCCTGAGTGGCATCTTCGACCGCTGTAGACGCGGGGGCACCCGTCTTGGCAGGGGCTTCGTCTGCTGTGGACGCATTGGCGTCCTCGCCGCGGACGATCTGCTCGGCCTGCGAGACGGCGCTCGCGCTGCGCGCCAGCGCTTCGGCGCGTCTGCGCGCTTTGCGCTTGTGGCGGTGGACGAGCAGAACGATGATAAGGATCAGAACAGCCAGCACGGCGAGCACGCCGAGCCAGATGCCCCAGACGTCGAGCGTCCGCACGGCGGCAAACTCAACGCTGTCGCCGCTCGTGGAGAAGGTGAGGTAGCTGCCCATCGTGCCGTAGTCGGCCTCCTGCCAGCTGCCGCCGTCTTCACGGGTGTAGATGCGCAGCTCCTTTTGCCCGTCGGGCGGGAGATAGCGCACGGTGTGCGTGTCCTGCCCGTCGTCGGCAAGCTCGATGCGCCACTGCTCGAGCACTTCGGCGTTGGCAACCATCGAAGGCATTTCGCCGCGGTTGAGGCAGGAGAAGTAGCCCTTCACGCGGTCGAGCACAGTGCCGGACTGCACGTCGAACGCCGCGGGCGTGAGCGGCTGGGCGGTCACGGTGATGGCGTCGCCGTCGTTGTAGTTGCCCTCGACCAAGATGACAGCCTGTCCGCTCTCTCGCGTCTGTTCAGAGGCAAGGCCGGGGGTGTAGGCCTCGTAAACAGCGGTGACGACGGTGTCAAAGTGCAGATTCGTGAGGTCGGTGCGGTCCCAGTGGACGTGACAGCCGCTCTTGGCGGGCGGCTCGGGGATGTCGCTTTCGTCGATGGAGTCGCCGTAGTTGAAAGCGCGGCTAAGCACCGTCTTGTCGTCGGCGACGAAGGTGAGCGTGAAGGACTTCATGCTCTCGGGCAGGTCGCTGAGTGCGAGCAGCTGAGAATAGCTGATGGGCTCGGCCCGCCCGGCGTAGCCCTGACGGTTGATGCCGGGGAGATCGTCGGAGACATAGTAGTTATGCTCAAATGTGCCCGTGTCGCTGCCGGAGATCGCACCCTGGTACTGCTGGCAGTCGGTGATGTCGACGAGCGAGTAGTTCCAGCTCACGGTACTGCCGCTGCCGTCGACATTTTCCTGTACGCCGGAGCCGACGATGCCGCCGACATACTTCTTGCCGCTGAGCGTGCACTTGGAGAAGTTCCCGAGCACCGTCGCGCCGGTGAGACCGGCGATGCCGCCGGTATAGCTGCCGTTTTCGTTCGTGATGGTGCAGGACGACGTCTCACACGCAGTCAGATAGCCGAGGTCCATGCGGCCGACAATGCCGCCGACATAGCTGCGCTTGCCGGCCACATCGCCGGTGTTGACGCACTTCTGGATGATGGAGCGGTACTCATACTGCTTGCGGTAGATGTTCGAAAGATGGCCCGTGACATCGTCCTCGGGGTCGAGCGTGTATTCAATGGTCATGGAGCCTGTGATGCCGCCGGTATTCACATCGCCGTACACCGCGCCGCTGTTGCGGCAGGAAGAGACTTTACCGAACGTGACGGAATCGATGTCGACATCGGAGGTGTCGACAATGATGTCGCCCGTGCCGCCGCTGAGCGAGGAAATGGCGGAAAACAGCGTTCCTGTCAGCTCGTTGAACTTGTTGTTGATCGAACGAATATCATTTGCCAATGTGCCGACCGTGCCGCTGGCGGCGTTGTTGAGCATTGTGACCTGACTGCTCAGGCCGTTGATCGACGAGGTCAGCCCGCCAAGATCCGGTGCAGCGACAATCTGAGTCGAGCCGGTGACGGTGCCCGAGGCATTGCCCTCGTGGCTCGCGCCCGCGCCTGCGGCACTGCCGCCCCAGATGGTGGTGCTGTGACCGCTGTCGGAATGCTCGTGGTCGATGCCGCCGGCTGCGCCCTTGCCGCCGCCGATCAGAGTGTCGGAGGAATGGGAGCCGTCGCCGGTGATGACGCTGTCAATACTGGCGTTCAGCCGGACGTTGTTCAGCTCGTTGGCGGCGTTATCCACATAGCCGGACATGCTGTTCAGGCGCGAGGCAATCTCATTCGAGCCGCTTTCGGCATGGTTGGTTGCTGTGTTGACAAGACCGCTGAGCTCGTTGAGTTGTGTTTTGAGCTGCTGCAGCAGACCGTCGGAGATCTCCATGCGGATATAGGGCTCCATCTGGCCGGCGATGCCGCCGACGTCCTTTCGCCCGCAGATCGCGCCTTCATTGCTGCACGCGAGCACTTGTCCGCTGCTGCGGCCGACCACGCCGCCAATATTGTAGCCGATGTGCTGATAACCGACGGCGGCGTAGTTTGTGCTCGACGCGATCGCGCCGGAGGAATAGCCTGCAATACCGCCGGTGTCGATGGCGGTGTTGAGCGTGTCGGCGCGGGAGAGCTTGGCGAGGTCGAGCGAGAATTCGAGGTTCAAATTGCTCAGGTCGATGGAGGGGTCGGTGCTCTCGATGTTTACATAGGCGCGGCCGCGGCAGGAGACGATGGAACCGAGGTTTTCGCCCACGATGCCGCCGGTCATGCTCTGGCCGAAGATCGCGCCCGAGGCGTCGCACGCGCGCACGATGCCCGTGGCGAGGTTGCTGCCCGCGATGCCGCCGACGCTGCGTTTGCCGGAAACGCTTCCGTTGAATGTGCAGCTTTCGATCGTGCCGTGGTTTTCACCCACGATGCCGCCGATATTTTCGCTGTCGCCAGACGGGGTGACCGTGCCCTCAACATTCAGGTTTTTGATGACGGCGTCCTTTTGCAGCACGCCGAAAAGACCGGCGGGGGAGACGCTCTGCGTGATGGAAAGGCCGCTGATGGTGTGGCTGTTGCCGTTGAACGTGCCGCCGAACGTCGGGATGGGGAGCTCGTCATCGTCGGTCAGCTCGATATCGTTGTCAAGCACAACGGTTTTACCGCGCGACCAGGAATCGAGCGTGCAGGAATGCGCGAGGGATCGTAAGTCTTCTGCGCTCTTGATGTGGATGGCGCCGTCCCCGTCTGCCAAGACCTGCGTGACAGGGAGAAGCGAGATGAGCAGCAGGCACGAGAGTGCAAGCGCGCAGAAGCGATAGAAATGATTAGTCTTCTTCATCGTCTTGCTCCTCATTTGCAGATCCGGAGATCAGATTCAGGTCGATGTCGCCCTCGACCGTGGCGTGCATGATGCCATGCACCGTACCATTGATGTTGCCGCGCACCATGCCGTTGACGGAGACCTTACCGTGACCCGATTTCTTTTCCGTGATGGACGGGACGGAGAACGAGGTCTTGTCGACGATGCCGCTGCCGATGAGCAAGATCTGCGGCAGGGCGAACATGACCATGATGATGGAGATGACCGTGCCGCGGCCAAGGCTCTCACCGATGCCCGCGATGACGGGCTCAGATGTCATGCTGCCGATCAAAAAGCCGCAGATCGAGAGGATCGAGCCGGAGGTGATGATCGTCGGGAAGGCGAAGTTCAGCGTCTCGACGATGGCGTCGCGGTGGTGCATTTTGGATTTGAGCTCCTGATAGCGGCTGGCGATGACGATGGCGTAGTCGATATTCGCGCCCATCTGGATGGAAGAAACAATTAGATATCCTAAGAAGAAGATGTACTTGCCCGTGATGGTCGGGAACGAGAAGTTGAGCCAGATGCAGCCCTGAATCACGAGGATCAGCAGCACCGGCATACCGGCGGAGTTGAACGTGAAGAGCAGCACCAGCATAACCACGAGCACCGACACGATGCTGACGACCTTGTTATCCACGGCGAAGGACTTTTCGAATTCGTATTCGTTCGTCGATTCGCCCGCGAGGTAGACGTTTTCATCGGGGTAATACTTTTCGGCAATTTCGAGAATTTTGTCGGTGAAGGCGTAGGTCTCGTCGCTGCTTTCGGGCAGCGTGAGATAGATGAGCATGCGGTCGTAATCCGTACCTTGAAGCTGGGCCTTGGCGCTGTTCATCTGGACCTCGGCATCCTGGAGTATCTGCGTCTGCTCGTCGCTGAGCGTGACGATGCCGGCGTCCACCTGCTCGCAGACAAAGAGGAACATATCGATGAGCGGGACTTTGTAGGTGGCGAGATTGCCCGCAAGCTTGCCGTATTCCGAATGCTGCGCGGCGTAGGCGGCGTAGACGACCTGCGCGGCCTCGTAATCAAGCCCCGCGAGCTCGGCGAACTGGCGCGGCGTCAGCTTGTCGGCCAGCATGTAGCCGTCGAGCGCCTCAATGTTGGTAAGACCCATCGTGGAGTCGACCTCGTCGTACTGGCCGAGCTCGTCTAAGATGGCGGACTCCTTATCGTAGTCGCCCGTGGGGACGATGAGCGCCAGCATGTTCTTCGAGGTGAAGTTATCCTCGATCATCTGCTGGGCAAACTGCGTCTCATTCTGCTTGGGGGCGGAGATGAGGCCATAGCCGTAGGCGTAGGGGCAGTCGGACGACAGGCGGTAGCCGATGACGGCCAGCACCACGAAGACGATGGGGATGATGTAGCGCGTGGCATAGTCGAGCTTGCCGACGAACGGGATCTTCGGCACGAAGCTGCGGTGCTGCGTGCGGTCGATCAGCGGGCCGAAAAGCATCAGAAGCCCCGGCATCACGATGAACGCGGCGAGCAGCGCAAAGAGAATGGATTTGATGAGGCACAGCGCCATATCGGGGCCGAGCTTGAACTGCATGAAAAGCATCGCCACAAGGCCGCCGATGGTCGTCAGGCTGCTCGCACCGATCTCGGGGATCGACTTGCTCAGCGAGACGATGACGGCCTCACGCAGCGGCAGCAGCCGGTGCTCCTCTTTAAATCGGTTGCAGAAGATGATGGCGTAGTCGATGGACAGCGCCAACTGCAAGATGCTTGTGACCGAGTTTGAAATGAACGAGATTTTGCCCATCAGGAAGTTCGTGCCCTGATTCAGCACAAGTGCGACCACGAACGTCAGAATGAGCACCGGCACCTCGCCGTAGGTCTCGGACGTGAAGAGCAGCACGATGACAATGACGATGGCGACATACACCATGATGACGCTGATCTCGTGGTCGATGGTCTCCTGCTGCGTGTTGCCAAGGTCCGTGTCGACATACAGGTCGTAGTCGGAGAGGTATTCCTTCACGGCTTCGAGCGAGTCGAGACAGGCCTCGTCATCCTCACTGTAGGCAAAGGTGATGGAATAGAGGGCGGAGAGGTTATTATAATGTGCGGTGGTCTCGTCGTAGTCCACGCTCTGCACGCCCTTGATCTCCTTGATCTTGGGCTCGAGCGCGGCGGCCTGTTCTGGTGTGATGTTGGCCACCATGACCTCGGCCGTGCCATAGGTCGTGAACTGCTCGTCCATGATGTCGAGCGCCTGCTTCGTCTCGGAATCAGACGGCAGGTAGTACGTCAGGTCGCTCTCGACCTCGACCCAGTTGCGGGAAAGGGCGGAGAATACGAGCAGAATGATCGTAAGCAGAAAGATGAGATTTCGCTTGTCGACGATGACCGTCGACAGCTTTTCCATAAAGCTGGAGCCGGTCTTCTTGGTTTCGTTACTCATGGCGGTACGCATTGCCTCCTTTCTCGTGGGTGGGTCTTCGCTTCTTCATGCGCTCAAGGCCGCTTTTGATCGGCGGCTCGGGCGGGGCGAGCTGCACCACGTCGCCGAGCGAACAGTCGAGCTGGCGGCAGATGCGCACAAGCACCTCGAGCGAGACGAGCTCATTTTTCGAGAGCTTGGCGAGCGTGTTGGAGCTGATGCCGACCTCGCGCGCAAATTCCGTTTTATTTAAGCCCTTGTCGATGAGGAGCTTAAAAAGGTTGTTGTAGGTAACATACATGGTGGTACCTCCTGTTCAATCGTCAACATTATATGAAAATATCCGGAAGAAGCAAGATTAAATTTGCAAAAGCAGATATTTTTTGAACAAATCTGGCGAAGTGACAGAAACAGGCCAGTACAGATGAACAATGCGCAGCCCCTTTTGAAGCGGGGATTTGTTGATCGAGTGAAGGAGAAGATGAAAAAGGGCAAGGAAGCACCGGAGAGCGGTAAAAAGACATCTTGACTTTTGCACTGTCAGTTGCTATGTTTCAGTTAGAGATGACTAACTGACGTAAAATGAAAGAAAATCGGAACGAGAGCATAGCGAGACGAGGCAGAACGAAGGAAACAGGTATTTTTAGGATAAGAGGAGACTTGGCTATGAAAATTTTAGTATTCGGCGCGGGCGTGCTCGGCTGCAATCTGGCGCGGAATTTCTTCCGCGCGGGAAAGGACGTCACGCTGCTGACGCGGGGAGCATGGGGCGAGAGCATCCCAAAAAACGGCCTTCGGATCAAGGATAAGTTTTCGCCCCGCATGTCGGTCAGCCGCATTCCGGTCACGGCGGAGCTGAAAGCGGAGGACAAGTACGACGTGATCTTCGTCGTCCTGCGCTATACACAGCTCGACGCGATCCTCGATACCCTGCGGACGAATCCGACAAAGAATATCGTCTTTGTGGGAAACGACATGCGCGCAAGTGCGCTGAGCGCTTCGCTGCCGGAGAAAAACGTGATGTTTGCCTTTGCGGCCTCGGCAGGCCATCGGGAGCGGGAGTATGTGGCGTCCGTCGACCTCAAAAAGCTCAAGGGCAACACGGCCTATTTAAGCCGACTGATCGACGCTAATATCGAGAGCTACCGCGCGATCAAAAACGCGGGACATGAAATTTTGCCGAAGGACAACGTGGAGTTTGAAGGCGCGGCGTACCACAAGACCTGTCTGCGCTTTTTTAAGCTCATGTCCGCCACGAGCCTCGGAAAGATCTGCGCGTCCGACCATGCGATGAACGCGGTCGACGAAATGAGCGCGCTGAACCGCGATTTGAAGGCTTTCTTCGACGAGCACGGCGCGAAATATTCCGTGTGGCAGGAGCTTGAGCAGGAAGTCGCAAAATACCTGAAGTGAACAAAGGGGAAGCGCCCGTCATTTGGCGGGCGCTCTTTTTTGCCCGCTCACGGAAAAATCAGACTCCGGCGAGGCGTCGGTGAATTTTTCGACAGATATTGCCAAAGCGGATGATCCATGACTGATACTGAGAGCGCCCGGACAAAAAATGTTTGGGCACTCTTACTGTATGAATAAATTGTAATTTTCCCATGATTAAGAAGTAAATATTGTAAAGGAAACTTGACAAGATGGGCGCGTCATGCTATAGTAAGTTTGTAAAGGAAACTTGTCATGCAAGGAGGCGTTTTTTTGAAGAATAAAGTTGAGCAGTTACGAAAGGAGCGAGGATTAAATCAAGATGATTTTGCAAAAATGCTTCGTGTTTCAAGACAAACCATTAGTTCAATCGAAACAGGAAAGTATAATCCATCATTGGAATTAGCTTTTGCAATTTCAGACTTTTTTGGTAAACGGATTGAAGAAATCTTTATCTATGAAAGAGGTGCAGAAAATGAAAAAGAGTAATTTGATAACCGGGATACTACATGTGCTTTTCGGTGTGGCTTGTTTGATTGTTGCGCTGTTGATTGAAACAAAGTTAGAGGGCATTTTATGGGGCTTTGCTGGCGCAGGTATCTTCCCTGGAATTATGATGATATGCAAATATTTTTATTGGAGTTCCCCCAAGAATAAAGAGCGATACGAAGAGCGCTTGGAGAACGAACGAATTGAACAGCATGACGAGTTGAAAACAAAAATTAGAGATAGAGCC
>OOBT01001665.1_pt1 | contig 11159 bp, 10 predicted proteins | sample 1671551 | NCBI WGS metagenome assembly OOBT01 (sample SAMN06348168, study PRJEB24527) | human gut metagenome | reverse complement strand
AGCGGTCGCCCTTGGCAGCCATGGTGCCCTGCTCGGTGCACCACTGTGCGGCCTTGGCCATATCAGGGTCGGTCACATCCGCAAAGGCGGGTGCGTCTGCGGGTTCGGGCCTGCCTGCGGTGTTCCACACCAGCAGAGCCAGTTGGCCGCGGCTTGCCGGGATGACTGTACCCTCGGGCAGGAGGCTGTGCAGGATCACGCGGGTGGCGATCTCGTAGCCGCCCCAGATGGCTGCACCGCCAACGGCCACGGCGGCAATGGTACCGCCTGTGGTATCCATGGGTGCAGGTTCCACGCCGAAGTCTTCATCAAGAGGTTCGTCCGGGTCGATGGGATGCTCCGGGTCAAGCGAGCTGGCCGACCACTGAGCGACCAGTTCCACCGGGCCATTGGGCATTTTAAAGGTAAAGGTTGTGCTGGTCTGCCAGTTATCAGACGGCTCCACCGGCGTGGTACTGCCGTCCTGGGCGGTCCACTTCATAAACTCCATCCAGTAGCCGTCTTTCAGGGTGGTGGCCACTGTCACCGTATCGCCTTCCTTGACCCAAAGGCTGCTGCGCGGTTCGCCGTTGATGGTCACACTGCCCAGACTGTCGTTGATGGATACCTTTTTACTTACGGGGGGTATGCGTCCACCTTGAAAATACCATATTTCACCTTCTTTTTCAATAAAATCTGCGTGAAACGCCCCAAAACCTGCGTGAAAAACGTTTTGCACCGCTGTGCGCGCCTTTGCCCCCTCTTGCAATTTGTGCGCAAAGGGTGTAGAATACAGTCACAATCAAATACAGGGGAGCTTGTGAAGCAGGCTGAGAGGAAGTACCTAAACTTCGACCCTTTTACCTGATGCGGATAATGCCGCCGTAGGAAGTCAGAATGGATGATTTTTTGCAGGAGGCACCGCGGAAGGTGTCTCCTGTTTTTTGTTGTGTACCGATTACCATTAAGGAGGATGCCTTGTACTTTTCTGCGGAAGTGCCGCAGCGGGCTGAGGGGGAGCGCCCTGAGCTTTGTGACCGTCAGCGATGGGAAGCCGTGTTCCGGCGTGAGAGGAGACCAGAAAGTCTCGACCGCTTCTTATAGTTCCTGCGCCGGGTCTGGCACCGGGTGCGGGCTGTTTGCGGAGGCGCTGTATGGTTTTTGCTGCTTCCGCAGGTTTGGAAAGGAGCCTTGCCTTATGAAAAAACTCTCTGTGAAAAAGCTGGCGTTGGCCGGTATGCTGTGCGCTCTGTGCGTGGTGGGCAGCGTATTCAGCTTCCCCATGTTCGGCAGCAAATGTGCACCCATCCAGCACATGGTCAATGTGACCTGCGCGGTGCTGCTTGGCCCGTGGTGGGGCGTGGGCGTGGCCTTTGTGGCCTCGCTGCTGCGCAATCTGCTGGGTCTGGGCAGCCTGATGGCCTTCCCCGGCAGCATGTTCGGCGCACTGCTGTGCGGCCTTGTGTACCATAAGACCAAAAACATCCTTGCCACCATGGTGGGTGAGGTGTTCGGCACCAGCATTCTGGGCGGCCTGTGCGCTTACCCGGTGGCCATCTTCCTCATGGGCAAGAGCGCCGGCGACATCGCGTTCTATGCCTACATCGTGCCGTTCCTCATCTCCACTGCAGTGGGTTCCATCATTGCGGGCGTGCTGGTGTACAGCCTGCAGCGCTCCGGCGCACTGCGCTCCATGCAGAACAGCCTTTCCTGACGGAGGCGCACCCGAATGTTCAAAACAGAATTCGAGAACCTGCGCCGCACCTGCCCGCTCATCCATAACATTACCAACTACGTCACCGTGAACGACTGCGCCAACATGGTGCTGGCCTGCGGTGCTTCGCCCATCATGGCCGACGATGCCGCCGAGGTGGAGGACATCACCACCATCTGCGGCGGTCTGAACATCAACATCGGCACCCTGAACAGCCGCACCATCACCAGCATGCTGCTGGCGGGCAAAAAGGCAAACCAGCTGGGCCATCCTGTGGTGCTGGACCCGGTGGGTGCGGGTGCATCCCGCCTGCGCACCGACACGGCTTTCCGCCTGCTCCGGGACGTAAAGTTCACCGTGATCCGCGGCAACATCTCGGAGATCAAAACGCTGGCCTCCGGCGCGGGAACCACCAAGGGCGTGGATGCCGATGTGGCCGATAAAGTTACTGAGGAAAATCTGGATTCTGCCGTGGCCTTTGCCAAGGCTTTTGCAGCCCAGACGGGTGCCGTTATTGCCATTACCGGTGCCATCGACATCGTGGCGGATGCCAAAAAAGCCTACTGCATCCGCAACGGCAATGCCATGATGAGCAGCATCACTGGTACGGGCTGCCAGCTTTCGGCCCTGACGGCGGCGTTCGTCACCGCCAACCCCGGCCATCCGCTGGAAGCCGCTGCAGCTGCAGTGTGCGCCATGGGCCTTGCGGGCGAGACCGCCCACAAGCGCCTGACCCCGCTGGACGGCAACTCCACCTACCGCAATTATATCATCGATGCCATTTACAATATGACCCCGGATCAGCTGGAAGAAGGAGCAAACTATGAAGTGCGATAAGCAGAACATGCTTCTGTATGCCGTCACCGACCGCGCATGGGTGGGAAAACAGACCCTCTATGAACAGGTGGAGAGCGCCCTGAAGGGCGGTGTCACCTGTGTGCAGCTGCGTGAAAAAGAGCTGGACGACGAAGCTTTTCTGAAAGAGGCTGTGGAGATCCATGCTCTGTGCCAGCGCTACGGCGTGCCGTTCTTTGTGAACGACAATGTGGACATTGCCATCCGCTGCCACGCCGAGGGCGTGCATGTGGGGCAGGAGGATATGGCCGCAGCGCAGGTGCGCGCCCGTGTGGGCGACGGTATGATGATCGGCGTTTCCGTCCACAGTGTGGAGGAAGCACTGGAAGCCGTCAAGCACGGCGCAGACTGCCTTGGCGTGGGCGCAGCCTTTGCCACCCACACCAAGACCGATGTGGATGTTCTGCCCCACGAGACCCTGAAGGCCATCTGTGATGCCGTGGACATCCCGGTGGTGGCCATTGGCGGCATCCACAAGGAGAACATCCTGCAGCTCAAGGGCACCGGTGTGGATGGCGTGGCCCTTGTGAGCGCCATCTTTGCAGCAGACGACATCGAGACCGAGTGCAAAGAGTTGAAAGCCCTGTCGGAGCAGATCATCTGACCGATCCCGCGGCAAACCGGGGACACCACCTTGGGCCGCGTTATAAAATTCATGGAGAAAACCAACATGAAAAGCGTATTTTGCGCAGGTGCCGGCATCCAGAACGTTCTGTTTTTTCTGAATGACGGCTGCCTTTCCCTACCCTTGTATGACCAGCACCCTGCTGTTCAGAGATAAACTGTCATTTGGAGGAACAGAGCGTATGCAGACTTATACCACTCAGATGGATGCTGCCCGCAAGGGCATCATCACGCCGCAGATGGAGATCGTGGCTAAAAAAGAATACCGCACCACCGAGGAGATCCGCCAGTGGGTGGCCGAGGGCAAGGTAGCCATTCCGGCCAACAAGCACCACGAGTGCTTGAACCCCGAGGGTGTCGGCTCCATGCTGCGCACCAAGATCAACGTGAACCTTGGTGTCTCCCGCGACTGCAAGGACTACAACGTGGAGATGCAGAAGGTGATGAGCGCCGTCAACATGGGTGCCGAAGCCATTATGGATCTTTCCAGCCACGGCAACACCCAGCCCTTCCGCCAGAAGCTGACCCACGAGTGCCCGGTGATGATCGGCACCGTGCCGGTGTACGATTCGGTCATCCACTACCAGCGCGATCTGGCTGAACTGACCGCACAGGACTTCATCGATGTGGTGCGCCTGCATGCAGAGGACGGTGTGGACTTTGTCACCCTGCACTGCGGCATCACCCGCAAGACCATCGAGCAGATCCGCAAGCACAAGCGCAAGATGAACATTGTCAGCCGCGGTGGCTCTCTGGTGTTTGCATGGATGAGCATGACCGGCAACGAGAACCCCTTCTACGAGCACTTTGACGAGATCTGCGAGATCTGCGCCGAGCACGATGTGACCATCTCGCTGGGCGATGCCTGCCGTCCCGGCTGTCTGGCTGATGCCACCGATGTGTGCCAGATCGAGGAGCTGGTGCGTCTGGGCGAGTTGACCAAGCGCGCATGGGCACACAACGTGCAGGTGATGGTGGAAGGCCCCGGTCATGTGCCCCTGAATCAGGTGGCTGCCAACATGGAGGTGCAGAAGAGCATCTGCATGGGCGCACCCTTCTATGTGCTGGGACCCCTCGTCACCGATATCGCTCCCGGCTACGACCACATCACCGCTGCCATCGGCGGCGCTGTGGCTGCAGCCAGCGGTGCAGCTTTCCTGTGCTATGTGACCCCCGCCGAGCATCTGGCTCTGCCCAATGTGGACGATGTGAAGCAGGGCATCGTGGCCTCCAAGATCGCTGCCCACGCCGCCGATATCGCCAAGGGCATCCCCCACGCCCGGGACATCGACGATAAGATGGGCGATGCCCGCCGTGTGCTGGACTGGGATGCACAGTTCGCCTGCGCACTGGACCCGGAGACCGCAAAGGCCATCCGCGATGCCCGCCTGCCGGAGGACGACCACAGCGACACCTGCAGCATGTGCGGCAAGTTCTGTGCCGTGCGCAGCATGAACAAGGCGCTGGCCGGTGAGTACATCGACATTCTGTAAAAATCTTCTGTTTTGCGCGCAGCAGCGTGCATCTTCCTCCGCCGCCCGGTATGACCGCCGGGCGGCTTTTTTATTATCGATTATTTCTATCAATTTTTTAGAATTTACAATTCTTCTGTACTGTACTATAATGAAGTTATCGTCTTCATTCCATTGATCTACAGGAGGGATCTGCCTTGCTGGTAAATCTTATCGAATCCGTCTATCGCCTGCTGTGGGGCGACCTGTTCACTATCCCGCTGGGCGGCGGCATCGGCATTTCCTTCATGGTGGTGCTGCTGTTCACGGCGGGCATCTGGTTCACCTGTCGCACCCGTCTTTTGCCGGTGCGGCTGTTCCGGGATATGATCGCCGCCGTGTGCGAGAAAAAGCAGGGCAGGGACGGCCTTTCCTCCTTCCAGACGCTGGTCATTTCCACCGCCACCCGCGTGGGCATGGGCAATCTGGTGGGCGTGGTGGCCGCTGTTTCTGCAGGCGGTGCCGGTGCGGTGTTCTGGATGTGGGTCACTGCCATTCTGGGTGCGTCCACCTCCTTTATCGAATCCACCCTTGCCCAGAAATACCGCCAGCCCGACCCGCTGTACGGCGGCTGGCGCGGCGGACCGGCCTACTATCTGCATGTGCTGGCGGAGCGCAGGCGCGGCAAAAAGCTCAAACGCTCTGTGGTAGCGGCACTGTTTGCGGCGTCTGGCCTCATCTGCTGGTGCGGCATCAGTCAGGTGATCTCCAACTCGGTCAGTTCCGCGTTTGAAAATGCGTTCCATATTCCGCCGCTTACTACCACACTGGTGCTCACGGCCATTGCAGCGGTGATCGTGCTGCGCAAGAATGCCACCGTGAAAAGTCTGGACGTGATGGTGCCCATCATGGCGGTGTGCTATTTTGTCATCACCGTGGGCATCGTGCTGTTCAACCTGCCCAAGCTCCCGGCGGTGTTCGGGCGCATCTTTGCGGAAGCGTTCGGTCTGCGGCAGGCCGTGGCTGGCGGCTTTGGTGCTGTGCTGATGAACGGTGTCAAGCGCGGCCTGTTCTCCAACGAAGCGGGCAGCGGTTCGGCACCCTGTGCAGCTGCCGCCGCAGAGTGCGACGACCCGGTCAAGATGGGCTTTGTGCAGGCACTGGGCGTGCTGATCGATACGGTGGTGATCTGCAGCTGCACGGCCTTTTTGATGTTGCTGGTGCCGCAGGAGATCACAGAAGGACTTGCAGGCATGGACCTTTTGCAGACTGCCCTGCAGTACCATCTGGGCGGCTTTGGTGTCGTGTTCATTGCGGCCACGCTGGCGCTGTTCAGCTTTTCCACCTTTCTGGGCGTTTTGTACTATGCCCGCGGCAATGTGGCCTATCTGTGCGGCGACAACTGGTGGAGCCAGACCGTGTATAAGCTGATCGCGCTGGCCATGCTGGTGATCGGCGGAATGCAGGCCTACACGGTGGTGTGGGATCTGGGCGACGTGGGCATCGGCCTGATGACCATTTTCAACATGATAGCATTGGTACCCATGGCAAAGGAAGCGCTTGCCGCCCTGAACGACTACGAAAAACGCAAAAAACTGCAGTAAATAGCAAAGGCCCGGCTCCCTGTAACATGGGAACCGGGCCTTTCAGGTTATTTTATTGCAGATCAGATTTGTTTAAAAGCAGTCCGGCTGCAAGCCCGGCCAACGCAGGCAGCACCCAGCCAAAGCCCATGCTGCCCAGCGGCAGAGCGTTGGCGGCGGCAGATACTGCCCCCAGCGGCAGCGCAGCGGCGATGCTCTGCAGGGCGGTCAGGCCCATGCACAGCGGATACACCGCCCGGTGCTTTTCAAGGCCCGGCATAAAGGAAAGCAGGATCAGCACGATGGCTGCGGGATAAATGGCGTTCAGCACCGGAGTGGACAGCCGGATGATGGCAGCAAGGCCGAGGTTCGATACCAGCATACTGGCCACAGCAAAAAAAGCTGCGATGGCAGGGTAGGGGATGCGGGGCAGCAGCTGATGAAAATACTGACCCACGCAGGCGATCAGGCCCACGCAGGTGTTGAAGCATGCGATCACAAAAATGGCTGCGACCAGTACAAGGCCCGCCCGGCCGAACAGCGTTTGCGCCAGAGCGGTAAGCACCTCGGCACCGGTGGCAAGCCCCGGATACACCGTGCCGGTCTCGGCCCCGGCGTGGCCCAGCATGGCGTAGACCACCAGCAGCAGCCCGCCTGCAATAAAACCGGCCCGGATGGTGCCACCCTCCACGGCACGGCTTTCTGTGACACCCCGGGCGCGGATGTTCAGGGCGATGACCGCGCCAAAATTCAGCCCGGCCAGCGTGTCCATGGTCTGGTAGCCGTACAGGATGCCCTGCACAGCGGGCAGGGCTGCGTACTCTGCGCTGGGTGTGCCGTAGTGTGCCGCCAGCGGATGGATGAGACACCCGGCAAACAGCACCACGATGAGCACGATCAGGCAGGGGCAGAGGATGCGGCCCAGCCAGTCGGTAAGCTTTTCCGGCCGCAGCGCCACCAGAAAGGCCGCTGCAAAAAACAGCACCGAGTAGGCCAGCTGCAGCCCGGTACCGCCGCCTATCAGCGGCACCAGCATCTGGAAGGAGGTACTGGCGGTGCGGGGGATGGCAAGGCAGGGCCCGATGGAAAGATACACCAGAATGGTGAACACCATGGCGAACACCGGATGCACCCGGCCGGCAAGCTTATCCAGACCGCCTGCCCGTGCCACAGCCACCACGCCCGCAATGGGCAGGCCGACGGCGCTGACGGCAAGGCCCGCAAAGGCAGGCCAGAGGCTGGTACCGGCCTGTGCGCCCAGATGCGGCGGGAAGATCAGATTGCCTGCACCAAAAAACATGGAAAACAGTGTAAAGCCGACCAGAAGCAGATTTTTGCCGGAAAGCTTCTGCATAGGACAGACACCTCATTTCTTTCTTGCATCAAAGATGACAGAGATTTATACAGTTCAGTTTATCGTTTTATTGATTTCATGTCAAGAAAGAAAAACATGAAGAAAAGTAATGACAGGCATGATAAGCTCTTATGCATCATGATGCACGGGTCATTGGCGTTTGGAAAAAGATGTGGTATGATACTTATACGATCCGCAGAGCGGAGGCCATTTCAGACCGTCAGGAGCAGGAAAGAACCATGAACCAACACAAACAACTTTTTGAGCGGCTGGCTGCTGCGGCCTTCTGGCTGGCGGTGTGGCAGTGCGCCGCCATGGCGGTGGGACAGGAGGTGTTCCTTGTTTCGCCGGTGCAGGCGGTGCGCACTCTTTTGCAGCTTTTGCCGCAGGCAGAGTTCTGGCAGCGGGTGGGTTTCAGCTCCGGGCGCATTCTGCTGGGTTTTGGGCTGGGCGTGGCCGTAAGCATCGTGCTGGCTGTGGCCGCACAGGCGTGGCACGCGGCAGAGGTGCTGCTTGCTCCGGTGCTGCAGCTGGTCAAAGCCACGCCGGTGGCAAGCTTTATCATTCTGGCGCTGGTGTGGGTGCGGGGGGCATCGCTTTCGGTGCTCATCAGCTTTTTAATGGTGCTGCCGGTGCTGTACGGTGCGGTGCGCACCGGCATCCGGAGCGCAGACCCACAGCTGTTGGAGATGACGAAGGTGTTTCGTCTTCCGCTGGGCCGACGGCTGCGGGCGGTGTGGCTGCCTGCGGTGATGCCAGCTTTCCGGCAGGGATGCAGCGTGGCCCTTGGCATCTGCTGGAAGAGCGGCGTTGCCGCTGAGGTGATCGGCCTGCCCAATGGCAGCATCGGCGATGCACTCTACCGGGCCAAGATCACCCTTTCCACCGGGGAGCTGTTCGCATGGACGTTTGTGATCATCCTGCTCAGCGCCGGGTTTGAAAAGCTGTTCCTGCTGCTTCTGGACTGCGTGACCCGCGCCGTGACCGGGGAGGTGCCGCAATGCTGACCATCAAGCATCTGACAAAACAGTTCGGGAAGAAAACGCTGTTCTGGGACCTGACCTTGGCCGTGGACAGCCCGGCGGTGCTGTGGGCACCCAGCGGCTGGGGCAAGACCACATTGCTGCGCATCCTCATGGGGCTGGAAGAACCCACTTCTGGCATGGTACAGGGCGTTGGCCGGGTGGCAGCAGTGTTTCAGGAAGACCGGCTCTGCCCGCAGCTGACAGCTGTGCAGAACGTGACGCTGGTATTGCCCGGCAGTGCAGAACAATACAAGGAGCAAATCATAAAAGGTTTTCAACAGGTTGGCATGGATGCTGCCGCATTGGCCCTGCCTGCCGCACGGCTTTCCGGCGGACAGAAGCGCCGCACGGCTCTGCTGCGGGCTTTGTGGGCCGCCAGCGATACGCTGCTGTTAGACGAACCCTTTACCGGAATGGACCCGGACACCCTTGCCGCTGCTGCGGCGCTGCTGCGGGAGCGCTGCGGAGAAAAGCCTGTCTTGCTGGCTACCCACGACCGCGAAGCCATCCGCCTTCTGGGCTGGCCGGTGGTTGAGCTGGAAAATGCCTGAGCCTGCATCTATCCTATAGAATGAAAAATCGGAAAGACCAGAACGGCCTTTCCGATTTTTTGCTGTTTGGAATATTTTACTGAAAAATACGCAGGGGATACGGCAAACTGCATCAGTTCAGCAGCTTTGCCGGGTCAAGGTACTGCTCACCCTGCAGTACTTCCAGATGGATATGCGTCTCCTCGGCGCATTCGTTGGGAATGCTGCCTGCACGGCCAAGTATCTGGCCCACACTCACTTCATCGCCGGTCTGCACCGTGGGGTCGGCTGTGCCGCACACCCGCCACAGGTGCCCGGCGCTGTCCTCGATGCACACCACACTGCCCCAGCGGCCATCGGTGTCCACGGCGGTCACCTTACCGGCGGCGGGAGCACACACCTGTGCATCCTGCGCACAGGCGTAGTCCACACCGTTGTGGGTGCGCCAGTCGCCAAGGGTGCTGCTGTACACCAGCTCATCGCCGCTGTAGGCGTTCAAGACCCTGCCCGAGACGGGCTGCGTGGAGGCAGGCGCAGCTGAATTGCTGGCAGGCGAGGATGCGCCCTGCAGTGCGGAGGGTTCGTGCACCAAACCAGAGCCAGACTGCGCCCCAGAAGAGGACGCAGAGGATGCGGGCTTGGGTACATTTGCCGCAGATTCTGCGGCGTCGGTCACGGGCTGCTGCCATACATCGTCCTCCTGTGGGTCAAGGGTGAGCTGCGGTTCCGGTGCAGGTTCCTCCTGCGGGGTCGTCAGGTCGTCGTAGCTCTTTTTCAGTTCATCCCGCACGGTGCGCACTGCCCACACGCCCGCCGCTGCGGCTGCGACGAGACAGGCCAGCAGTGCCAGTGTAAAGCCCCTGCTGCGCAAAAACTTTTTGATCTGCTCCATTGTCGTTACTCCCATCTGCTGCATTGTGTACGCATTGCTTCTGGGCTTAGTGTGGGACAGCAGGGCAGGTTTTATGCACGGAACGATTTAAAATGGCCTCCATTTCATTCTGGCCATAATAGCGGAATTGCATTTATAGTGATGCAGAACCGGTCAGACCGCGGTCTGACCGGTTCTGCGTTTTCACGAGAGGGGCCGCAGCCGGAAAATGCATCTTCCCTCTGTGGCCTTCTGTGTTGATACCCAGAGCGAAGCGGAGGATATTCTAAATGATATTACCAAATAAAAAGGCCCTCCCTTTTCGGGAGAGCCTTTGCAGATCAAAAATCAGTTGCGGCGGCGGCTGTTCATGCCCAGCAGGCGCACAACATACAGGAAGATGTTGATGAAGTCCAGATACAACGTCAGTGCGCCGTAGATGGAAGCCTTCTCGGCCAGCTCGCCGTCATAGGCGTAGTAGGAGAACATCTGGCTCAGCTTCTGGGTGTCGTAGGCGGTCAGCAGCATGAACACCACCAGACCGACAGCGCTGTACAGCACCGTGGTAAGGAAGCTCATGCCGAACAGCATGCCCACAAAGCCGGTGATGATGAGCGCGAACAGGCCCATCATCAGCTTGGGACCCCAGCCGGACAGATCCTTGTGGGTAGTAGTGCCGTAGACCGCCATCAGGCCGAAGTACAGCGAGGTGGCAAGGAAGGCCAGCACCAGAGTGCCCAGATCAAATACCAGGAAGTAGTAGCTCAGCACCATGCCGTTGAGCAGTGCATAGGCAAAGAAGGTAGCTCTTGCACCGCCCACCGACATGTTCTGCACGCGGGAGCTGAGCACATACACCAGCACCAGCTCTGCGATGGTGAACACCAGATACAGCGAGTTGACAACGTACAGCAGCGGGGTAGCGGCTGTAACGAACGCCGCTGCAAAGGTGATGAGCAGGCCTGCCGCCATCCAGCGGTAGGTGCGGTTCATATAGTCAGCCGAGGTCATGGCAGGCTCCGTGTAGCCTCGATCGTAACCATTGTAATTGTAATCCATATGGGACTCCTCCAGTCTCTTTCTGCCGGAACACTTTTTCCTTGCTCCGGTCTACAGAATATAGTATACTGCATAGAAATGAACGTTTCATGAAAAAGGCTGTGATATTGTATG
>OOBT01001664.1_pt1 | contig 11160 bp, 8 predicted proteins | sample 1671551 | NCBI WGS metagenome assembly OOBT01 (sample SAMN06348168, study PRJEB24527) | human gut metagenome | reverse complement strand
TTCTGTCGATAGCGGCAAGAGCCTTTTCGACTTCTGAGAAGTCCTCATAATCGTCCTTGTTGAGAGCCTTTGCGGCTTTCTCTGCCTTGTCAAGCTCTGTATAGTCTGCTGACTTGTATGCAAGTTCAAAAGCCTGTGTATGTGTTGCGATATCCGCTGAGACAGTTATTTCCTTGCTGAGAAGCTCGCAATCGTCAGCAGTTACCTCTACTGTGTAAGTGCCTGCTGTAAGCATTGCAGTATTGCTTGTTATCTCTTTTTCGTCTACCTTTATTACAACATTTTTCAGGTCAGCAGGTGTTACTTCAAAATCAACTGCATACTCCTTAGTTGGCAGGACAGGCGTTTTTCCCTCAACATACTGATACTTTGCACCGTCGGCTGTCAGCTCGTCATAAAATTCTTTTGTTGTCATATAGTCATAAGCTTTAGCCTTGCCTGCTTCTTTATTTGAACCGCAAGCTTCAACATCTTCTGTTTCTGTGAAATAGTTGTTTTTAAAGTCAGTTGTAGACGAGGAATCCTTCCCCACTATTCCGCCGAAACGTGTATATGGCTTTTTGGCTGAGTACTGTGAAAGGTCAATTTCTCCTGCAAAATAGCAATCACTTACAGAACCGCCGGCTACTGAACCAACGATACCGCCTACATCTGTGGTTCCGTTGCCAACCGGCGTGAGTTTTCCTGTAACATAGCTGTTTATAACCTTGGAATCGCCATACAAACGTCCTACGATACCGCCGGCGTCTGGTGCAGCATATACCATATCGCCTGTGCTTGAACAATAGCGGACTTCCGTTCCAATCTGCGCATATCCAACTATACCGCCGACATAAACACTTCCGTTGTCGCCTGAGATAGTTATGTCTGCTGTGTTCTCACAATATTCAAAAGTTGTGCCGTATGCCTGACCTACCATGCCTATGAAGCCATAAACATATTTGCCGTTATTGTTGAACGATACGTTTGACACACAATCAGAAATAGTACAATCACCTGCAAATCCTGCAATAGTGCCATAAACAGTATATTCGTTATCAGTATTTGTCACATCCAGATTTCCCTCTATAGTCAGACCTGATACCTCTGCTTCCTCGATATCGCCAAAGAAACCGACCAACAAATCTTTACCATAAATAGACGTAAAATCAATGTTTGAAATAGTATGACCGTTTCCGTAGAATTTGCCGCTGAAACAATGTTCAATATAGCCGTTTTCATCGAAAACGTTTCCGATAGGCGTCCATACAACACCTGTCAAGTCAAGGTCATTTTCAAGAACAACAACTGCGTCCTTATTCTTGTCATAATCTCCGTTGTTTACCGCTTTTGAAAACGCCAACAGGTCGTCAACAGTTTTTATTACCGTCTTATTATCGTCTGCAAATGCCGTTGTCGGCACAAACAAAAGACAGCCCGTCACCAAAAGACTTAAAATTTTCTTTTTCATTCTAATTCCTCCATAATATTTTTCTGGGTTGATATTTCTTTTTTACTAAGAACATAATTTTACTCGATTATTTTAACACGGCCTACACACTTTGTCAATAGATTTGGCACAAACGGTCAAAAATCTGCACAAGCGGTAACAAAATAAATGAATAATGCTTGAATTTTGCTTTGATATGTGTTATTATATATTAAGAAATAATGTATAAGAAAGGATTTTTACAGTATGAGAGTGGCATTGGTAGACGATAATAAAAACGACCTTGCACTTCTTCATGAATATATTTCCGAACAAACCGCTCACAGCTGTCAGATAGATACGTTTTCAAGCGGAGAAAGCTTTTTGTCATGTTGGCAGATGGGAGCTTATGATCTGGTGGTGCTTGATATATTCATGGGGAAAATGACAGGGATAGAGGTGGCAGAAACGCTTCGTGAAACAGACAAAAACGTGCATATCGCATTCGGCACTTCAAGCAACGAGTTTGCAAGCGAAAGCTACGACCTCAACGCCTGCTACTATCTTTGCAAGCCCTTTCAGGCTGACAAAGTAAAAGCCATGCTTGACCGGATCGGTTCTGATGAAATTGATCGTATGCGTTCCGTTAAGCTTCCCGACGGTCAGAACGTGATACTCAGAAATGTTATCTACATAGACTGTGCGTCACATATCGTGACAATCCATTGCACAGACGGCGAAAGCATAGTTTCAAGAAATTCTTTCGCTGAGATTGAGAGCATTTTTTGCAGTCATTCATACTTTTACACCTCCACCAAAGGCGTCATCGTGAATTTCTATGAGATAGCCCAGCAAAAAAGCGACCTTTTCATAATGAGCGACGGCACACATATCCCCATAAGTCGCCGAAAATCCAGAGAAACATTAGACGCCTTCGCTCAGTTTCGTTTCAGTGATCTGCGAAAAGGCGGTGAGCAGTAATGCCTCCTTTATACCGCCTTGTGGAAGTGGGCATATATTCCCTTCTGAATTTTCTGCCACTTATGGTGCTTGCCCTTTATCCCTTCCGGCATAGGCTTCGCTTTTCCAAAACAGCTACTGTGGGACTTGTTGTGGCTCTTTCACTGGTGCAGATCTTCTTAGGCTGGCAGGCGGCATTTTTCAGCACAAATGCAGGTCTGCTAAGTGCAGTCAGCACCCTGCTCTATGCGGCTTTTTACTTTTTCGCTGTGAAGGTCAAGGTCGGCAAAACAGGCTTCACACTGCTTCTGCTTTCAAATAACGCAAGCTTTATCGTCATTACCTCAAAGTGTCTGGAGGGTATTCTGTTCCCGTCACTTGCCTATGAGTCATACCGCTGGTCGTTTTCCCTTTGTATGCTTATGACAGAAGCCGTGGTATGGGGGCCGCTTTTTATCTACATGAAAAAGGTCTACACACCTGCGGTGGAAAGAGAGCCGTCAGGTCTGGAGTGGCGCTATCTTTGGCTTATCCCATTTACGTTCTATATAATATGGTACTATACTCTCTACGGCAACTCTACAAAAAGCAGCTTAGAGCTTGCTCTGGAGCCAAAGAACACCATAGCTCTTTTCTTTATAAACGCAGGGGCGTTTCTGGTGTATTACATCGTGGCACGGCTGGTCATCGAACAGCAGAAAAATCTGCGGCTTCAGGAAAATAACCACCTGCTTGAAATGCAGAACCTGCAATATGACTATTTGCAGGATAAGATAAAAGAAACAAGACGCTATAAGCATGATGTCAGACATCATATCGCTCTTATGCAGGAGCTTCTGAAAAAGGGCGAATATGATAAGCTTTCGGAATATCTCAATTCTTTCAGGGATTCTATGCCCGATATATCAGAACGCATTTACTGCAAAAACACATCTGTAAGCGCACTTCTTGCATATTTTGCTCAAATAGCGGAAAGCAGCGGCATTGAATACAAGGTGAGCGCTGACATACCAGATGATATAAAAATAGACATAACCGACCTCTCTGTGCTTTTCGGAAATCTTATCGAAAACGCCATTCACGGCTGCGTGTCTGACAGTGCAAAGAATAAAAAAATAATAATCAGAGCAAAGGCTGACAGCTATTCCCTATGCCTGGCGGTGGACAACACCTTCACCGGAACTATACTCACCGACCCAGAAGGCGGTTTCCTTTCCTCAAAACGCAAAGGCAAAGGGATCGGCACAGAGTCTGTCAAGAACATTGCCGCAAAATACAATGGCGTAGCTAAATTTGAATACGGTGACGGAATGTTTTACGCTTCCGTAATGCTGAACATATGAAAAAAGCGGAAAGCTCGCAAAGAGCCTCCGCTTTTTCTGTTTTATCGTCCTCCAAGCTTTACATTTTCAAATGTTGCCACAACAAATAATTCACATATCATTAATAAAATGTTTCTTGTATCTTTTGTGCAAAATGCTATAATCTAATTGAAAATACGGAGAGAATTCCGTATAAAGTTAATAAATCAAACAAATCGGAGGTAATTCATTATGATGGGAAGACTCAGAGCAATGCGTGAGCCGCTCAAATATGTTCAGGGCAGAGATGCTACACTTAAGTTTCATGAAGAAATGGGCTATATGGGCAAAAGGTGGCTGTTTGTATGTTCAAACAGTGGCTACAAAGCCTGTCATGACAAGATAGAGAAAAGCTTTGGCGAACTTGACGATTACAGACGCTATGAAGTATTTGGTGGTATATCAAGCAAGGGCGAGATAGCCAAAATGGAAGAGATAGTAAAGGCTGACAACATCGACACAGTAGTTGCAGTTGGCGGCGGAAGCGCAGTTGATACTGCAAAAGCTACAGCATACTACACAGGCAAGCACATTGTTATCGTGCCTACAGTTGCGGCAACAGATGCGCCATGTACAGGTCTGTCAGTAATATACAATGATGACCACAGCTTTGACAAATATCTTTTCTATCCTACCAATCCAGACGCAGTAATGGTAGACACAACAGTTATCGCAAACGCACCTGTAAAGTTCCTTATTGCAGGCATGGGCGATGCACTTGGTACATATTTTGAGGGCAGAGCTTCCATAAGAACAGAGTCCGCAAGCCTTGAAGGCACAGGCATCACAAGAGCAGGACAGGCACTTGCAAGACTTTGCTATGACACGCTGAAAACATACGGCAAGCAGGCAGTTGAGGCTTGCAAGGTACACGCAGTTACACCTGCCCTTGAAGCTATCTGCGAGGCTAATGTATATCTTTCAGGTGTTGGAGCAGACAACGTAAACTGTGCGGCTGCACACTCGTTCTACAATGGCGTAACATCATTGGGAATCAAGCACGCAGACCACGGCTGTTGTGTAGCCCTTGGTACACTGGTTCAGCTTGTACTTGAGGGTGCGCCAAAGGAAGAGTTTGAAGAGGTACAGAACTTCTGCCTTGAAGTGGGACTTCCTGTCACGCTCGAGGAGATAGGTGTAACTACACCTGAGCAGGTAGAAACTATCGCAAAGAACGCTTGTATCCCAGGCGAAACTATCCACAATCTTGCAGGCGACGTACAGCCTATCGAGCTTTATGACGCTATCATGCAGGCAGACGCAATGGGCAAGATAGCGCTGGGAAAATAAAGAATTGTGTATATTTAAAATAATATTGCCACCCACGGCTGATTTGGCTGTGGGTGGTTTTTTTGCGAAAAAAAACAGAGAAACCCGATCAATGGGTTTCTCTGCATCTTTTAGCTGTATTAAATCATAATATCTTAGTAAAGTATATCTTCCTGCGAAGCTCAGTTGTCTGCAACGTCCATAAGCTCAACAGCAATATCGTCAGACCCGGTATCATCTGCATCAGCCTGAATATCGTCCGGCTTATCGTCCTCTATGACAGCTCCTGTAAAATCAATACAAACATTCTCGCTTTTGCCAAAACGAGCCATTGTCAGCAGATCGGTGACAGTCGAGCGTGTGACATGAGCGCCTGTGAAATCCATCACCACATTTGCAGAATTATCCTCGCTGTTTTTGCTGTTGATCTCATCGCGAAGCTGGTCAAAATTCGTATCCTCAAGGTCTGCATAAGCTGAAATCCCTTTTGGCGCATAAAGCGTTGCAACAGCGTGCATAGCAATGAACACAAACCTGAAATCCTCGCAATCAAAGGTGCTGAAAGGTATCTCAAACAGCCTCAGCATACCCTCGTCGGTCTTTTTGCATAAAACAGGCTTATATCTGTTCTGAGCCAGATCGTAGGTGTATCTGTCTTCGTAAGCTTCATCGGTTAAGCTGCCGTCTGGCATAGGCACGATCTCAAAACGAGAAGTTTCATTGCACGTATTGCAATAGCCTCCGACTATCACAAATCTGAAAACATAGTCGGTATTTTTCTCAAGTTTTTTGTCACAGCATATCTGCGTCCAGTCCCAATTCCAGTTTCCAATAGAATAGGCGATAACGTTTTCGCCGTCCTTATCGGTCACAAAATATTTAGCTATGACATTGTTTTCGCAGGACTTATCTGCCTTAAAATCTCTAGGATCAAAATCTATTACTTTACCCATATTGTTTACCTCCGTAACATCCACGGTCGGCTTATGAGTATCCAACATTCTTATAGTACATTTTTCACAGTCGCTTGCATACTCTGCCCGACCGTTCTTAACAAGCCCCTTAGCCCTTTTGGGATAAGTAGCTCCGATTCGTTTTCCGTTCACGTCTGTAACAATAACGTTTTTTTCTATGGGTATCTCCCCCTTGCACAGCAATATTAAATTAGTGCCTGCATTACACAGGCTTGCGTTTAGCTCCGACGCTGTTATTTTCTATGGGTGTCGTCCCCAGTCTTTGCTTAGGATAAGTTTAACAGACGTCCGGTCTTTTGTCAAGACTATATGCACCTTTTCGACATTACATACAATTGCGATCTTGCGGGCTTAGCACATATGCACAAGGGGCATGAGTACATAAAATGCCAGTCACGGCGAGTGATTTCAAAATTTATCATAACGCAATTCTATCTCACCGGGAACAAAAAAAATCCGTCCTACCCAAAGTAAGACGGAAATTGGGTGCAGGGTCGAAACTTTCGGAAAAAGACCAACGATTGGTGCTTGAAGTTTCTGAAAGACTAGGGAAAGAATAATTTTTGAGGCCTCGAACTGCAATATCATAGTAAAAAAAACAGCGTACCGCAGCCCCTGCGATACGCTGTTCTCATATAAAATTACTTCTTTGTAGTCACACTCTTTGAAGCCGACCAAGCGCCATAATACTTAGTACCCTTTACAGTTGTGTACGAACGAACACGAACGTAGTATTTCTTTTTGCCTGAAAGTTCTTCCGGTGTATTTTTCTTCTCTTTGTTCATATAGTTTACCTCCCAAATTCAATAATATATGTTATTCAATCATAATTATCATAACAAAAGTCAGCATGAATTACAATTGATGTATCAGGCAAATTCCACACGATAAAGTGTGATAGATGATACATTTGGGTTATGATGAAAAATGGGCTGTCGTATGGCCGACAACCCACTTTTCAGGAAAGGGCTAATATTCAAAATAAAGATAATAGCAATAATTAATGTGGCTGTTAACGCCCGATTGCATATTCATAATCTTCCATAAATGCAACAATACTATCTAAAGCAAGTTCTTTTGGTTCTAATGGAATAATTCCATCCCTTACCTTGAGATAAGTCAGAGGCATATACTGGTGCAGCATATTCATTGGAATCGGATATTCCGTCAGGTTGCGGAACAGTTTTGTGATTGATGCGTTTACAGATGGAAGTCCAATGTAGTAACGTGCGCGATCTGAAAAACTGTATTTTCTGCAAAGGGCAATTTGTTTTGTGCTGCCGTGATAGTGTTTGATCCAGTTGTTAGGATTGTCTAACATAGCAGTTTCCAAAGTTTCAATAAAATGAGCCTGCTTTTCTTCCGGCACAAGTTCTTTCTCCATCATGCTCAGAGAGAAAAGACCTTCACGAAGACCATAAGTAAGAGCCGGTCCAACCTTTAAAATTGCGATACCATCTTCTACCATCTGTTTTAAACATTCTTTGCTTTGATAATCGGTAGAATGTCCTTCAAAACAGAGTTCTGGGAAATCTTTTAATGCCTCGCAAAGATCAGATGCCGCTTTGCGGTCGTACATGAATACCTGATCATCACCGAACTCAACACCCGGCTGGGTTACAACTGCAACGACATCGTTCATGCCGTCCTCAATGCCTTCTTCTTTGAAGATACGTCTATAAGTATCAACGGTATCCCGGAAAGCCTCTGGTTTTGTGACAGAAAGAGAATCCTCTGCCTCCTGTGCACCGCCCGGAATAGGAACTTCACTGCCGATAACAAATACCGGTCGCATTGCGTCTGGTTTTGTGGCTTTTAGTTCTTCGTAGCCTTTCATAGCTGCTTTGTATAGAATAGCACCTCTGCGTGCAATTGTTTCTGTAGAAAGAAGTCCATCAGGATCGTCTGCAACTTTCATGCTGGTGTCTAAGTGGATTTTAGTAAAACCGGCACGTGCATACTGATATACAAGAACTTCGGAGTTTGCCATTGCTTCTGTTTCAGGCAGATTCTGCCAGGTTAATGGACCGAGATGATCGCCGCCAAGAATAACATGATCTTCCGGGACGCCGATTTCGGATGCCATTTTCAGCACCATATCGTAAAAGTCCTGCGGATACATTCCAGTGTAACCACCGAATTGGTTAACCTGATTTGCAGTTGCCTCAATCAATACAGGCGCATTAAAGAGTTTTGAACGTCTTAGTGCAACTTCGAGTACATATTCATTAGCACTGCAAACGGACTCAATACCACAATTCTGACCATTTCTCCGTTGCTCCATCAATAGCTGGATTGGATGTTTCATGCATTGTTTCCTCCATAATAATAAGTATGATTATAATTTTGCCTCACCCATGCAATATGTCTGGATGACGGAATAATCATTATCCAGAACTACAAGATCTGCGTCTTTTCCGACACCGATAGCACCCTTGCGATCATCGACACCGATACAACGTGCAGGATTAATCGTACAGGAATTGATTGCATAGTTGAATGGTACCATAGCCTCTTCAACAAGGATACGGAGACCTTGATTAATTCTTAAAGTCGATCCTGCAAGTCCGCCGGTAGATGTCAAGTGTGCACTTCCATCAGGATAAATTACAATCTCGTTTCCACCAAAGATAAATTTACTTCCAACAGGAGTACCTTTTGCCATTAATGCATCTGATATCATAATGCAATAATCAGGACCTTTAGACATAAAGTAATTATTCAGTGCAGCAGGAGTAGAGTGATTACCATCACAGATAATCTCACCATACATAGTACGTATGCGGTAAGCTGCACCAACTAAACCATTAGCACGATGATTAAAAGGTGTCATTCCATTATATACATGTGTCATGGAACGTGCACCATGTGCATATGCCATCACTGCCTGTTCATAGGTGGCTGCAGAATGTCCGATGCTCACTACTACACCATGTTCTGTGAGATATCTGGTAAGTGCAAAATCTTCATCAGTCTCAGTTGCCATTGTGAGATATACAATATGACCTTTTGCCGCCGCCTGATATCTCTCAAACTGTTCAACAGTAGGCTTTACGATATACTGTTCCGGTTGTGCTCCCTTATAGACCATATCAAGATATGGTCCCTCAAAATGAATACCAAGGATTTCAGCACCCTCATAGCCGTCTTCCATAACCTTTGCAACATTTGCCACTGCTTTTGTGAGTACTTCTTCACTCTGTGTTATGGTTGTTGCGAGAAAACCGGTAACGCCTTCTGAAACAATGTTTTTTGTCCAGTTGCGGAGACCTTCTTCATTCGCATCATTTGTATCAAACTCAAAAGCACCGTGGCAGTGAATATCCAGAAAGCCCGGTACAATGCGTTTGTCACCATAATCTACATCGACAGGTTTACTTCCATACGGAAGAATATCTGTTATTTTGCCATTTTCGGTAGCTATGATTGCAGCAATAAACTGATCTGCTATCCATATTTTTTTACTTTGAATCAGCATAAATTATCCCCCCTGCTCGTATAATTATTGGCTGTTCCTAACTGAGAACCTAATAGTTTAATTTTCAATAGACTGAATTGCATATCTTGATATCGTGATCACTGTTCCTTTGGCAATCTCCACGTTTACAGTGTCCTCATCTGGAAAACCGACAACTTTTCCGTATAATCCACCGGCAAATAAAATGCGGCTGCCAATTGCAAGTGATGTATGCACTTCTGACAAGCTGTTTCTTTTTTTTCGAAGATTCAATGAAGAGATAACAGTCAGAATCAAGGCAATGACACCCATGATCACAACTAATGTAACGCATGTCCAAATAATAACTTCCCAATTAATACTCATTATTAAATTCCATCCTCGTCTGCATTGTCAGTGTGTTCTTCTAATTCGAAGCGCACGATAAATTCTTTTCCTGTCTGCATCAGCGCATCAGCGAAATCAACAGGATCATCATAAAAATCAAGAGATGATGCAGCCTCAACCATCATTGGAAGATTGCTTCCCCCGATAACCTCAATTTTCTGATCCGGACGTGCGAATTTACATTCTACAGCAGACTTGAAAGGTGAACCACCAACAAGATCTGCGAGAACAAGTACGCCGTCACAATCCTTTAATTCATTGAGTGCTTTGTGCTGATCTGCAGCAAGCTTTTCTGTAGAATCACCCGGAAAATCTACATATTTAAAATAATCAGATGCACCTGCGATCAATTCAACACTGGTTTTTAGTCCGGTTGCAAAATTGCCATGACCGGTAACAAGAACTCCTACCATTATATATTTTCCTCCTGAAACAGATTCATTATTTTAATGTATATGGGTATAATGTAACACCTTTAACAACTCGGTTTACCTCGCCTGTTGGACATGGATTGTCAGGAGTAATACCCATGGAAAGTGATTTTAACACTGCGACTGTCTGCGCAAAGATAACAAAATCTAAGCCAAGGAAAATATTTTCGCAAGCTTCGCCAATATTAAAATGTACCTGATAATCAACCAGTGAATCAAGACCTTCACATGGTGTATTCATAACAACTACAACACGGTTTTTCTTTCTTTGTGGACCCATTTCTTTAATGAGGTCGATTTCGTATTTTCTTCTGTATTCATCATCACTTAAGTATACGATCGTCAATGTTCTGTCATCAATGATGGATTTTGGACCATGGCGGAAACCAAGTGGAGAATCATACATAGTAGCAACCCGTCCGGCAGTCAGTTCAAGCATTTTTAATGCAGATTCCTGAGCAACACCTTTTAATGCAAGATTTCCGAGGTATACGATGCGGTTAAAATCAAATTCATCTACAATGTTCTGGGCAAGTTTGTAGTTTGTAGTTAAAAACTCTTCACCGGCAGCACAGACTTTGTCGATCGTTGCGGTAATCTCATCCAACTTGTCTAAATTAAATGCAAGATAAGTTGCAAGGTACATATTAGAATAACTTGAAGTCATTGCAAATGACTGGTCATGGGTTTCTGGTGTCAAATTTAATGCAAAGCAATTTGTGCGGTCGTTTGCTAATTTAGAAAGAGTACCTTCATGATTGCAAGTTACAAATAAATGGTAGAGATTCTGGCAAACTACCTCTGCGGCTTCTACTGCTCCGAGAGATTCAGGTGAATTTCCTGAACGACCAAAACTTACAAGGATAGTTGGTTTGGTTTTGGAGAGGAAGTTTTCAGGAGATGGAACGATATC
>OOBT01001657.1_pt1 | contig 11191 bp, 7 predicted proteins | sample 1671551 | NCBI WGS metagenome assembly OOBT01 (sample SAMN06348168, study PRJEB24527) | human gut metagenome | reverse complement strand
GACGTTGAATAAAACAAGGTTTTTGGCCGGTAAAACGGACCCGGAAAATACCAGCCTGTGGCTGCCGCTCTGGATGCATCTGTGGGATACGGCGGGCATCATGGAGCGGCTAGTCCGGCAGTGGCTCCCCGAAAGTGTAAAACGAGCCATGGGCTTTGAGCGTGAGGAAGCGTTGCTCACGCATGCCCGGTTTTTGGGTGGAATCCATGATATAGGCAAGGCTACGGTAGCCTTTCAGGCAAATATCCTGCGCACCCTGCCGGAGGCGCGGCAGCGGCTGGAAACGTTGACGCCGCTGGACTGTCCTGAACAGAACCGCCGGGAGTCGCCGCATGCCCGGGCGGGCGAGGCAGTCCTGCTGTGGGATGACTGCCCCGGCGGGATCGCCTCCATTGTGGGGGCGCACCACGGCAAGCCACAGAGCTGCGCGGCGGTCGATGATCAGTTAGAGGGTTGGGAGAGCAACTACTACCCCAAGGGACAGAAAAAGGTCTGGGAGGACTTCTGGACAGAACTGCTCATGACTGTTTTGCAGGACTGTGGCTTTGACGACACAGCGGAGTTGGATGATCTGAATCCGCAGGAGGAAGTGCTTCTGACCGGACTTCTGATCATGGCAGACTGGATCGCCAGCAATACGGAATACTTTCCCCTGATCCCGGTAGAGGAGTTGGGCAGCATGGAGGATTACCCGGCGCGGGTGGACAGGGCTTGGGAAAAGCTGGCGCTGCCCTTCCCGTGGGAGGCACAGCCGGGCATCGCAGACCCGCAGGAGTTTGCGGTGCGGTTCGGCTTTGCGCCCAATGCGGTGCAGAGGGCTGTTCTGGAGGCTGTGGATACCGCAGCGGAACCGGGCATCCTGATTTTGGAAGCACAGATGGGCGTGGGTAAAACTGAGGCGGCGCTGGCCGCTGCGGAGGTCATGGCCAGCCGGTTCGGGCTGGGTGGTGTCTTTTTCGGGCTGCCCACACAGGCCACGGCAAACGGCATCTTTCCCCGGCTGCTTGGCTGGGCAGACACACAGTCTGAGGAGACGCTGCCGCAGGCTATAAAGCTGGCACACGGCATGGCAGAACTGAACGAGTGCTATCTGCGGCTGCAGGGGCGCGGGGTGCAGTTGGAGGAGGACGCGCAGGAAGCGCATCAGGTGCAGGTACACCAGTGGTTTCGGGGAAACAAGCAGGCACTGCTGGCAAACTTTGTGATTGGCACAGTGGATCAGTTGCTGCTGGCGGCACTTGCCCAGAAGCACGTTATGCTGCGGCATCTGGGGCTTGCGGACAAGGTGGTCATTATTGACGAGTGCCACGCCTACGATACCTACATGAACTGCTATCTGGACCGCGCACTGGAATGGCTGGGCTGGTACAAGGTGCCGGTCATCCTGCTGTCAGCCACTCTGCCTGCCCGGCGGCGCGCGGAACTGGTCGAGGCTTACCAGCAGAAAAAGGCTGTCCCGGACGCCCCATGGAAAACCAGCTGCGGCTATCCGCTGCTGACATGGACGGACGGCGCAGAGGTAAAGCAGACGGCCATCCCACCAGACGCACCCGGTAAAACGGTGCAGCTGACCACGCTCACAGAGCCGGAGCTGCCCGCGCTGCTGCGCCGGAAGCTGGCAGAGGGCGGCTGCGCGGGAGTGATCGTCAACACGGTCAAAAAAGCGCAGAAGATCGCGCAGCTGCTGCGGGAAAGCCTGCCGGACAAAGAGGTGCAGCTGTTCCATGCGCAGTTCCTGATGCCGGACCGCGCAGCGCGGGAAAACCAGCTGATGGCACGCATTGGCAAGGGCTCTGCACCGGAGCGCCGGAACGACCTGATCGTGGTGGGCACGCAGGTGATGGAGCAGTCGCTGGACATTGATCTGGATGTTCTTGTTACAGAGCTTTGCCCCATGGATCTGCTGTTGCAGCGCATCGGACGGTTGCACCGTCACCGCCGCAGCCGCCCCGCCCCATTGCAGCAGGCCTGCTGCGCGGTGCTGGACACCGGGGAAGATGCCTTTGATGCGGGCAGCGAGGCGGTATATGGACAGTGGTTGCTCTGGCGCACCCGGAAGTTTCTGCCCCGGAGCATCCGGCTGCCGGAGGAAATCTCTCCGCTGGTGCAGCAGGTCTACGGCTGGGAGCGGGAAGCTCCCGGTGGAGCGCAGGGGGAGGAAATGCGCTGCGTATATGAGCAGACGCAGGAGAAAAAGAAAGCGCGCGCCGAGGCGTATCTTGTGCCGCAGCCGGAAACGCACCGGCTGGCGCAGTTGAATACGCTGGACGACTGGATGCAGAACGAGGGTGCCCGCTCCGACCCGGCGGCGCGGGCAGCAGTGCGGGACGGCGACCCCTCGGTAGAGGTGCTTGTAATGCAGTGTCGGGCAGACGGCAGCATCCACTTTCTGCCGTGGCAGGAGGGTGGCAGCGCCGTAGCTGCTGACAGCCCGCCCCCGCCGGAAACGGCACTGAAGATTGCCCGGCAGAAGCTGCGGCTCCCGGCGGTGTTCGGCAAAGCGTGGAAGGTGGATAGGGTCATCCGGGAGTTGGAAGCGGATAACCGCAGCCGCCTTGCGGCGTGGCAGCTGTCGCCGCTGCTGCACGGAGAACTGATCCTGCTGCTGGATGAAAACCTGACTGCCCGGCTTGCGGGCATGGAACTTTGTTATGACCGTGAAAACGGCTTATATTACCAAAAGGAGGAGACGGATGAAGGAAATTGAATTCAACCTGCTGACCGAACCGTGGATACGGGTGCGGCTGCGGGACAACACGGTGCGGGAGGTGTCCCTGACCGAGGCGCTGGTGTCGGCGCAGGATTATGTGGACCTTGCGGGCGAGATGCCCACCCAGAACGCCGCCGTGCTGCGGCTGCTGCTGGCGGTGCTGTTCACCGTGTTCTCCCGGGTGGATGCAAAGGGAGAGTCCCGCCCGCTGATGCAGAGCGATGATGCACTGGAGCGCTGGAGCGCGCTGTGGCAGCTTGGGCATTTCCCGGCAGAGCCTGTCCGGGATTATCTGGAGCAGTGGAAGGACCGCTTCTGGCTGTTCCACCCGACACACCCCTTCTGGCAGGTGCCGCAGGCAAAGATCGGCACGGAATACGGCGCGGCCAAACTCAACGGTGAAATGTCGGAAAGCAGCAATAAACTCCGGCTCTTTCCACTGTATGCGGGGCAGAGCAAGGAGCAGCTGAGCTATCCACAGGCGGCGCGGTGGCTGCTGTGCGTGAACGGCTATGATGACACCTCCGCGAAGCCAAAAGGAAAGGGACTTCCGTCAGTAGGAGCCGGGTGGCTGGGCAAAATCGGTTTTATTCAGGCACAGGGCGATAATCTGTACGAGACCCTGATGCTGAACCTGACGCTGCTGCGCGACAGCCGGGAATGCTGGGGCGAAAGCAAGCCCTGTTGGGAATTGGAAGCACCAAAGAGCGCGGAACGGACAGAAATTTGCTGCCCGGACAACCCGGCACAGCTGCTCACCCTGCAATCCAGAAGGCTGTTGCTGCACAGGACAGGGGAGAATGTGGATGGGTTCTGTCTGCTGGGAGGAGATTTCTTCCCCAGAGAAAACGTCTTTGCCGAACAGATGACCATCTGGCGCACGATGCCAATCAAGAAAAATGAACCGGTGGTGTTTGTGCCCTGTCGTCATGACCCGGCTAAACAATTCTGGCGGGAGTTCCCGGCGGTCTTTTGTCAGGGCAGCGGGCATCGCCCGGGCGTTGTATGCTGGATCGAAAAGCTGCAGGAAAAGAGATTGAAACTTCTGGATCCCCGCAGAAAGGTACATTTCCGCATCTCCGGTGTCCAATATGGTGATAAGGACTTCTTTGTAAATGATTCTTTCAGCGACAGCCTGACCTTTCAGGCAGGGATTCTGGATGAGATAGGGCGTCCGTGGCAGAGTCGGATCGTCAGAGAAATCGAGCGCTGTGAACAGACAGCGGCGCTGGTCGGACATTTTGCGCAGGAACTGACAATTGCCGCCGGTGACCGGAATGAAAATGCAGGCGGCGCGGTTCGTGCACAATTCTACTTTGCAGTGGATCAGCCTTTTCGGCAGTGGCTGCAGGCGATCGACCCGGAGCAGGACGACCCGGATGAGGCAGCGCTGCGCTGGCAGGCGCAGGCGCGAAACATCGCGGAAAAGCTTGGAAAACAGATGGTGATGGAGGCCGGAAATGCCGCCCTGAAGGGACACCGCATTGTGGTGGATAAGGATAAAAAGACCGAGCGCACCATCCTGTATACCTCGCCAAAGGCCTATAATCGTTTCCGCACAAGGCTTTGGGAGATCTATCCCAAAACAGAACCATAAAGGGGGAATTGTATGAAAACACAGGACGTCAAACTATATGCGGCGCAGCAGTTGCACAGGCTTCAGGCTCTGCCGGACAACCAGCGGCGGGCAGAACTGGCAAAGCTGCGTCGGGGCATTGGCCACGTACCCGGAGAGCTGCCGGAACTGTGGGGAAGCTTTTTGCTGGAAATGCCGGAAAGCTTTCAGGGCCGCAGTGCTCCCTCGGCGGCAGAGTGGGCGGTCTACCTTGCCCTGACCCTGTATGCTATGCATCAGCAGGGGAACGACCGCCCCATGAACTGCCCCGGCAACACGCTGGGCCGGGCGGTGCGGCAGCTGGCAGAGCGGAACAGTGCCGGACAGGACTGGACCGAGGCCAGCGTGCTGCGGCGGTTCAATGCGCTGGCCACCGCAGAAGAGATCACCGAGATCAGCCACCATCTGCGGGGCATGATCCAGCTGTTGAGCGCGGCAAAGGATGGCGGCATCCCGCTGGACTATCCGCAGCTTGCGGCAGACTTGTATGAATTGCAATGCGCCGACCCGCGATATGCGCAGACCCCCGCCAATGTCCGTCTGCGGTGGGGACAGGACCTGTACTGCGACCCGAAGCCTGCACCGGATGAGAAAGAAAAGGAGAATTGATCATGAATAAGCGCCTGTATGTTGATTTCCACATTTTGCAGACCGTACCGCCCAGCTGCATCAACCGGGACGATACCGGCAGCCCAAAAACGGCAGTGTACGGCGGTGTGCTCCGCGCCAGAGTTTCCTCACAGGCATGGAAGCATGCCATGCGCGCAGCCTTTGCGGAGAATGCTCAGCTGGACGTGGGCAAGCGCACTAAAAAGGCCGCAGAACTGGTAAAGAAGCAGATCCTTGCACTGGCCCCGGAACTGGATGCAGCAGACAAGCTGGCAAAGAAAGCGCTGGACAGTGCGGGCATCAAGAGCGATGATAAAGGCACCAAAGCCCTGTTCTTTATGAGCTCTGCGCAGGCAAAGGCATTGGCAGAGCTGGCTGTGGCGGGCAGCACTGACAAAAAAGAATACCAGAAGGCCCTGAAAGCAGCCCCTTCAATGGATATGGCACTGTTTGGCCGCATGGTGGCAGATGACCCTTCTCTGAACTATGACGCCGCTGCACAGGTGGCGCACAGCATCTCCACTCATGCTGTGCAGAACGAGTACGATTACTTTACCGCCGTGGATGACTGTCAAGCAGAGGACAACGCCGGTGCAGGCCATCTGGGCACGGTGGAGTACAACTCCTCCACCCTGTACCGCTATGCCACAGTGAACGTGATGGAGCTGGCCGGGCAGCTGGGTGCAGCGCAGACCGCGGAAACGGTGCGGGCCTTTGGTGAGGCGTTCCTCTTCTCCATGCCCACCGGCAAGCAGAACACCTTTGCAAACCGCACTCTGCCGGATGCGGTATATGTGACCCTGCGGGAGGATCAGCCGGTGAACCTGTGCGGCGCATTCGAGCGGGCCGTGCCCCGCAGTGCGCAGGGGTATGCCGCGCCTTCCAAGGCGGCACTGGCACAGTATGCGCAGCAGATGTACAGCAGCTTTGCCGAGGCCCCGGCGCAAAGCTTTACCGTGGGCAGCGGGCTGGAGGAACTGGCTCCGGCACAGACGGCAAAGGCTATGCTGGACGCACTGGAAAAGGCTGTCCGGGATGCACTTGCCGGAAATGAGGTGGGGTAATGGCAACGCTGTTGCTTCGGCTGGCAGCGCCTTTGCAGGCGTGGGGCGCAGACTCTAAATTTGAGACCCGCAAGACGGGCCGTGAACCCACCAAGAGCGGCGTGATCGGCCTTTTGGCGGCAGCTCTTGGGCTGCGGCGGGACGAGCGCGAAGCACTGCTCCGATTGACCGGGCTGCGGTTCGGCGTCCGCGTGGAGCGGGAAGGGCAGCTGCTGGTGGACTACCACACGGCAAAGACGAAGGATGAAAAGACCTCTTATGTGACCTACCGCCATTATTTGCAGGACGCCGTGTTTCTGGCCGGTATTGAAAGCGAGGATGCCGCCCTTTTGCAGCAGCTGCAGCAGGCGCTGCTACACCCGGCGTTTCCGCTGTATCTCGGCCGCCGCTGCTGCCCGCCTACCCTGCCGCTCTGTCTGGGAGTACGCCCGGGCAGCTTGCAGGAGGTGCTGCAAGCGGAACCGCCCCTGTGTCCGGGACGGCAGAGCCGGATCTTGTTGGACGCCGACCCGCTGGAGCCGGGCACGGCTCCGCAGCGGGATGTGCCGGTGAGCTTTGACCCGCATCATCGGCAGTACGGCTACCGCTCGGTACGGGAGCTTTGGCAGAAAGTGCCGGACAGCCCGGAGACTACGGAGCACGATCCGTTCCGGGAATTGTAAAAAGGGGGCGAGAGAATGTATTTATCACGGGTAGAACTAGATCCCACCCGCCGCAGCACCATGGCTGCGCTGTCGGCACCGCAAAAACTGCATGGCGCAGTGGAAAGCGCTTTTGCAGGGGAGCGCCGCCGCAGACTGTGGCGGCTGGATCGTCTGGGAGAGCGGTTGTATCTGCTGCTGCTCAGCGAAGATGCGCCAGAGCTGTCCGGCGTGGTGGAGCAGTTTGGCACCGGAGCGGCTGCGGAGACCCGCAGCTACGACCCGCTTTTGCAGCGGGTGGAGCCGGGCAGATGCTGGCAGTTTCGGCTGACCGCAAACCCCACCAAAAGCTGCAAAGACCCCCAAAACCCCGCAGCGCGGGGAACTGTAGCCGCACATTGCACGACACAGTACCAGAAGCAGTGGCTGTTGGAGCGCGCCGCAAAGCACGGCTTTGCCCTGCGGGAGGAGGAATTTACCGTGACCCGGGTGCAGTGGCAGCACTTTGCCAAGCACGGCACCCGGCCGGTGACCCTGTTAGCAGTGACCTATGAGGGCATTTTGCAGGTGACCGATGCAGAGCAGTTCCGGGCACTGCTGTGTCAGGGCATGGGGCGCGGCAAGGCCTATGGCCTTGGACTGATGACCGTTATGCACGGAGGAAACTGAGATGGACGAGATGCCGGGCATGATCCGGCCGGACCTGCAGGCGCTGCCGCAGGTGAAAGACCGGATGACCTTTCTGTATCTGGAACACTGCACCCTTGGCCGACAGGACGGCGCAATCACCGTTACAGACGAAAAAGGGATCGTTCAGATCCCGGCGGCGGGCATCTCGGTGCTGCTGCTGGGGCCGGGTACACGGGTGACCCACCGTGCCATGGAACTTATGGGTGACACGGGCGTGGGTGCTGTCTGGGTAGGTGAGCACGGTGTACGGTATTACGCCCATGGCCGTCCCCTGACCACCCACTCGCAGCTGTTGCTGCGGCAGGCAGAGCTTGTCAGCAACACCCGCAAGCACCTGGATGTGGTACGCAAGATGTATCAGCTCCGTTTCCCGGACGAAGATATCTCCCGGCTGACTATGCAGCAGCTGCGGGGACGCGAGGGCAGCCGTGTGCGGCAGGTATACCGCAAAGCTTCCAAGGATACCGGTGTTCCGTGGAGCGGCCGACTGTACCGCTTTTCCCCGCATACGCGGGGGTGACCTCAAGGGCAAGCGGCGCATGGTGTTCCTGCCGGGGAGGCTGCCGACGGACCAGAAAGCCGCCGCGGATGAAAAAATCAGGTTGTACAAATTCGATGGAAAAAGTTTATGCAAGACTCCATATTGCAATATATGAAATTTTGTATTATCATAAATCTGCAAGCGATCTGTCTCTTGTGAGGAGGGGCGGAATGCCCAAAATACGCTTCTTTCCTGTGGAATTTCCCACGGTCCACCTGATGCGGATTGAAAGATAGGTCGAGAAGGGAAGAGCAACCATGATGAACACAAGTCTGCTCCAGAAGTCTGGTCTGGCAACGCTGCAGGTCGCGCAGATCCTGGCAGGGCTGGAACCGGGAGACCGGATCCCCACGGTGACGGAACTGAGCGAACAATGCGAGATGGCACGGGGAAATATCCAGATCGCGCTGAACAACCTGAAACAGAATCATGTGATCCGTCTGGAATCCCATGGGCAGAACGGCACCATTGCAACAGAGATCGACTATGTGGCAATGGCGCAGTATTGCAGCAATACGGGTCTGACCTGCGTGATGCCTATGCCGTATGGCCTGCGCTATGAAGGTCTGGCCAGCGGACTGTATGAGGAACTGAACCAGAAAGGGGTCACGGGTGCGATCGCATTTATGCGCGGTTCCGGCTACCGGCTGAACTGTGTGGAAGAAGGGCGCTTTCATCTGTGCGTCATGAGCCAGCTTGCATTTGAACACTATGCGCAAGAGGGCAAGGACATCCAGCTGATCGCGGCCTTTGGCCCGCAGAGCTATGTGGAACAGCATCGGGTCTTTGTCCGCCCGGACTTCAAGGGCGACTGGCAGAACTGCAAGGTGGGCGTGGATGCCTCCTCGGTGGACCAGGAGATGCTGACCCGGTTCTGTTTTGCCGATAAGCCGGTGCAATATGTGCCCATCATCTATAGTCAACTGGTGCCGTTTCTGCACAGCGGCGTCATTGATGCCGGCGTCTGGAGCGCCGATATGCTGCCGGAGGGGTTGAGCTATTATCCGATGCCCCGGCTGGATGAGCAGGAAAAAGATACCGTGGCCGTGCTTGCCTGCCGGAAAAGTGATAACATCACCGCGCAGCTGGTGCGTAAGATCCTGTCGGTGGAGCGTGTGGACCACATCCAGCAGCAGGTGATGCGCAAGCAGATCATTCCGCGCTACTAAGCAAAGGTGCTGTCAAACAGAAGTCACATCTGCATGGAGGACATGCGGATGTTTCTTTCGGGATGAAAATACAAAATATTGTATAAAACATTTTCTCCCGAAAACCGATACAGGATGTCTGATTTTTTTGCAGAAAGAAAAGGAGATCTCGCATGAAAAAGATCACTCGGCGCAACTTCCTGATCGCATCCGGCAAAACCGTTGGCACACTGGCAGCTGCCTCTGCCTTTATGGGGTGTGCCAGCCCGGAGCAGGCGGAGAACTGCTTCCCCCGGTCTGCAATGCCCGTCCGGACCGATGACCGCCTGACGGCCATCGACGACATTGTGGAAAACTACATGGGACAGGGATATTTCCCCGGCGCAACGATCGTGGTGGCACGCGGCGGCAAGATCGTGTATGAAAAGGCATACGGCTACGCAATGCTCAACGACATGGGCGTGCGGCTGGACGATCCCCGCCCCATGCAGATGGATACCATGTTCGACATGGCATCCTGCACCAAGATCATGGCCACGACACAGTCCATCATGAAGCTGTACAGCGAGGGCAAGATCGACCTGAATGCCACGGTAGCAAGCTACATTCCGGAGTTTGCCAAGAACGGGAAGGAAAACGTCACCGTGCATCAGCTGCTGACCCACACCTCCGGTCTGCCGCAGTGGAAGGCGATGTTCCTCCACATCGAGAAGGACAAGGCCAAGGTGCTGGATTACATCTGCAACTGTGAGCTGATGTTCGCCCCCGGCGAGGAAAAGTACAGCGACCTGGGCTTCCAGATGCTGGGCTTCCTGGTGGAGCGGATCACCGGGCGCTCGATGGACGAATACGTCAAGAACGAGATCTACAAGCCTCTGGGGCTGAAGCGCACCACCTATCTGCCGCTGGCCAACGGCTTTACCACCGAGGATGTGGCGGCTACCTCCTTCGGCAACCCGTATGAGTATGCCATGGTGGACGAGATCGACTACCCGGGCTTTGGCTACGATTGTACCGCCGATCTGGACGCGTTCCGCACCTTCACCGGCTGGCGCAACTACACCCTGCAGGGCGAGTGCAACGACGGCAATGCATGGATGGCAAACGGCGGCGTGGCCGGTCACGCGGGCCTGTACTCCGACGCGGAAGATCTGGCCGTGCTGTGCCAGGCCATGCTGAACGGCGGCATCTACAAGGGCGTCCGCCTTTACAAGAAGGAAGTCATCGACGAGTTCACCAGCGAGCAGAACGGCAAGCCGTCCCGCGGGCTGGGCTTTGAGCGGGGCTCCTCGTTCATGGGCCGCGGCGACCGCCACTACGACGCCTTTGGCCACGCAGGCTTTACCGGCACCCATGTGGTCATGAACAAGACCAACAAGACCGCAGTGGTGTTCCTGACCAACAAGCAGAACGTTGGCTTCAAGCCTAACTCCATGTCCTACTACAGTCCCTACAGCTGCTGCGGCGAGATCTGTGAGCTGGTCTGGAACATTTTTGGAACCGAAGCTCCGGCTGAGACGCTGGCCGACAAGATCGGCACCTGGCTGTAAGCAAAACAAAAAATCATTGGGAGATGTCAGAGATGGATTTTGAACCGAGATTAACGATCCTGCACCAGGCAGGGATGCTGTCCGAGGAGGATTGCCGGAAGGTACAGGATGTGATCCGCTTTTTTCAGGAGAAATACGGTCTGACATTGACCGAAGAAAACGCCTCCGCCATGATCACGCACCTGTGCGCCGCGCTGGGGCGCATCCACCGCGGAGAGCCGGTGGAGCCGCTGGACGAAGAGGTCTACGAAGAGACCAGCCAGGAGCCCACCTTCCCCAAGGCACTGGAAGCAACGCAGGCGCTGGTGCGGGAGATCCTGCCGGACCTGCCGGAGGACGAACAAAAGTTCCTGACCATGCACATCGGGGTCGTGCTGGCACAATCGTGACAGCATTTGCATAAAACCCACATCAGAAAGGAGGGCTAGCTTATGAAAATCGTAGTAGGCGGCCAGATCGACAAGCAGAAGGTTTATGACACCATCAAGGGTGTTGTAGGCGACCGTGCCTCGGTGGAGATCAAGGATGACATTGCGGCGGCAATGGCGGTCAAGACCGGGCAGGCAGATTACTACTTCGGCGCCTGCAAGACGGGCGGCGGCGGTGCGCTGGCAATGGCCATT
>OOBT01001645.1_pt1 | contig 11266 bp, 10 predicted proteins | sample 1671551 | NCBI WGS metagenome assembly OOBT01 (sample SAMN06348168, study PRJEB24527) | human gut metagenome | reverse complement strand
CAGTCTGCCCCCTTTAGCCACTCGGGCACCCCTCCGTCGCGAGAGAATGAAATTATTACTGAAAGACAGTAAGCTGTCAAGAGTTACAGATAAAAATCCCGCAAAGAGGTATCAGGTCGCCTACCATGATGGTTCAACGTTGATTAACACACTCTTCAATGCCAGTTTTTGACAATCTCTCGCTAATCAGCATATTGCTGATGGCGGTGCAGTTCTTCATTGTTGTGAGCGTTGTGATCCGCGTCATCTTGACTCGGCATCCTCCGGGTTCTTCATTTGCCTGGATTCTGCTCACGGTAGTGTTGCCTTATGTCGGCTTCTTCCTTTATCTGATGCTGGGAGAGCGCCCCATCGGTCGTCTGCGTGCACGGCTTTTACGCCACGCAACACATTACTGGGGCAGGTTGTCTCAGGTCCGAAGCCCTCCGCTAGGCCCTCTGCCCTATCATCTCGTGCGTCACCGCACTTACATCCATTTAGCCTCCAAATTAGCCGGCATGCCGGTCATGGGCGGTTCTGCCGTTAGTCTGAAGGCCTCTGCAGCTGAAACCATCGCAGCTCTTCAAAAAGACATTCAAAACGCGCGCTACTCCATCGAAATGGAGTTCTATATCTGGGAGGAAGGCGGATCCGTTGACGTCATAATTGACGCTCTTTTTGCTGCCAGACGCCGCGGAGTATCCGTGCGGCTATTGGTTGATGATTTTGGCTCTCGAAACTTTTTGCGCTCGAATGCTCGACGAGACCTTGAAGCTGCTGGCGTTGAGATTGCTTCTGCCATGCCGATGAGGTTGCTTCAGCTCTTCGATCTTCAGCGCGCCGATATACGTCTTCATCGCAAAACAGTTGTCATCGATGGAAGCATCGCCTATACGGGAAGCTTCAACATGATCGAACCTCATAGTTATGCCGAAGCCAAAGTCATCGGATCCTGGATTGATGCCATGGTACGGATTGAGGGGCCTGGCGCAAAAATGCTTGAAGCCGTCTGGAGATTTGACTGGGCGCTTCAGCCTGACGGGACTCCATTAGATTTTGATGGTGACTTTTCACAGATGCGCATTCCATCAATGGGATCTGCCACCCTGGTTGCTGTTCCCTCAGGACCATATCAAAGCGGCGACCGCAACTTACTGCTCATCCTCGAAACGATTAGTCATGCCGAACACAGCCTCTCCATTACTACGCCCTATTTCATTCCGACCGAATCCGTAGTATCTGCGCTCCTCAACGCTGCGCTACGTGGAGTAGACGTCAGGCTCATCGTTCCCATCGAAGCTGACAATGCATTTGTCAATTGGGCAATGCGGCGCTATTTTGACGATCTGCTTCAAGGCGGCATCAGAATCCTGCGCTATCAAGGCGGGCTGCTACATACCAAATCTATTGTTGTTGACGATGAATTCGCCGTCTTTGGCACACTCAACATCGACAATCGGTCACTGCATCTCAACTTTGAGTTGATGATGGTGATTTTTGACGACGAGTTCGTCGCTTCCTTGAAGCAGCTTCACCGCACTTATGAAGCTAAGTGCATCGAGGTTTCACCACAAGAGTGGCGTCAACGCCCGCTTTCAAACCGACTTAAAGAAGGGGCGGCTTACCTCATTTCACCGCTTCTATAAATGGAAAGGCGCCGCAACCGGCGCTTTCCCATTCAGATACCTGTTAAGCGTTGGGCTTCCCGCCGTGAGTCTCTTTTTCGTTGGGCTGCGGCGGATTTTCTTCAATGTCTTCCACATCCTGCATGCGTCGGCGTTGCGGCTGTCCGATTTTTGTTACGAGAACCTCTTCACGTTCATAAACCGTTCCCGACGGCTTCATCCCGCTGCGGAATTGTTCTCGGGCAGTGCGTTGTGCTGCCTCCATAGCCTCGCGGAAACGCCGTTCATCAGAGCTTTCCAACCCAAATTTGCGCTTAATCCAACCCCACAGGATGACCGCGCCAATCAACACAACGGCTGCGAGGAAAATCCCAGCAATCAGCGGCAAAAAAATGATCAAGCCGATAACGATGGCAATTGCTGCTAGCCCTACAAGCAGGCTCAAAAGTGGGCTGCCGCCCGGCTGCGGGAAAATGAACATTGGCATACGGCCTATCTCCTTCGGGAGCTCTTTAGGGTCTGTTGGAAGCTCTATGCTGAATCTACTATTAGAAAAGTATATCGATCCGCAGAACAAAAGCGCTTGGCGCTGTTTCTACTATATGGGGACTAGATCTGTCCTTCCTTGCGTCATTATGCAAGCAATAGTTTCCACTTTACTGAACGAGAACGGCCATGAGAAGACTCGGGCATCCCTCCGTTCAGTTAAGATAATTGACTTTTCTAAAAGCGTACCGGCTGCCTGAATTCATCGTCGTTTCAGTGGCCTCGCCTAGATATGGAAGCTCCACAAACCAATTCCTTGCCGGATATTCAATCTTCCGGTGATCCTCGAAATATCCGCATCAATCGTGTCGGCGTTCGCGGAGTTGAACTCCCCGTTACCGTTGCTGATGAGGCTGATGTGCAGCACACAGTGGCAAGGCTCACGATGTCAGTAGCCCTTCCACCCGATCACCGCGGCACCCACATGTCGCGCTTCATTGGCATTCTGGAAGCTCAAACCGAGCCATATACAATCGAAGTCGTTCAGTCTACGATTCGAGCAATGCTCGCTGAACTACAGGCTCAAGAAGGCACCTTCGAAATTCGCTTCCCGTTCTTTCTGCGCAAAGCAGCGCCGATCAGCCGACTCGAAAGCGTAATGAATTACGAATGTGCTTGGACGGCTACTATTTCACCAGCTGCATTTGAACTGCGGCAGGAAACCATCACCCCAGTAACGAGTCTTTGTCCTTGTTCGAAGGAAATTTCTCGCTACGGCGCTCACAATCAGCGCTCCCGCCTGACAAGCTCTATTGTTCTGGCCAGTCCCATGAGTCTCAGAGAACAGATTGCGCTTTCAGAGGCTGCCGGGTCAGCGCCTCTTTGGGCTCGGCTGAAGCGCGCAGATGAAAAGTTTGTTACCGAATACGCCTACGACAACCCGAAATTCGTTGAAGATATTGTTCGGGACATGGCTGAATCACTCAATAAGGATTCGCGGGTAACGGCTTATCGTGTTGAGTCGGAAAATTTTGAATCGATTCACAATCACTCTGCCTATGCCTGGATCGAACACGATAAGCGTACAAAGACCAACTGATCCGCCACTTCACCCTCAGACGAGTAAAGAAACATGCTTGATCAACAAAAAGACGCCATTCAAAACCTCATCGTCCGAGCACTCGCAGCTCTCGATGTTGCGGACGTTGTCCCACAGCTCGAAAAACCCAAAGATCCGACACACGGAGATGTTGCCTGTACCGTAGCGATGCAGCTTGCGCGCCGTCTGAAGCAAAATCCCCGCGCAATCGCTGAAACGCTTGTTGCTGAGATGAAAGCTGATGAAGCATTCGCGGCACTGCTGGAAACTGTAGAAATTGCTGGCCCTGGGTTCATTAATTTCCGCGTGGCTCAAAATGCTCGTGCAGCAATAGTGAGTCAGGTGCTTCAGGAGGGTGAAAAGTTTGGCCGCAGCAACGAGTTTGCCGGAAAGTCGGTGTTGCTCGAGTATGTTTCCGCCAACCCCACAGGACCGCTGCATCTCGGTCATGCTCGTCAAGGTGCGTTAGGTGATGTCCTCGCCAATCTCCTTGACAGTCAAGGCTGGAAAGTTTCGCGTGAGTTCTATTACAACGACGCCGGTGTGCAGATTGGCAATCTCGCCATGTCTGTACAGGTCCGCTGCCGTCAGCTGCAAGGCGAATCTCTGGAGCTTCCAGAAAACGCCTATCACGGCGAATACATCGTCTCTATCGCACGCGATTTTCTGGATAAAAAACCCGTCATTCCGCACGGCGGCGAGCCTATTGAATCCACCGGAGACTACGGTGATACTGATCTGATACGCCGCTATTCCGTCGCCTATCTGCGCAATGAGCAAGATGACGATCTTTCTGCCTTAGGCGTTCGCTTCGATAATTTCTTTCTGGAGTCTTCGCTATACACCACCGGGGCCGTACAAAAAACGGTTCAGGCAATCATTGATGCGGGCTACACCTATGAAGCCGACAACGCGTTATGGTTGCGCACGACTGCATTCGAGGATCTCGGCAATGGCCTTCGCGATGACAAAGATCGCGTAATGAAGAAGTCCGACGGCACCTACACCTACTTCGTACCAGACGTCGCCTACCACCTGAATAAATTTAGCCGCGGCTACACCAAGGCCGTGAATATTCAGGGCACCGACCACCATGGCACTATTGCTCGAGTTCGTGCTGGCCTGCAGGCCGCTTCCAAGACTCTTGGGGTCACTATCCCGAAGACCTTTCCAGAATACATCCTCCATAAGATGCTCTCCGTTGTGAAGGGTGGCGAAGTCGTCAAAATGAGCAAACGCTCTGGCAATTATGTGACGCTGCGTGACTTGGTCGACTGGGCAGGGCGGGATGCTGCTCGCTTTTTCCTCGTTTCCCGCAAGGCTGATGCTGAATTCGTTTTCGACGTTGATCTTGCCAAGAAAAACAGTGACGAAAATCCCGTCTACTATCTGCAGTACGCCCATGCGCGCATCTGTTCCGTTTTTGCCAACGCTCTTGAGCAGGGCTACGAAATTCCGAACCGTGAAGCGCTCGCCACAATGGATCTCTCCCCCTTAAATTCGAAAGCCGCCGAAGCATTGATTGGTGCCGTTGCCGAATACCCCAATACGTTGCGTCTCGCCGCTCGCGACCATGCTCTGCATATCCTTTGCTACTACCTGAAGGACCTCGCTGCAGCCTTCCACGCCTTCTACAATGCCGAACGCGTATTAGTGGATGATGCTGTCGAACGCAATGCCCGTCTGGCCCTTCTCGCCGCAGCGCGTCAGGTGCTTGCCAATGGCTTGGCGTTGCTTGGCATTTCCGCCCCTGAACGCATGGCTCGCCGCGATGACGAGGCGGATGCTCAATAATTAATACGGAGTTCGAGATGGCAAAAAGCGGATTCGCCTCCGGCTTCGCCGGGTTCTTAATCGGGGTGGTAACCGGCCTCGGCGTTGCCGCCGGCGCCATGCTCGTGATTGCGAAAAGTCCCGTCCCTTTCGTTGACAAAGTCGACAAAGTTACCGCGGATGTCGACCCCGCCGCCAAACTAGCCGGCGCAGTAGATCCTAATGCAAGGCTCAATCAAACTGCAGGCGAGGAACCAACAGGAGAAACGGGACGTGTACAGACCGTAACCGTCGTCGATAAAGATCCAAAATTGAAGTCCGCCACCCCACCCACAGCGAATACCCGAGCAGCAACTCCTGCAGCTACTTTTTGGGTTCAGGTAGGGGCTTTTCGTCAGAAGGCTGATGCCATAAATAGTTCGGCAGCCCTGGGTATGCAAGGCATCATTGCACAAGTACAAGAAGGCGGACCTGCAGGTTGGCGTGTGCGCGTCGGACCGTTCGATAGCCGTCCGGATGCCCGTGAAATGCTCGACAGGCTTACCGATCAAGGTCTCTCACCCACCATCGTTGAGCAGAAATAACCGCTTGCCTGCTCCGCTCAGGACAGCGTTTTTTAAAAGGAAAACATTCCACCATGATTACTCGTCGTCAATTTGTGCTGGGCGCAGCAGCGCTCCCGCTCTCGGGCCAGCTTTTTGCCGCTCAAAGCTTTACTGCCGGAAAGGAATATCTGGTCGTCACGCCTTCGGCTCCCACCAGTCGGGACAAGATTGAAGTTGTGCTCTTTTTCGCCTATACCTGCTCACACTGTCTGCAGTTTGAACCGCATTTCGCGAAGTGGGCCAAAACAGCCCCTGCTGATGTTGCCATCCGCATCTGCCCTGTTGCTTGGCAGCCCAAGCTTGATCCTTTCACTCAGACCTACTTCTCTCTCGAAGCCCTTGGCCTTGTTGATAAGCTTTCCATGCCGTTTTTTGAAAGCGTCATCTATCAAGAACATCCCTACAATTTTGAAAACCCCTCGGCCGACATCTCTGATTTCATGGCCAAGGCCGGCGTTGACCGTCAAAAGTGGGAACAAACGATGCGCTCCTTCAGCGTGATGAATAAGACTCGTCAAGCTCGCCAGCTTTGGAATGCTTACCAAATTGACAGTACGCCGATGATTGGCGTAGGCGGTATCTATGCGACTGGCCCACATCTGGTTGGTACTCGTGAAGGCACACCTGCCTGCATCGACTACTTGATTGAACAAGTTCGCGCTCAGCGCAAGTAACGAGACCTTTATGCCTGAGGCGCCCGCAGGCTTTATGCTTGGGGCGCCTTTGCATATCTGCATTACCCACTCGGAGATTTCCTGTGCTCAATGTCTTCATTACCGGCGCATCTACAGGCATCGGTGCCGCTTTGGCTCGCCAATACGCATCCCGTGGCGCCGTCGTCGGACTCGTCGCCCGTAACCGCGACAAACTTGAGGCCTTAGCGGATGCACTCCCGGGAGGACGAGACCGAAACATTGTTCTCCCTTGCGACGTCACTGTTCGTGAAGAGGTTTTTGCGGCGGCTGAAGAGTTTGAGCGACTTTCCGGTGGCACTACTGTAGTGATCGCCAACGCCGGCATGTCTCACGGTGTCAAAACGGAATACCTTGAAGATCTTGATATGCTCGAAGACATCTACCGCCTTAATGTCTTCGCCATGGCCTATACCTTTCATGCCTTTATTGGCCCTATGAAAGCTAGGGGCAATGGTCAACTCGTAGGCATAGGATCTGTCGCCGGCATCCGCGGTCTTCCCGGTTCTGAAGCGTATTGTGCAAGCAAATCCGCTGTCATTACATATTGCGAAAGCCTTCGGGTTGAAGAAATACGGCATTCGCGTATCAACCATCTGTCCAGGTTTCGTCCGTACTCCGCTCACTGCCGAGAATCCTTATAAGATGCCGTTCATTATGGAACCCGAGGATTTTGCACGTGAAGCTGTCGAAGCCATTACAGCTCGCGCCCGCTATCGTGTAATCCCTTGGCAAATGGGGGTGCTTGCCAAAATTATGCGCTGCGTACCGGACGGCTTGTGGGACAAAATCCTCGCCAACCGCAAGCAAAAACCCCGCACAACAGCTCAGTAATTTTTAAAGTTCGTTGCCGACTATCTCCAGAATGCTATCTGCATAACGCTCGACTTTGCGGCGCCCCACACCGGGTATTCCTAGCAGATCGTCAATACAGGCTGGTTTTAACTTTGCTATTGCCACAAGCGTGCGGTCAATGAAGAGTACATAAGGCGGCTTACCCAACTCCTTCGCTAGATCACGCCGCCAAACACGGAGCGCCTCAAAAATCTGGCGCTCCTGGACCGAAAGCTGTGCGAGCATTTCATCACGTTCGGGAGACGAAAACCTCGACTGTTTCTGTGCTTTCGCCATTACTGTACGGCGCACTTCAATTTTCATTGCGCCGCGAAGCACATTGTTGGCCAACGCTCCTAAGCGCACTACATTGTGATTAGCTGAATCAATCCACAAAACATGGCGTGCAATTAACTGACGCATGACACTGCGCCACTGTTCAAGAGTCAGCTCTTTCCCAATTCCCCAGGTTGAAAGCGCTTCATGATCATGACGTTTTGTACTTTCGGTGCTCTCGCCTAAAAGGACTTTGATTACGTGCAAAGTGCCGAAACTCATATTGGATTTTTGCTGAATACGCCAAATACAGCTGATGATCATTTTGGCGGCAATCGTTGCATCCATCATCTGTGGCGGATCCACACAGTTGTCGCAGTTTCCGCAAGGCGTACTTTTTTCACCAAAATAGGCTAGCAATTGAACGCGACGGCAAGTACAGGCTTCAGCTAAACCCAACATTGCATCCAATTTTTCGGTTTCAATCTGCTTATGAAGGTCATCCGCGCCACTTTTGTCAATGAAATAGCGCTGATTAACCACATCCGCAAGCCCGTAGGCCATCCATGCATCGGATGGCAATCCATCACGACCAGCTCGTCCTGTTTCCTGAAAATATCCTTCAATGGATTTCGGCATATCCGCATGCGCAACAAAGCGCACATTGGGTTTGTCAATACCCATACCAAAAGCAATTGTCGCCACCATCACGATATCATCTTCGCGTTGGAATGCAGCAAGTCGCTCAGCTCGCTCCTCATTCGAAAGACCGGCATGGTAAAAGAGCGCATGAATGCCTTTACTGCAGAGATATTCGCAAATGGATTCGCATGTTTGTCGAGCAATGCAGTAAACAACGCCGCACTCCCCTGGATGCTCTGTCTTAATGAATTGCGCGAGCTGTGAACGAACATTTTTTTTATCAACGATACGATAAAAAATATTCGGTCGATCAAAACTTGCCACAAACTCTTTGGGATGCACTAAAAGTTTGTTAACAATTTCCTCGCGCGTTTTGGGATCAGCTGTTGCCGTGAGTGCAATTCTCGGCACATTGGGAAAGTGTTCCCGCAATATAGAAAGCGCTCCATATTCCGGCCGAAAATCATGCCCCCAGATGCTTACGCAGTGCGCCTCATCAATCGCAAAAAGCGATATTTTCACTTCGCTGAGCAGAGCCTGCATAGACGACATTAGTAGTCTTTCCGGCGCAACATAAAGCAGATCAAGCTCACCGCAACGCAGCCTTCTGCGAACATCCGCAGCAGCTTCCGGTGTCAATGTCGAGTTCAGGTACGCCGCACTGACGCCAAGCTCTTCCAAAGCATCCACCTGATCCTGCATGAGCGCAATCAAGGGCGATACCACCACTGCCACACCGTCGCGCAATAGTGCAGGTATTTGATAACAGAGACTCTTGCCGCCACCTGTCGGCATCAACACTAAAACGTCCTCGCCACGAACCACAGCGCGCACGACTTCTTCTTGGAAGCCGCGGAAGGCGTCGTAACCGAAAACCTGCTTAAGCGCTTCCTTGGGTGACGAATAGCGGTGCATGGAAACAGTGAAGTCTGTAAGGACAAGAAAAATTTGAATTCTAAAAGAGAAAGCCCCGTGCGGGAGACGACGTCTGTCGTCTTCCCCACAGGGCAGACTCAAACAAGCTCAGGCAGTCCAATCAGACGTCCTGCACGGTCATTTGGTTTAATCCGAAATATCTTTTCCTGCGAGGCGATCAGCCCGCTTGCAAGCTGCAATCGTAAAGAGTGCATCCGCTGACGAATTCAACGCCGTTTCGCATGAATCTTGAACCACGCCAATGATGAAACCGACAGCAACTACCTGCATAGCGGTGTTCTGATCAATGCCGAAAAGACCGCAAGCAAGCGGGATCAGCATCAGCGACCCACCGGGAACACCGGAGGCGCCACACGCACAGAGCGCAGCTACAAACGAAAGGAAGATCGCCGTAGCGGTACTCACTTGTACATCCAAAGAGAAGGCTGCAGCGAGCGTCAGCACCGTAATCGTGATGGCAGCACCCTGCATGTTCACCGTAGCGCCTACAGGAATCGAAATCGAATAAGTTGATTCTGGCAAATTCAGCCGCCGGCAGATTTCGAGATTAACCGGGATATTTGCCGCAGACGAACGCGTGAAGAAAGCCGCCACGCCCGATTCGCGCAACGTCATCAGCGTGTAGGGATATGGGTTGCGACGGATCATCAGCCAAACCAGGATCGGATTGACCACAAGGGCAATAAAGAACATTGTGCCGACCAAAACGGCAAGCAGCTTGAGATATCCCGCAAAAACTTCAAGACCCGTCGTAGCAAGCGTAGAGGCGACAATGCCGAAGATGCCAAAGGGGGCGAAACGAATCACCAAGCGAACAATAAATTCCACTGTTTTAGCGGCATCAAGCAGAACTTCACGCGTTGAGCTATGCGACTGACGCAATACAGCCCCCATGGCGATAGCCCACACGAGGATACTGATGTAGTTGCCACTAGCGATAGCATGCACGGGATTATCGACGGCCTGAAGTATCAAGTTACCGAATACCTCAGCAATGCCACCCGGAGTTGCAACAGTATCCTGCGCAGCCTGCAGCGTGATTTCTGTCGGCCACAAAAAGCTCGCGCCAACTGCGATAACTGCAGCGAGAAATGTTCCCACTAAGTAGAGAACGATAATCGGCTTGACGTGCATATTGCCTTGGCTGATATCACTCTGATTAGCAATAGAGGACATCACAAGCACAAAAACGAGGATCGGTGCGACCCCTTTCAAGGCCATAACAAACACTGTTCCCAAAAAGCCCACAGACTTGGCAGCATCGGGAAAAGTGAGGCCGAGCGCCATGCCTAGTATTAGGCCGACGAGAATCTGCTTGACGAGCGATGCCTGAAGGAAAGGCATCGCAAATTTAAAGACTCGCTTCATAGTAAAGAAGGCTCCGAGGACTTTTGATTTTTTGTAATGAATGGTGGCTACATGCAACCGCACCAAAGAGAGGCATTTCACCTCCTGCGTCGCTTAACACTAGCAATTCTTCCTGCTACTCGGCAGTCTGAACCTAAGTTGTACTGCGGACATCAGTCGACATATACCCTCATCAAAGCGCGTAAATATGATTTGCATTAATTTAGCTAGGCAATAATTTGCAGACCTCTCTCCGTCTGGAAATCGCATTCGCGTGCATGGCCTCCGACCGTTATTATGGTTACCCACTATCTTGATTCACGTTCGCTCATCCATGTCCCGATTGCCCGCCGTAGGTTTCATACTCGCCTGCGTCTTCCTTGACGCTCTCGGCATCGGACTCATTATCCCGGTGCTTCCAAGGCTAATTGGCACACTAGCAGCCAATGCCGATGCTCAGACTTCATGGTACGGCTCGATTATGGTGAGTTACGGACTCATGCAGTTCTTAAGCGCGCCAGCTATCGGCGCTCTCTCCGACCGCATTGGCCGCCGTCCGGTGCTCTTGACTGGAATCTTAGGACTGGCCGTCATGATGTTCGTGCCGGCATTCACCGACTCCCTGTGGCTTATTCTTGCGTCACGGCTCGTGGGCGGCATCATGAGTTCCAATATTGTCGTCGCTCAAGCTTACATTGCAGACGTCACAGAGGCATCCAAGCGCGTCGCTGCTTTTGGGCGCATCGGTGCAATATTCGGTATCGCTTTTATTCTTGGCCCAGCACTGGGTGGCATGCTCGGCGAAGTAGATCCCCGCATTCCGTTTCTCTGTGCTGGCGTGATCTGCATCATCAATTTTTTCTACGGGCTCTTCGTATTACCGGAAAGTCTAAGAGAGCCGTCTGAAGCACCATTTTCGCTGGCTCACGCCAATCCTTTCGCCTCGCTTTCCGCACTTTCACGTGAGCCTGT
>OOBT01001642.1_pt1 | contig 11280 bp, 7 predicted proteins | sample 1671551 | NCBI WGS metagenome assembly OOBT01 (sample SAMN06348168, study PRJEB24527) | human gut metagenome | reverse complement strand
CTTTAAAGCGCTAAAAATTTTCATTAAGTCCCGGAAAACGCGAGAAATCTATATATCGCGAATTCAGAAAAGTGAATACGATTTTACAAAAATTATGAAAATCAATAATAATTCATACTATTTCCAAATATAAACTAACAATAAACTCAAATCTATATTGATAGAAATCTATAAAATTTTAAGCATAGTAGAGTTTATCGAAGAAAATCTAACATATAGCAATTTTCGATAAAAACTGATATAATATTTTCCAATAAATCAGTATATTTTTTGTTTATTATTTCAGCAATAAGGAGTATTCCTTTTTGATAAATTGACAAGCGGAGAATAGAGAAATGGACAAATTCAAAAGGTTTCGTTTCTTCTTTTACTTGCCGGTCATTATTATCGGCTTGCTCTGCACGATTGTCTTCGACTGGGCTCTCTATGTCCAGGAGGAAAAAACCCTACAGAACTGGATGCAGCAGATCGCGGATGCAGAAATCCTGCGTCTGAACCGCGCCATGGACAGGTATATCAATATTTCAGCGGCCATCGAGGACCATTTGATGGAGAACAGGGGACTTCCCCCGGGGGATTACATGCGTAATCTCTACTTCTACTCGATGAGCCAGTCTTTGCGTGAAATAGAGATCCAGACGGCGCCGGACGGACAGGTGCGCCCAATCTATCCGCAAAGCGGCAGTGTGCTTTCCGGTTTCAACCTTTTCGGAGAGAACCAGTTTGCCAAGCGCGCAGCTTATGGAAGAGCGCAGGATGTCGTCGTCATTGAATCCGGCGTTCCTATGGCAGACGGCACGACGGGTATGGCAGTCGTCCGTCCTGTTTTCATGGACAGGACTGCCGATAAATCCTTCTGGGGCTACATCGTGGTAGCAGTCGACCAGGACAAGCTCGTCCACGAGGCGAATATCGACCGCCTCGACCAGATGGGCATCGTCTATACGCTGATGAGAAAAGGCTATGGTGAGTCCGAGTACACTTCGATCGACACGAATCAGAACTCGACGCACAGGGCGATCGATGCATGGAGCACGATCCAGTCCTCCGGCACCGTCGATGGGGACGAATGGCGCCTCATCATGCATCCGACAGGCAGATGGGTGAACTTCTGGCTGCTCTTCATTTCCACATGGGCAGGCCTCATCACCACATTCATCATTGCATGGCTCTGGCAGAGAAATAAGCGTCTCCGCTTCATCGGCGAGACAGATGCGCTGACAGGCGTATTCAACAGAAAGGGCGGCGACATCGCCGTCGACAAGTACCTGCGTACGAACCCGAGAAAATCGGCGATGGTCATTGCCGTCGACGTGGATAATTTCAAAATCATCAACGACGTCTACGGTCATGCGGCAGGGGATCTTGCACTGAAGACCTTCGTCCGCGACATGAAGCGCATTTTCAGTGCCAATGCGATCATCACCAGAAACGGCGGCGATGAATTCGTCATCTTCTGTCCTTACAATAATAAGGAAGGCGTTTTCAATGATATGCGCCGCTTCACGGAAGAACCGCATATCTTCGGTTTCAACGACAAGGAAATCCATTTCACTTCGTCGCTTGGCTGCGCTGCATACCCTGAACAGGGAAGCAACTACGGCAACCTCTGCATCAAGGCAGACTTCGCCCTCTACGGCGCGAAGATCGACGGCAAGTCCGGCTGGAGGAAGTTTGATTCTTCCCTGACGGAACTCCGCCACCGTTTCCAGTTTGGCTTCAACCTGAGCGATATGGCAAACGGCATGCCTGGTGCCATGATCGTCTACAAGGCAGACAAGAGCGGCAAGCTTCTCTTTGCGAGCCACATGGCCATCGATTTCTTCGGATGCACGGACTGGGACGATTTCATGAAGTACACCAGGACCGCTGTCTGGAAGCTCATCTATACCGAAGACCTCCAGTATGTCCGCTCGGAAATCAAGAGACAGACGCATCTTGAAAAGAACAAGAACAATATTCACTTCGTCAACCACCGCATCGTCACGAAGGACGGCAGAGTGAGGGAAGTGGAAATCATCGGGCGCCTGCGCCACAATGCATTCTACGGCAACCTGTACTATGTAACCCTCTATGACCGCGAGCAGAAGCTTGAAAATCTGAGCTCGGACAAGTACCCCTGCAAAAACAAGCATGTGGGAATGAAGCCGGATGAAAAGAAAGATGATAAGTAGTTTATAATAAAAGGACTGTGAAAGATGGGATGACCATTTCTCGCAGTTCTTTTTTATTTCCATACAAATCGGCAAGGCTCTGTTTCTTACGATTTCCTCATGTCATGGTAAAATAATAAAAAAGGAGGAATTATGGAAACGAAATATTATGATATCGGTTTGAACCTGTTCACCCGTTCCTTCCCGGACCCGGAGAAGATCATACGGAATGCGGAAGAGGCCGGGGTGCGCTGCATCCTGACCGGCTCGGAAGCGCGTGAGAATGAGCTGGTCGCAGATTTTGTGAAAAATCATGACGTATGGGGCACGGCGGGCATCCATCCGCACAGCGCCGATACGGCGAAGGAAGAAGATGTTGAGCGCGTCAGAGAGCTTGTCATGACAAATCCGAAAATCGTGGCTGTCGGAGAGACGGGCCTTGATTACGATCACATGTATTCGAAGAAGGAGAACCAGATCCATTTCTTCAAAGAGCTTCTGGATGTGGCTGAGGAAACGGGAAAGCCGCTCTTCCTTCACGAAAGGGATGCAGCGGATGATTTCATTGCCTGCTTCAAGGGCCATGAGGATCTCTGCCGCCGTGCAATCGTCCACTGCTATACGGGGGACAAGAAAACGCTTGAGCGCTTCCTCGATATGGGCTTCTACATCGGCATCACGGGATGGATCTGCGATGAAAGGCGCGGGGAGGCTCTGCAGGACGCTGTTTCCATCCTGCCTTTGGACCGCGTGATGATCGAGACGGATGCGCCGTACCTCACACCGAGGGGCTACCACCTGCCAAGGACGAACGTGCCGCAGAACATTACCTACGTGGCAGAAACGCTTGCCAGGTACATGCAGGTGCGCCTTGATCCGCTTCTCGAAGCAGCAAAAAAGAACACAGAAGACTTCTTCCACATCAAGAGCTGAGGGTCTCAAAAAAGACTCTCAAGTTTCACATGAGACACTATTGACTCATTTCAATGTGTATGATATGATTGTCTCATATAAGACAGAAGTGTCTTATTTGATACAGTATAGTTGCAAATGAGAGAGGTGTTTTATGGAAACGGGGACCAGAGAAAACGAATTGAAGAAGCTGGCTTCCGCGCTCTGTACGAAACCGGGAGGCTCTGCCAGGGATCTGGCAGCGGCGGCCGGGATCAGCAAAGCGACATTCTACAGGGTGTATTCATCCAAAGACCATTTAGAAGAAATCCTGACGGAAAGGGCTGAAGAGGTCGTCGAAGGCCTTTTTGCCATTACGGAGAAGGATATCACGAGCCGCAATGCGCTTTCGGAAATGATGCGCTGGTGCTGCGACAACCGCGAGTACCTGATGTTCCTCTGCCGCTCGGCTCTTCCTGGCAACAGCTGCGTGGACACATGCCGCTGCTCGTATGACGACAGGATGAGAGCATTTTTCCTGAAGGGCCAGCAGCGAGGCGAATTCCGCGTCGATGTGCCGGCCGCTGTGATGGCGGAAATTTTCGGCGGCGAGATGGCCGCTTTGTTTGAAGCAGAAAGCCGGGGCCGGATCGCTTCGGCGATGATGGCGGATTATTGGGAGACCATATTTTTGTTCGGTGTGGAAGGTAAAGGAAAGAAGGAAAGCCATGAATAATATGAATGAGGTGAAATCACCGAAGAAGCCAGTCTTGATGTACTACGTCATCATCTTCCTTCTGGTGATTCTGTTCAACTCCGCGGTCATGCCTGCATGGCGTGAACAGCAGGTGAAGGAAGTCGACTACTCGACATTCATGAACCTGACGGATGAGAAGAAGATCGACAAGGTCGAAGTGGATGAGGACCAGATCCTCTTTACGGAAAAGGGCGACACGAAGCAGACTTACAAGACAGCTCTCATGAATGACCCGCAGCTCGTCAGCCGTCTGCATGATTCCGGCGTCACATTCACCGGACAGATCGTGGACAAGATGAACCCGATCCTTTCCATCCTGCTCAGCTGGGTACTCCCGATCCTGATTTTCTTCTGGATCGGCCAGTACATGAATAAGCGTTTCATGAAAAACATGGGAGGCGGACCGGGAGCCATGCAGTTCGGCCTCGGCAAATCCAATGCGAAGATCTTCGTCAAACCGACAGACGGCATCCGCTTTGCCGATGTAGCCGGTGAAGATGAAGCGAAGGAAGGCTTGCAGGAAGTCGTCGAATACCTCCACAATCCGTCCAAGTACAAGGAAATCGGCGCGAAGATGCCGAAGGGCATCCTCCTCGTCGGACCGCCAGGCACAGGCAAGACCATGCTGGCCAAGGCAGTCGCAGGGGAATCGAACGTACCGTTCTTCTCCATTTCCGGTTCTGAATTCGTAGAAATGTTCGTCGGCATGGGCGCAGCCAAGGTCAGAGACCTCTTCAAGCAGGCGAAGGAAAAAGCACCATGTATCGTATTCATCGATGAAATCGATGCCATCGGCCAGAAGAGAGGCGCGACCTCCATCGGCGGCAATGATGAACGTGAACAGACGCTGAACCAGCTCCTCACCGAGATGGACGGCTTCGAAGAAAACACAGGCGTCATCATTCTGGCGGCAACAAACCGTCCGGAATCCCTCGACCCCGCACTGACCCGTCCGGGCCGTTTCGACCGCCAGGTGCCGGTCGTCCTCCCAGACCTTCAGGGCCGCGTGGAAATCCTCAAGGTTCATGCTGCCAAGATCAAGACAGCTCCGAATATTGATTATGACAAAGTAGCGCGCATGGCTTCCGGCGCATCCGGCGCTGAGCTTGCGAACATCGTGAACGAAGCAGCCCTCCGCGCTGTCCGCGACCACAGAAAAGTCGCAACGCAGGAAGACATGGAAGAATCCATCGAAGTCGTCATTGCAGGCTACCAGAAGAAGCATGCGATCCTGACAGACAAGGAAAAATGCGTCGTCGCATACCATGAAATCGGCCACGCTCTCGTGGCTGCCATGCAGACACATTCCGCTCCTGTCCAGAAGATCACAATCATTCCTCGTACAAGCGGCGCTCTCGGCTACACGATGCAGGTCGAAGAAGGCAACCATTACCTCATGAGCAAGGAAGAAATGGAAAACCAGATCGCTACCCTGACCGGCGGCCGTGCAGCTGAAGAAGTCGTATTCCATACATCCACAAGCGGCGCTTCCAACGATATCGAAAAGGCTACCCGCCTTGCCAGAGCCATGATCACACGCTTCGGCATGAGTGATGAATTCGGCATGGTCGCTATGGAAACCGTCACGAACCAGTACCTCGGCGGAGACACGACACTCGCATGCTCGCCTGAAACTCAGGCAAGAATCGACAAAGCCGTATCTGCCCTCATCAAGAAGCAGTACGAAAAGGCTGTCCAGATTCTGGAAAACAACAGAAGAACACTCGATGCTCTTGCAAAATTCCTGTATGAAAAGGAAACCATCACTGGCGAACAGTTCATGGGCATCGTAGAAGAACAGAAGAAAGCATCCGAAGGAAATGGCAGCGCGCCATCCGCTCCTTCCGCTCTATCTGCTCCATCTGTCCCGGAAACCCCGCCCGCTGAAGCTCCCAAAGAGGATGCTCCGGCACCGGGCGCTCCCCAGCCAGTCAAGAACGTACCACCCCTTAATCTGGAGAGGTAACGAAGAGTAATCAGTAATTAATAGAAGAGGATGTGCATGAAAAGTGTGCATCCTCTTTTTTCATGGAATTTTTATGGAATAATTTCCATTTCCTTCTATGGAAGAAGAGGCTTGTATAGTACAATAAATAAAACTGATGCATTCGCAGCTCCGGGCTGCTGCCTTTTGACTGGAGGCATGACCATGGACTTTAAGAATAAAAAGACAACGATTGCGCTCATCGTGTGTGCGGTCATTCTGGCGCTGATCGGCTGGCGCGTCTGGGCGAATATCCAGGCGAAGAAAGCCGAGGCGAACCGAAGCGGCAAGGAGAAGGTCGCTGTCGTGACGGCGGCTTATCCTGAGAGAAAGACGATCGTCCCGAAGTTCCGCTTCTCGGGGACGCTTGATCCTGTCTGGCAGGCAGATGTCGCCGCCAAGGTGGACGGACGCATTGAACAGGTGCTCGTCAATGAAGGCGATGCTGTCAGCGCGGGCGAGGTCCTTGCCATCCTTGACCGGACAGATACGGATGCATCGCTTCTCAATGCCAAAGGGCTCTATGCGGATGCCAAGACGGATTATGAAAAAGCGCAGGCAGATCTTGCGCGTTATACGAAGCTCTACGCAGCAGGCGCTATTTCCAAGGAAAGCCTCGACAATAAGCAGTTCGCCCTGGAGAATGCGAAGGGCAAGCTGGATGCAGCACAGGGAAATCTGAATTCCGCAGACTCCCAGGCAGGCGGCACGAGGGTGACGACGCCGCGTCCGGGCATCATCCAGAAACGGTACTATCAGGAGGGCTACTATGCCAAGGTCGGCACAGCCCTTTTCCAGATTGCAGATATTTCGACGCTCCTTGCCAAGATCGATGTGCCGGAAGGGTACGTCCAGAGCATTGCTGTCGGAAATCCTGTCGAGATCCATATCCCGTCCATGAGCGGGGACAATAAGACTGTCCAGGGCATCATCACAAGGATCAGCCCGGTGGCGACGCTGCCTGCCCGCACGTTTGAAGCGGAAGTTTCCGTAGACAATTCGGATGGAAGGCTCCGCGGCGGCGTGTATGCCGATACGACGCTCACGGCGAACCCGAAGGACAATGCGCTGACGATTCCGATGTCTGCGATCGTCATGAGAGACGACCAGAGGACGGTCTACGTCATTGAAGACGGCCGCGCCGTGAGGAAGGTCATCACGACGGGCTATATCGGAGAGAACCTTGTCGAAGTGCTGTCGGGCCTTTCAGAGAAGGACCAGGTCATCACGGGAGGACAGAATAAGTTCAAGGAAGGCGGCCAGGTCAAAGTATCAGGCGAAGGCTGATTTCAGGGGGAGCCTATGATCAAGACATTCATCAACAGGCCCGTATTCACGACCATGTTCATCCTGGTCTTCGTGGTATTCGGGCTGTGGTCGTACCCGAAGCTTGGCGTCGACCTCTATCCGGACGTCGATCTCCCGCTCGTCGCCGTCACCGTCACCTACGAAGGCACGGCGCCGGAGGAAATGGAGACGCTCGTCACCAAACCTATAGAAAACCGCATCAGCCAGGTCTCTGGCATCAAGACGATCACCAGCACCATCCGTGAAGGATATTCCCAGACGGTGCTGGAATTTGAGATTGGTACGGATCCAAGACAGATGGCGTCCGAAGTACGCGAAAAAGTGGCAGGCGTGAGGAAACGTCTGCCTGACGACATCGATGAACCGGTCGTTGCGCGTTTCGATTCGGCATCAAGCCCTGTCGCTACATATTCCTTTTCTTCGGACACAAGGAGTACGGGGGAAATCCGCCGCCTCCTGAATGATTCCGTCGTCGACCGCCTGCAGATGGTCGAGGGCGTTGCTGATGTCAATGTCCACGGTGCATCCGACCGCGCAGTGAAGGTGCATGTCAATTCGGAAAAGCTCAAAGCATACGGCATTTCTTTCCAGACAATCTTGGCCAAGGTCAATAATGCGAACCTTAATACCCCGGGCGGCAAGATCCGTGACGACCACAATACAATTACCGTCCGCACGATGGGCAAGCTCAATACGATCGATGATTTCAAGAACATCGTCGTGGCCAATATCAACGGGAAGCCGGTCTACCTGACCGATGTCGCTGATGTCGAAGATGCTTGGAAAGACGAAGAAACGTACTCCCGCACGAACGGTGTGCCGTCTGTCCTCATGTCTGTCAGGAAGCAGTCGAGGACGAATACGGTCAATGTCATCGACAGCGTCAATGAAGAGCTCTCTGCCATCGAGAAGAGCGACCTCCCTCCGGATATCAAAGTCAATATCATCAATGACCAGTCCCTCTTCATCCGCGAGAACGTAGGGGACGTATGGAACACGATCATTTTCGGCGGGTTCCTCGCGCTCCTCATCACGTACCTCTTCTTAGGGGACCTTCGCGCGACGATCATCGGCGGCCTCGCCATCCCTGTGTCCGTCATCTCGACCTTCTTCCTGATGCGGACGCTCGATTTCACGATGAATAATATGTCCCTCATGGGCCTTTCGCTGGCCGTGGGTTTTTTGATCGACGATGCCATCGTCCTTGTTGAAAATATTTTCCGCCACATGGAGCTCGGCAAGCGGCCGAAGATTGCCTCTGCCGATGCGACGAAGGAACTGATGCTGGCCATCCTTGCCACATCCATGTCCCTTCTGGCGGTATTCGTGCCGATCGGCAGCATGGGTGAGACAATCGGGCAGTACTTCAAGCAGTTCGGGCTGACCGTCGCCTGCGCCGTCGTCTTCTCGACGATCTGCGCCTATACACTGACGCCGATGCTTTCCGCCTACTGGCTGAAGCTTCCTGATGTGAGTACCAAGGGACGGCCGAGAATCGTCAGCATGATCCTTCGCAAGTTCAATTTCGGGTTTGAGAGAATCCGTCTTTTCTATAACCGTTTCATGATGTATGCCGTCGAGCGTCCGTGGAAGATCGTCCTCATCGCCGTGGCAACGCTTGGTTTCAACCTGCTCCTCATCCCGTTCGTAGGGACTGAGCTGCAGCCTGTCTATGACTCGGGTGAATTCCGTGTCAACTTGAAAGCGCCTCCGGGCGTGGGCCTTCTCCAGATGGAGGAATGGTCCAAGCCATTGGAAGAAACGATTCTGGAAGAGCCGGAAGTCCGCGTTTCTTCTATGTGGCTGGGCGGCACAAGAACGCCTGTCAATGAAGGCGGCATCAATATCAAGCTGAAGCCGCTCGATGAAAGAGACCGCTCCATGACGGAAATCATGGCAGACCTTAGAAAGAAATTCTCGGACATCGGCACGATGCAGGTCGGTGTCGTCACAAACCAGGGCGGCCGCAATGATCCGCGTCCTGTCCAGATCGGCCTTCGCGGAAGTGATTTGAAGAAACTGACGGGGTATGCGAACGATCTTGCCGAACGCATCCGCCAGGTGCCGGGTGCAACGGATGTCGAAGTCGTCGGCATCTCTCCGGAGCCTGAAATCGTTGTTCGCCTGAATCAGCTCAAGGCAAGCCAGCTGGGCCTTGATAATACAGAAGTCGGCAAAGTCGTGCAGTATGCCTTCCAGGGCAAGAGCACGAGTCATTCCTACACGATCGGAAACGATGACTACGATATCATCCTCCAGATGGGAAAGGACGACAGAAGGACGCTTTCCGACGTGCAGAACCTTCGCGTCTCCACGACGAACGGCACCTTCGTCCGCCTGGGTGATATTGCCGATGTCACGCTCTCCTCGGGCCCGACCCGTATCGGCCGCGAAGGACGCCAGAGACAGATTGCCGTTTATGCGAATGCTGCCGGCATTTCTTCCGGTGAACTGCTGAGTGAAATCCAGAACAAGATTATTCCGGATATGAATATGGAAATCGGCTACAATTACAAGCTGATCGGCGACTCGGACATGATGGGCCGCGTCTTCAAAGAAATTGCAAAAGCCGTCATCCTTGCCATCATCCTTATTTACATGGTGCTCGGTGCAGAATTTGAAAGCTTCCGCCAGCCGCTTGTCATCATGATGAGTCTTCCTTTCGCGGTCATCGGTGCCGTGCTTGCGCTCCTTCTGGCCAACCAGACGGCAAACATGATGTCCCTCATCGGTTTCACGATGCTGCTCGGCCTTGTCACGAAGAATGCCATCCTCCTTGTCGACTATGCCAACCAGGCAAGAGACAGGGGCAAGGATGTGAAGTCTGCGATTCTTGAAGCGTGCTCGCTCCGTCTTCGTCCGATCTGCATGACAACACTCTCGACCATCCTCGGCATGCTACCTGTCGCCCTCGGCCTTGGCGCCGGCGCAGAGCTCCGCCAGTCCATGGGCGTCGTCCTGATCGGTGGTCTCACAACCTCGACGCTTCTGACACTCGTCGTCGTACCATTGATTTACCTTTTGACGGAACGTCACACAAAAAGAAATTTGAGTGACTAAAGCACAAACCCACAAACTCAAAATGGATGATTTTTAATAGCAAAAATGCATAAGCGATATAATAAAATTTTATACAATATAAATGAAACGTATATTATAACCCATGGGGTATCTGAATACATACCTATAATACGAGATGTATTAATGTTTGGCGGAGGTTATGAATGATGGAAATCATGATAAGAAAAGGGAAAGCAGACGATGCCGCGGATTTAGCGGACGTTGAGACTGCATGCTTTCCGCCGGCAGAAGCTGCCACGGCTGAAGAAATCGCTGCGCGCCTTTCCGTCTATCCTTCCCATTTCTTCCTTCTTTATGCGGACGGAATTTTGACCGGCTTCATTGACGGCATGGTGACAAATGAGAAAGACCTTAGGGATGAGATGTATGCCGATGCCTCCCTCCATGATGAAGCGGGGGACTGGCAGATGATATTCGGGCTGAACACACTCCCATCCTATCGGAGACTTGGTCTTGCCGGCCGCCTCATCGAAGCCATGAAAGAAGACGCGAAAAAACAGGGCAGGAAAGGAATCGTTCTCACCTGCAAAGAAGAGCTCATTCACTATTACGCAAAGTTCGGCTTTGAAAATGAAGGAAAATCAAACTCCTCCCACGGGAATGTCACCTGGTACCAGATGCGCCTCACATTTTGAGAATGACAGAATTGACCGTGTTGACAATGACTCAATTTAGGGAAATTTAAATTTGTCAACGATCAAGGGGCAAGATGCAGGATATCACGTGCAAAAGGATTTCACATTGTATAAAATCTATTTATACCCCATTACAAGAAAACGTGAAATATATAATAGATAGCTATGTTTTGGCGGTTTTTATCCGCTGTGAATAAATCGTATATTTTTCTTCCTATAGCGCGTTCGATGTTCTATAATATATACAGTATACTTATATACCAATCATGCAGGAGGTATGCATGAAATTTCGCTGTGTATGGAGCATCGTGCTAATACTTGGCCTGGCAGCAGCCGGGACGCAGGCAGAAGCGGCGGGGGACAGGGCGGTGATTGCTCATTCCGCTTACGATCTGGAAGAAAAAGGAAATCAGGAATTCAGCACTCGTTCACTCTTCACGGAAGACGGGACGGGAAAGCAGGAGACTACGT
>OOBT01001627.1_pt1 | contig 11346 bp, 10 predicted proteins | sample 1671551 | NCBI WGS metagenome assembly OOBT01 (sample SAMN06348168, study PRJEB24527) | human gut metagenome | reverse complement strand
CGGCGACCACCGAGATCTACACTCTTTCCCTACACGACGCTCTTCCGATCTTGAACGTCGTAGGCCAAGGCGGTGCCTTTGACGATTCTGACAGCCTGGTCAACCATAAAGTCGTTGATTTCGGCCGTTTCGCCGCGTACTTCCATTTGAATCTGAGCGTGTACGGGAATCACGTTGCGGCATTCGCCCGCGCTCATCAGACCGACGTTGATGCAGCCCAAACCGTTGCCGTGGCCCCGGATTTTTTGAAAACGCAAAGCGCCGTGCGCGTACCGGAGGACCTTCAAAAACGACCGATTATTGCGGAGCGAAGCGGACGAACGCTGATGCTCGGCAAAGATGAGAGCGCGGCCATCTGGGTGGAGCCGACGATGAGAGTTAATAACGCCGGAGCGCTTGCTGCTGCCCTGGCCGGTGCCGGTTACGCGGTCGGCGTACCGTTGTGGCAGATCAGCTCGCATCTCAAAACCGGCAAATTGGAACTTGTTCTGGAGAACTGGCGGATCGCGGCGCGTCCGGTTTGGCTTTTAAAACATCCTCACACAGAGCACAACACGCATATTCGACGCTTGGAACAATATTTGATTGAATGCAGGGCGCAGACTGAAGGGCTTGACGCAGCGCGCCGAACGTTTGCTCGCATGTCTCTTACTGACGCGCATTAAGTTTAGGGGACGAACGTCAACGTTTTAGCGGATTCGCTATTCCGAAAAGGAATAACTGCACTTTGGGACAGTTGTCGGAATTACTCCGGCAGGCCAAGATGAGACCATGGAGCCGAGTACTCACAAAAACAAGAAGGTCTCGGCAGCTTCTCTGCCCCAAAACAGGAGAATCGCATGAGCAAATCCGAACAACAGAGCCGTTGCGCTCTTCCCTCCACACGTCGTCAGTTTCTTAAGATGACGTCCGCTGCGGCGGCCGTCTCATCTTTGTCCTGTTGGACACAGGCTCTTGCCAAGACCGATTTGGATGTTCTCGGAGCCAAGCCTGCTGAAACGCTCGACAAAAGCGTCAAAGTCGTCAACACCTATCACGAAATCCATTGCCACGGGCAGTGCATGTTAAAGGCCCATGTCAAAAACGGAAGACTGCTTGCGTTGACCTCGGCCGGCGACGTACCGCGTTGCGAAGCGGCCAAGACGGACGAATCGATCGGTAAGATGCAGCGTCGCGCCTGCATGAAGGGTTATGCCGAACGTAAACGCCTGTACGCTCCCGACCGTCTGAAGTATCCGCTTCTTCAAACGATCGAACGCGGCAATCTTGCGGGCTTCAAGCGCATTTCCTGGGATGAAGCTATTGACCGTGCATGCGAGCATATCGAAAAGGCGAGAGCTCGCCAGAAGGAATTGGGCTACATCCCCATCTGGGAGGTTGGCAGCACGCCGCTTGCTTTCCTCGGCCCGTACGTTTCGTGCTGGGGCCATCACTCGGCCGGCAACGAAATGGATGCGCTCTTTAACGCACTCGGTAAGGGCGTCAACGGGCATCCGTCAATTGACATGCTCAATTCCAAGTTCATCATCGTTTGGGGTGCCGACCCGCAAACAACGTCGCCGCATCTGCCTTTCATCATGACCAAGGCCAGAGAAAAGGGCATTCCGATCGTGGTGGTTGATCCGCGCTACACGGGCACGGTAGGCGCCATGGCAACGGGAGCCCCGGGCATTACGCCGTGGATTGCACCGCGTCCCGGGACTGACAGTGCCATTCTTGCAGCCATGGCCAATACGATCTATCGGCGCGGTCTGCACGATGAAGCGTATATCCGCAAGTATTGCTTCGGCTTTTTCCCGGGTGACACGGTTGTCAGTCATTCTCCTGCGAAAGATCCGATCACGGGCAAGCCATGGAAGGGAACCACGTTTACGACGCCTAAAGGTCAGTCGTTTGTGGAGTATCTCGATGAACTCAATCGCGAACACGGCGGGGAAGAGGGCGTGTTGCGCTGGGCATCTCTTTTGTCGGGTGTACAGGCCGAAACCATTGAGGCTCTGGCTGTGACTTATGCCAAGACCAAGCCCGCTTGTCTGCATTCAACATGGACTTGCGGCGGTGCGCAACGTACCGGCAACGGCATGTACCATGTATGGCTGCTCCTGTGTCTGGCGGCGATGACAGGCAACGCAACGGTTCGAGGCGGCGGCATCGGCGCTCTGGCTCCCGTTGACGGTATGGCGGTCAAGCTCGGCAAGGCGCCCGCCATGTGCAAGGGGAAAAAGCACAGCGCATTGCTGTTTTCTCAGTACATGCAAAGCAAAGTGTTGCTGACAGGCCGCGATTCGCGTACGCCCGAACAAATTCGAGCCGACGTGCTCGGCATCAACGGTATCGATCTGGGGCCCGACGCCAAGATTGAAATTGATATGGTTTGGCGCGGCGGCGGTTCAGCCGACCCGTTTAATCAGCGCTCTTCCATCAATCCCAAGATTCTTGCCTGGAAAAAACTCGACTATGTCGTAAGCTACGAACGCTTCATGAGTACGACGGCGCGTTATTCCGATCTGGTCCTTCCGGTGGTGACGCACCTCGAAGAGAGCTTCTTTACGGGCAGTCGCGTCAAGACCGACATGAACGTGGTCAACGCCGTCGTCAATCCCATGTACGAAGCCAAGAGCGACGTTGCCATCAACGAGATGATCGCTGAGCGACTCGGCCTGGATTGGGGACGCCACGGCATGACGGACCATGATGTGATGCGCATTCAGTGGCAGGGTACGAAGTTGCCTGAAGCCTACAAGTCGGTCGATCCCGACATGAAGCTTCCCACGTTTGAGGAGATGCTTGAAAAGGCCAACCTGCAGTTGCCCGTTCCGCCCGAAAAGAGTGTGATTGCAGCGGCCAAATTCGCGCCCGGAGAATTCCCGACGGATACCGGCCGCATCAATTTCTATTCCCCCTGGCTTGCGCAGCGCGGTCGCGTTCAGGCCGGTGTGGCTCGTGCCCAGTACGTGCGCCCGGCCGACGGCTACGAAGACATTCTCGAGAAAACGCATCATGCTTCGGGTCGTCGCTATACGCTGCAGTACACGACGCCGCATATGCCCAATCGTTCGCATTCGTCCTTTGACAACACGACGATGATCCAGGACGTTTTCCCGCACGCCGTGACCATGCATCCTGACGACGCGGCAGCGCGCGGTATCAAGGACGGTGCCGACGTTTATGTCTACACCGAAGCAGGTTGCATCAAACTTCCTGCCAAAGTCACCGTACGTCAATTGCCCGGAGTCGTATCGATCGGTGAAGGCGCCTGGTATCAGCCGAGTCAAACCGAATTCTTTGACGCCTACTTTGACGCAGCCGGTACGGGCAAGGCCGTTTGCCATCGTGTGCCCGTTGACGTGGGCGGGGCCGTCAATACGCTGACGATCGACCGAGACATCGGTGCGAGCGACCCCTACCTGCATCTGCAGACATCGAAGTCGGGCGGCTTTGCCGCCGGCGGTTGTGTGTGTGAAGTGAGTGCAACATTGCCCGCCTAACGGCTCAAGCAGATCATCAACGAATACGTCGAGGAATACGAAAATGACACAATGGGGTTTTTACTTTAACCAGAAGCGATGCTTGGGCTGCGCCACATGTACGGTTGCCTGCAAAGAGTGGAACGAGGGACGTCGCGGCGACGCCAAGCTCAATGGGCTGACGGACAATTCTTTAAAGAGTTTGGAAACGCCGAGGGACTGGAAAGCCGGAACATCCGATAAAGCATCGAACTATGCCTTTTTGCGGCGTTTTGACATGAAGGAAAACTGGCGTCGCGTGACGTTCTTTGAGTTTGGAAAACGAGCTCCGGACGTCGAGGTGGTGCCGCTTTCCATGTCATGCAACCACTGCAATGATCCGGCCTGCGTAAAGGTTTGTCCCGTCAAGGCGATTTCCAAGGAAAAGGAATTCGGTGCAGTCATTGTCGACAGCGCCAAGTGCATCGGTTGCGGAGCTTGTGCGAAGGCCTGCCCCTGGGGTGCGCCGCAATACTTCGAGGCGTTGGAAAAAACACAGATGGGTACGCCCGAGCATCCTCACATGACCAAGTGCGACATGTGCGTCGATCGTCTGCGTGTCGGACTTAAGCCCGCCTGCGTGGCATCCTGTCCCGGTCGCGCACTGGAGTGCGGGCCGATTGAGGAACTCAAAAAGTCGCATCCCAATGCAACGTTCGATGCCGTGGGCGTGCCGCGCAAACTTGTCGAACAGACAAAGCCCAATGTGCTTTATGAGGCTCGGAAGACCTTTGTGAAGTAAGGAGTGAAACACAAGTGACCGAACATCTTTCCGATCGTGTGACGGCTCTTGCGGCGCTTACTTTTTCTGACTGGCTGCTCAAAGGTGCGGATGACTCGATTTGCTCGAGTCTTACCGCAATGATGCAGACGTTGTCTGAAGGGCCTCAAACCGTGGCCAAGGCAGCTTGTCAGGCAGCACATGTATTGCGGGAAAGCTCGATTGAGGAGCAGTCCCGCTGCTGGACACGTGCGTTTTGCGTCGGCGAAGGTTCCGTGACGCCGCATCAAAGCGTGGCGGTGACGGGACTGGTGATGCAGGAGCCGCGCGATGAGGTCTTGCAGGTGATGAGCGATTTCGGCCTTGCTCCCGAAGCGGCATTGCATGAGCCGGCCGATCATCTCGGTGTGCTGCTGGCTTTCTGGGCGCGTCTTCTTGCCGCGCCCAGTCACGCTGACGCCGCGGTTTCCTTTGCCGAGAGGCACCTTTCTTGGGTGCCTTGGGTGAGAGCCGAGCTCGAAGCCAAGCAGCCGGACAACGATGTTGCGATGGCGTTGGTAACTCTGCTCGAAACCGTGACAGACGACTTTCTTCGCAAGCACGTTCGAGTAACGGCTTAAAGCACCGGAATCTCCAACTGAGGACCTGCCGTTATGATGTCTGTGACGGCAGGTTATTTTTCGACGGTTGCGATCATGCCCAGATGGATATGTAATGTTGTGCTGATGACGATGCTGGCGGTGCAAAATCCGTCGGCTGCATCGTCCGATGTGTCGGGTCTCGACCGCCGGTTGACCACAGAAGGCCCGGTGAGACTGGGTATTCTGAGCACAATCGGTGAACTGTCGAGCACAGAAGTTTTCTCCGAGACGGTTCAGGCTTTGAAAATGCCTGGGGGCGGAATATTGAACTTTCGTATTACGATCTTGACACACTGCCGGAAGCCGTTCGTCGCAAACAGCTTGACTTTTTCATTTCAAATGCGGGCACTTTCTCGCATATGCAGACTCAGGGGCTCGCGCGTCATCTGGCTACGCGGAAAATCCGCGAAGCAGACGATCCCAATTTCAGTATGGGCGGCATCTTTTTTGTCCGCAGTGAAAATACGGCGATTCGCACGTTCGAAGATATGAAGGGTAAAACGGCGGTAGCCGTTGCGCCCAATGCATTCGGCGGGTACCGCGTTCATCTCGGAGAACTGTATGCTCGGGGATATGAACCTGAAACATTCTTTGGCTCGACTACTTTTACCGGATACCCCATGCAGAGCGTCTTTGACGTGATGAAGCAGGGAAGGGCCGATATTGGTATGGTGCGCGCCTGTCTGCTCGAGGAAATGGTGCACGAAGGCCTTGTTGGTCGGGACGAGTTTCGTGTCATCGGGGCAAAGACGGAACCTCGTTTGCGTTGTTTGACTTCTACCGCGCTGTACCCTGACTGGGTGTTTGCCGCAACGACCGAAGCTTTGCCTGAATTGAGCCGAAAGGCTTCGGCAGCTTTGTTTTCCATGCCGGAAGACTCAGCGATGTATTGGAGCGTCGCAAGCGACTTTACGAGGATTGACCGTCTTTTCAAAGATCTGAAAATCGGTCACTACAGTTACTTGCGCGAGTGGACGTTCAAGCGCTTTTGGCAGGAATACCGATGGGTGGTCCTCGTGGCGCTCGGACTGCTTTTTTTAGGCATATGGCATGCGGTTTTTGTGACTTTGGAAGTGCGGCGAAAGACAGCAAGTCTGCGAGCGGCTATGCAGCAACGGGAAGCCGCGCAAAACGAAGTGTTGCAGACTCAATCCCGACTTCAGGCTCTTGAAAAGGCCAGTTTGGTCGGCATGCTTTCCAACATGGTGGCGCATGAACTCAAACAGCCGCTTGGAGCGATCGCTAATTTCGCAGACGGAATTCGGACGATCACCAAGGGCGAGACCGAACACGGCAAACCGAGCTCTGTCGGAGAGGCCGGACAAAAGTCCGATACGATGGAGTTGATCGGCATTGCCGCAGATGAGATCATCGGACAGACACAACGGGCGAGCGCCATTATCGAACGAGTTCGCGGGTACGCCAAGAGCGGGGCAGGCAAACAAATTGAAAAACGGCAATTGCTCAAAGTTGTCAGTGACGCCGTCAGAGATTTTCGTCTGTTGGCCAAGTCGCCCCCGACAATCAACGTGAATGTTCCGCCCAATGCCTATGTACAGGTTGATGCGGTGGAGCTTTCTCTTGTCATTTTGAATCTTTTCAAGAACGCTTCTGAAGCGACCCGCCACACGACAGATCCGCAAGTTGACGTCAAACTCGAAAGTAACGGCTCGATGTGGGAGCTGGCTGTCTCCGACAATGGACCCACGGTTGACGTTTCCATGTTTCAGGATCTGTTCTCACCGAAAACGAGCAGCAAGTCCACCGGATTGGGCGTGGGCCTAGCCATATCGGCCCGCATCATGGAGGGATGCGGCGGCAGACTAAGGATTGAGCGCAATCAGCCTTTTGGTTTGAAGGCCGTGATGGTTTTGCCGAAAGCATAAAAAAATGACGGATAGACACACCAAAATTGACGATTTGCCGGAAGCCCGGGTTAAGGCGGCTTGTCTGGTTCGCATTGTTGATGATGACGAGACGATGCTTAACTCTTACCGTTTCATGCTGGGTGCGGTCGGTTGGCAAGTTAAGTGTTATCAACAGGCTCGAGCTTTTCTTGACGATCAGAACGATGCGGCAGGTTGCCTTGTTCTGGACGTTCGCATGCCGCAGATGAGCGGATTGCAGCTTCACGCAGAAATGAGAAGACTCGGCGTGACCTTGCCGGTCATCTTTGTGACAGGACACGGTGACGTGGATATGGCTGTGCAGACGATGAAGGACGGTGCAGTTGACTTCATGCTCAAACCGGTGGTTCCGGATCGATTGAAAGAAGCCGTTTTGCATTGGTGTCGAGAGGATTGCAAGCGGAAGCTGTCTGAACTTCAGAACAATGCTCTGGAAAGCGACGCTCGTTCGCTGACCGAAAGAGAGCGTGAGGTGGCGCAGCTCGTCGTGCAAGGCCTATCCAACAAAGCGATTGCTGCCAAATTGTCTATCGCAGAACGTACCGTAAAGTTTCATCGCGCGTCAGCTTGTGAGAAGCTCGGCGTCGGCAGTACGGCGCAGTTGATTGCGCGAATGATGTTGCTTAAAGAAAAAGGACTGGTGTAGGCGGCTTTTCTCTTATGTCCTCAGGAGTCAATAGCAGGGAACGCGCCTTCTTGACTCAAGTCAAACTCCATTTTCTTATCCGACGACAAAGCATCCAACGATAGTGCGATTAAGGCCGTCCAATGGCAATCCATCGTGCGTGAAAACGTCCGTGGAATAAGGCGCTGCGGCGTGTAGCCTCACCTCTTGGTTTGGTTGGCTGTCAAGTTGCCGAAACCTGTCTGACTTCTTTTTCCGAGCTGCAAAAGCCCTTGCCAGTACTTGTGTGTATTGGCAAAAACTTTCACTAACCGAGCTGAACTTACTGTCTGTTCGTGGCGCCCGACGTCGTCAATCATCTCAGAGTTCGTTACGTTATCAACAGAAGAAAGCGTTGAACGTTCTTATTCGACCTGTTTATCGTCATGACCGCATTGGCAAATGCGGCATTTCTGGCGTGGCCATGATGGGGGGCGGACCTCTGCTCCTTTATTTGTCTGACGACGCAAAAATACGTCGAAAACGGGCACAGGTTTAGCAGAGGCCGGCGTAACCGGTTTTTACATCACTGAGATTGGATCAATCACGGCGAGCATTTCCTCTTTCTCCTATGCTGCCGTAACGGGCATCCTTCTCCAGTCCTGTCCCTTGCTTGCCGCCGCCCAGCACTGGCGTGCCATGCGGTTGGCGATGGCAACCATTGCCACCTTCTTGGGTTTCTTTGCCAAAATGTTTTTCACCCAGTCTGTCCGGCATTTCGACGTGGCCACCGCATGAGCTCCCTGTACCAACAAAGCTCGCAGAGCTTTATCGCATCGGCCGGGAATCTTTGTGGTGACAGTCTTGCCGCCACTGCCCGTATGCATTGGTACCAAGCCAAGATAAGCTGCAAACTGCCGGCCCGAAGAAAATTGCGTTGGATCGGCAAGGAGCACACACATATATGCCATGATTGTGTCGCCAACGCCCGGAACTGTCAGAAAGTGCTTTGCATTTCTGGTTTGATTGGCAAGCCTGCTGATTTCGCGCTGAAGCGTCTTAATCCGGTTGTAGTTGCGCAGACGCATGTATTCGAGAATGCGGGAACACTGATCGAAGTTGAAATAGCGGTAGCCGTTCTCCCGATGGTGTACGTCGAGTAGGCCGCACTCTTCGTAGTGCTTCAAAAAGTTGGGTGTAACACCCATGTATTCGGCAAACTCGGCGATGCGGTAGTTTGTACGAGGCGATTTCGGTTGCTTCATTGATTTCGAACGTTTTTTCCGGTTTTGCACTCAACAATGATCGCACGGTTTTTTGCGCAGGTGTGAGATAAGGCCTATTCGAGTAATGTCGGAGCAGGGCCAAAAATTTCGCCGCCGCAAACGCGAAAGACATCTCTTTTTCAGGTTGCAGCAGCGAAACTAGAAGAGCACGGCCTGAATCGCCGGGTAATCTTGTCAGACACCCGGCGAGCTATTGGCATGTCAACCCAGTTTCTTGAGCGCCATCGCGACGAGCACTTTGACGCCTTTGGAAAGTTGCGCGGTGTCAAACGTCATGTTGCGGGCGTGCAGTCCCGGCGTGCAGCCGGCTCCGAGTCCGAAGTACGCCGCTTTCATGTGAGGCTTGGTCTGCTTGAAGTAGTGGAAGTCTTCTCCGCCGCCACCGCAGTCGGTGGCCAATTTGTCGGCTCCGAGTTCTTCTTTGATCGTCTGAGCCACCTCGGCAACGAGATCTTCGTCGTAAATGGCTGCCGGAATGACGCCGCCCGGGAACTTGATTGTCGCTTTGGCTCCGATGCTTGACGCTGCGCCTTCAATCGCTCGCCGCACTTTCTCGAGAAGTTCGTCCATCAGTTCGTTGGTCTGAGCCCGCACATCCAGGACAAGTTCGCCGCGATCGGGAATGATGTTGGATGCCGACGACACAGCCGAAATCGAGGTGACTTTGCACGACCAAGTCAGGGCAGGATTCATCTTGATCGCACAGATCGCATTGGTGATCAGCGCTGCGGCTTCCGCGCAGTTGACGCCCAGATGGGGACGCGCCGCGTGAGCCGACTTGCCTTCGATTTCCACGCAGAGGAATGTGCTTGCCGAATGCCGCACCGCGGCGCAGCACGTGCCGGCCGGAATGTCCTGAACAGGCCGAACGTGAAGGCCAAGCGCAATATCGACGTCGTCAATCGCGCCGTCTTTCATCACGGCGAGCGCCCCTTCGAGCGTTTCTTCGGCTGGCTGAAACAGGATCTTGAGCGTGCCTTTTTTGACTTTGTCCACGAGTTCGGCAGCCGCCGTCAAAACCATGGCGCTGTGGGAGTCGTGACCGCAAGCATGAACGTATTCGATGCTGCCGTCCTCGTTTTTGAAAGGAAGGGCATCCATGTCGGCGCGCAGCATCACAACGGGACCGGGTTCTTTGCCGCGGACAACACCCACGACACCGGTTTTTCCTACGCCTCGGGTGACCTCATAGCCCAGTTTTTCGAGTGCATCGGCCAGGTAGGCCCCGGTTTTGAATTCGTTCATGCCGGGTTCGGGCATACGGTGCAGTTCTTTCCAAATTTCGACGACGTCCAATTTGCTCATTTTCGATCCTTTTTTGATGGTGTTGCCTGGTGCAGGCACGCCTTCCATAGTCTTCGGGTGATAAGCCTAACGCCGCTTACTGTTTTGTCTGTAGGGCATAGCACCTAGCGAAATACGGATTTGCTCAAAGGCTTGTCGATTTTGCCATACGCATTCAAGGCGCTGTTCTAGGATTCGTTAAGGTAACAAACCACCCCAAAGGAAAATCATGGATAACAAACCGTCTCCTCAGTTAAAAGAGGAAAAGAAAGTCGGCATCGGAGCGTATATCGCTTTGATCTTTGCCATCGTCATCTTTTCCGGCGTTTTCTATCAAATGCCTGAAGCGCGCAAGTGGTTGAGCGCTTTTGACTTTACGACCCTGATCGGCAAGTTCGGTGTGATCGGTGACTCCAAGAGCAACTACATCGGTTCGGGCGGCTTGTCGGCTCGTGCTGCTTTTTTGTTTGCTCTGTCGCTTATTCCCAGCGTGATGCTTGCCATGGGGCTCATTGAAGTGCTTGCGCACTATGGAGCTCTGCGTGCCGCTCAGGTACTCATGACTCCGCTTTTAAAGCCCTTGTTGGGACTTCCCGGCTTTACGGCGCTTGCCATGATCACCGATCTGCAGAGCACGGATGGCGGTGCGGCTCTTACCCGCGGTATGTACGACAGCGGTCAACTCAGCAAAAAAGGGCTGGTGACCATGTCCGCATGGCAGTACGCAGGAGCCGGATGCGTCAACAACTACTACGCCATTGTTTCCGCACTGTTTTTCTTATTCGTGTGTCCGGTATGGATTCCGATGCTCATCATTTTTGTTTTGAAGTTCGTGGGCGGCATTTTTACCCGCTTTGTTCTGAGCACCGTTTACAAGAAGGATTTCGAAAATGAGTAACGAAGCCGCCAAGACCACCTCGAACAATCCCTTCGACATTTTTATCGTCGGTCTCAAGAAGGGTCTCAACATCGGGCTTTACAGCCTGCTTCCGAATGTGGTGATGGCGTTTGTGCTCACCTACATTCTGCAGCTGTGGGGCGTGATGGATTTTCTCGGACGCACCTGCGGCGGGATCATGGGAATTTTCGATTTGCCCGGACAGGCCATCACGGTGTTGCTTGCGACCTGGATGTCGTGCGGCGCCGGTGTCGGTGTGGCAGCCAGCCTTGCTTCGAGCGGCGTTCTCAATGGCCACGACGTAACCATCATGGCTCCCGCTTTGATTCTGATGGCCTCTCAGATTCAGTACATGGGTCGACTTCTCGGTGTGGCAGACGTCCCGAAAAAGTACTGGCCGCTGTTGATGCTCAACAGTCTGTTGATGGCTTTCATCGGCATGCTCCTGATGCGGTTTTTCGTCTGAGTAGTCGCAACGGAGATAAGGCGGCCGGTCAAA
>OOBT01001625.1_pt1 | contig 11355 bp, 10 predicted proteins | sample 1671551 | NCBI WGS metagenome assembly OOBT01 (sample SAMN06348168, study PRJEB24527) | human gut metagenome | reverse complement strand
CAGCACTTACTGCATAAAGGTTCGCCGGGTGTTCAACTTATTATTGCAATTCGGGCAAATATAATGTTATGACGAAAAGAGTAGTCATTCCGAAGCCGTAAAAGCGAGTCCGGAGGGTGAGAGCGGACGCGGACAGGATGATGAAGTGCATTTCCGAGCATCGAAGGCTGAAATGACAGTAGGCTTTCCCGGGCGCTCCCGATACAGGGCAGAGGGTCTTAGGACTCTCAGAGGCATATCTGGCGACAGGTATGCGAATTTAGGTGGAATCACGAGTCTCTCGTCCTGAAAAGGACAGGGACTTTTTTATTTAGCAATCAACAGCCGGAAGGCAACGAGGAGGAAACTTTATGAACAAGAAAACAAAAATCGCAGCAGCAGCACTTATTTCATTCCTTGCAGCAGGACTCATTGCCGGATGCGGCGGAGACAAGAAGGCAGCTTCTTCTGCAGCTTCTGCAGCAGCTGACGGAAAGAAACACGTGAAGGTCGTTCTTTCCAGCACGGAACGTCCGCTTTCCTGGACCGATGAAAACGGTAGGACACAGGGCTATGAATACGATATCCTGGAAGCAGTCAATAAGAACCTCAAGGGCTACCACCTCGATCTCCAGGCTGTTCCGCCGGAAACACAGGATGTCATGATGGAATCCGGAGATGCCAAGGTCGCAGCCGGCGGTTACTACCGTACACCGCGCCGTGAAAAGGATTACATCGTACCGAAGACACCGATCGGCGTATCTTCTGTCGAAGTATACATGAGCAAGGAAAATGCAGCGAAGTACCACAGCCTTGAAGATGTCATCAAGGGCGGCGGCAAGCTCGTTCCGAACACACCGAACGGCGGCATCTACAAAGTACTGACAGACTGGAACAAGGAACATAACAACATTCTGAAGGAAGTTCCGATCCAGGACGGCCTGACTCCGGCTGAACGTCTGAGCTCCCTGAAGAGCGGCCAGTATGATGCGCTCGTTTACCCGAACAACCTCGGTGTAGAAGATATTGCCAAAGCTATGAACCTGGACCTTGTCGCTCTCGACAAGCCAATCAAAGTCAATGAAACCGTTCTCATCGTCAACAAGGATGAAAAGGAACTGGCCAATGAAATCGAAGCTGCCCTGGAAAAACTCTCCAAGGATGGCACTCTGAAGCAGATTTCTGAAAAATGGTATCACAGAAACCTCTTCGATCAGCTGGATGAAGCCAACGCACAGAAGTAAGATTTGCCTCTGGGCGGTTTAAATGATACGATAGCCTTATTATATGTATAAAATAAGAGGCGGGATCGCAGCCCGGATCAACCGAGGGAAGCGGCCCGCCTCCTTTAATGAAAGGACGATCTATGGATTTGGAAAACAAGGGAGCCGAAATCAGCGCCCGGAATGAAAAGTACCTGCGCCATCTGCAGGGGCTGGTGCAGATTCCTTCTGTATCAAGCGTGAATGATGAGCATACGGACTGGAGCAGGTTTGATGAGCTGCATCAGTACCTTCAGACGACATATCCGATGATCTATCAGAAACTGGAACTGACGGTGATCGGAAAGGCAAGCCTCCTTTTCCGCTGGCCGTCTGAAAATCCGGACAGGAAGCCTGTCCTTCTGATGGCGCATCAGGACGTCGTGCCGGCAGGACGCGAAGAACAGTGGAGCCATCCGCCCTTTGCAGGCGAGGTGGAAGATGGTTTCCTCTGGGGAAGAGGATCGGAGGACTGCAAGTCGCTCCTCTCGGCCGAAATGGATGCTGTCGAGGAACTTCTGGAAGAACATTTCAAGCCTTCCTTTGATATTTACCTGTCCTTTGGCCACAATGAGGAAGTGCAGTGCACACCGGACAAGAAGGGATCCATTCTGGCGGCAGAATACCTGAAGAGAAACGGCGTCGAGCTGGCCTGCATTTTTGATGAAGGCGGAAATATCATCGACAATGAAAGCGGCGTGAGGGCGGAAGTCGCACTGGCAGAAAAAGCGCCGAATGAATTCGTCCTCTACAAGGACGGGGATGGCGGACATGCCAGTCGCCCCGGAAAGGGAACAGTGCTTGGCGATATTGCAAGGGCCGCCGCAGCTGTCGAAGAACATCCGATGCCCTACCGTTTGACGCCGCTCGTCAAAGCCTTCCTCAAGGCTGAAGCGCGTTTCAAGGACAAGAAGACAGCCAAGGTGTACCGCCACCCGGGCAAGCATTTCAAAAAACTCAAGAAACTCGCAGCCAAGGACAGGACACTGGATGCCATGCTTCATACGACATTTGCCGTAACGATGGCAGAGGGCAGCGCGCAGGCCAATGTCCTTCCGTCCCATGCAGAAGCAACGATGAGCGTCCGCATCCTTCAAGGTGATACTGTGGAATCAGTAAAGAAGTACCTGGAATCCATCATTTCCGAAGGCGTTCTTGTCAAAGTTCCTTTTGCTGAAAATCCGAAACGGGCAGGAAGCACGGACAGCGATGTCTATGAACTCCTCTGTGATACGATCCATGAAGTCTATGGAGAAAAGACAGCCATCGTGCCAAAACTCATGCTCGGCGCCTCAGACTCCAGAAACTATGCTGAAGTATCCCCGGCTGTTTTCCGCTTCTCCGGCCGCGTAAAGACACCGAAATGGGGCGAAGCCCATCAGGTGGATGAAAGGATGCCGGTAGACAAGCTCTACATGCCTGTTGATTTCTTCAAGACATTCCTTGGCAATTATAATAAGTAAAATATATATAAGGGCTTTGGTGAAATGGCTTCACATTTTGCCAGGGCTCTTTTATTGTCCGTTTATATTGTATTTATTTGGAGGAGCATACCTTCTATGGTACAATATACATGTTTTTCAGAAATGGGAGGGAATTATGGATAAACCAGTCATAGGTACTGTCAAGCTTGACGGCTGGGCCGTACTGGCTCCGATGGCGGGCGTCAGCGATCTGGCGTACCGTGTCATAGCAAGGCGCTTCGGCGCATCCATGACTACAGCGGAAATGGTCAGCGCCAAGGGGCTGTATTATAAAAACGGAAAGACAGAAGACATGCTGAAGATCGATCCGGATGAACATCCGGTAGCTCTCCAGCTTTTCGGAAGCGATCCTGAAATCATGGCGCTTGGGGCGCGCGAGATGGCAAAGGCGGGTCCTGATATCATCGATATCAATATGGGCTGCCCGATGCAGAAGGTCGTTAAGAACGGCGACGGATCGGCGCTCATGAAGAATATTCCGCTGGCTGCTTCCATCGTAAAGGCCATGGCGGGCGCCGTGGATATCCCGATCACGGTCAAGATGCGTCTTGGCTGGACAAGGGATACGGAAAACTGCGTGGAACTTGCCAGGGCTGTCGAAGAGGCAGGGGCAGCAGCCATTACTGTCCATGGACGCACAAGGGAAGATTTCTATACAGGAAAGGCGGACTGGAAGAAGATTGCCGAAGTCGTCAAGGCGGTTAAGATTCCGGTCATTGGAAACGGGGACGTCGTTGACGGCCCATCGGCTAAAGCGCTTCTGGAAGAAACAGGATGCGCCGCGGTTGCCATCGGCCGTGCTGCCTGGGGAAATCCCTGGGTGTTCAAGGAAGTGAATGCATACCTTGAAAATGGCGATATTATCGATCCGCCGTCCTGGGAGGAACGCCTTGCCATGGCAAGGGAGCATCTTCACGGCCTTGTCATTGAGAAGGGCGAAAATGCAGCCGTCCGCGAAAAGCCGCTATTTCCACGGACTTCCTGAAGCCGCTGCCCTTCGCCGCGAAATCATGAAGGCGCTCACCGAGAAGGAATTCAATGAGACGATCGACAGGTATGAAGAAGAAAAGCATCTGACCGAGCCGTCAAAAATCTGATTCTTTCCGAACTCTCTCATGGAAATGAATGCATGACGAGAGAATCATTAGGAAAAATAAAGAATTGGTAAGATATGCATTATAATCATGTTGTCTTGCCATATATGGTACCTTTTTACAGTCAATTTTTATTGACAAGGTAAAAGGGAAATATTAGAATGATTAAAGAACGCGAGTAATAGAGCGTGGTGATCGTCGAAGCTTGTGCAGGTTTGTGCGCGCAGGCTTTTTTATCTCACTACGGAGAGGAGAAAAGATGTCCATTGAAATGGTCCTGTTTTCCGAAGGCATCCGGGCGTATGAAATCGTATCCCGAATGACCTGTTCTGTTGCCGTGTGTTTCTTCAGGTCTTGTAAACCACTCCTCTTACGGGGGTCTGTGTCTTTGGCATAGTGTACCCCTAAAGAGGAGATTTTTTGTTATACGGCTAAGCCGTAAAGAGGGAGGATATTACAATGCATGTAGGAATCGTTATGGGCAGTGACTCCGACCTGCCGGCCATGAAAAAAGCATTTGAAATCCTGGACGGATTCGGCGTTACATATGACGTTGCCATTGCTTCCGCTCACCGCACGCCAAAGAAACTGGCTGAATTTGTTGCGGCAGAAGAAGAAAAAGGCGCAGGCGCATTCATTGCCGGCGCTGGCATGGCAGCAGCCCTTCCGGGTGTGGTAGCCAGCCTGACTTTAAGACCAGTCATCGGCGTACCGCTTTCCGGCGCAAAGCTCGACGGCATGGATGCGCTCTTCTCCATTGTGCAGATGCCATCCGGAATCCCGGTAGCTACCGTTGCCATTGACGGCACGAAGAATGCAGCCTTCCTCGCTATTGAAATCGGAGCTGTCTCCGATCGTGAATTGTACAGAAAGTACAAGGAATACCGCGAAGAAGCCGCTGCTGAAATTTACAGAAAAGATGAAAAACTGCAGAAGGAATTGGGCCGTTAATGAAGGCCTCCAAAGGAGAAAACGAAATGAAAGAATACAAACCATTCAAATCCGGCAAGGTACGTGAACTCTATGATCTGGGCGACAGCCTCGTTATGGTCTGCACTGACCGCGTTTCCGCTTTCGACAACATTCTGAAAGACCCGATCCCGCAGAAGGGCGTCGTTCTGAACCGCATGTCTGAATTCTGGTTCGATTTCACAAAGGACATCGTTCCGAACCACATGATTTCCATCGACACAAAGGATATGCCGGAATTCTTCCAGACTGAAGAATTTGAAGGCCGTTCCATGAAGACACAGAAGCTCGACATGATCCCGGTAGAATGCATCGTCCGCGGATACATCACAGGTTCCGGCTGGGAAGGATACCAGAAAGACGGCAAAGTCTGCGGCATCACTCTTCCGGAAGGCCTGAAGGAATGCCAGAAGCTTCCGCAGCCGATCTTCACCCCGTCCACCAAGGCTCCTGTCGGTGAACATGACCAGAACATTTCCATGGAAGAAGGCGTGGAATGGGTCGAAAAGTTCTTCCCGGGCAAGGGCAAAGAATACATGGAAAAACTGTCTGAACTGACACTCGCGCTTTACAACAAGTGCGCTGACTATGCTCTCGAAAGAGGCATCATCATCGCTGATACCAAATTCGAATTCGGCCTCGACAAGGAAGGAAACATTGTCCTGGGCGACGAAATGCTGACACCAGACAACTCCCGCTTCTGGCCGGCAAAGGGCTATGAAGCAGGCCACGGCCAGCCGTCCTTCGACAAGCAGTTCCTGAGAGACTACCTCAAGGCTCATCCTGGAGATACCGTTCCGCAGGAAATCATCGACAAGACGATTGCCATTTACAAAGAAGCATATGAACTTCTGACCGGCATCAAGTTCTAAGATCGTATTCACAGAGTGCGGGAAAGGCTTTCCTTCCGCCCGGGAGCGGGGAGGAAAGCCGCCGCATTTTATATCCCGCTCTGGCGGGTGATCCCCAGAAAAAATGGGAGGGATTATCCCTCCTGCTGTTTACAGAAAGTCAGGAGAATTCCGGAATGTATAAAAGTATTGATATCTATGATGACAAGCCCCATGAAGAATGCGGGGTATTTGGCATTTTTGACCGTGAATTGTCTGCTGCAGCCGAGACCTATTACGGGATTTTCGCACTCCAGCACCGCGGCCAGGAAAGCGCCGGCATCACAGTGTCTGACGGAAAGGTTATGGAGACTTTCCGCGGTATGGGACTCGTTACCGAAGTTTTCCGCCATTTACCTGAAAAGGACGGGCATATCGGTATTGGACACGTACGTTATTCCACCACAGGCTCTTCGATTCCAGCCAACGTACAGCCGCTGCAGGCTGACAGCATAGACGGATCGATGGCGCTGGCACATAACGGCAACTTGGTCAACACGAAGAACCTTCGCAGAAGACTGCTTCTGGAAGGCTCCACGTTCCAGACTTCCATGGATACCGAAGTCATTATCAAGCTTCTGGCAAGAAGCAGAAGAAAAACAGAAGAAGAAAAGTTCATTGAACTGATGGATGAAATCCATGGCGCATATGCCATCGTAGCATGCACGAATGATGCACTCTACGGCTGCCGCGATCCTTTCGGCTACCGCCCGCTCGTACTGGGCAGGACGGAAAAGGGCTGGGTGCTGGCTTCTGAAACACCGGCTCTCGATGCCATTGATGCAAAATTCGTCAGGGACATCCTTCCGGGCGAAATTGTTTCCATCGATGACAACGGTGTCCGTTCCACCATGTACTGCCCGGTGGAAAATCACCGTCACGGAATCTGCTCCTTCGAATATATTTACTTCGCCCGTCCGGATTCCATCATGAACGGACAGGACATTTATCAGGCCCGCCTCAACATGGGCAAAAAGCTCTGGGAAGAAACCCATTTCGACGGAGACGTCGTCATGAGCGTGCCGGATTCCGGCAACGTGGCAGCTCTGGGATATGCCCAGGCTTCCGGCATTCCTTTCGTGGAAGGCCTTCTCAAGAACAAGTACATGGGACGCACCTTCATCCAGCCGGGACAGAAGCAGCGTGAAAGAGCCGTCCGCATGAAGCTGAACCCGATCCGCATGAATGTCGAAGGAAAGAGAATCATCCTCGTCGATGACTCCATCGTCCGCGGCACGACAAGTGGCATCATCATCAACCTTCTGAGAAACGCAGGCGCCAAGGAAATCAAACTCTGCATCAGCTCGCCGCCAGTCAGATATCCATGCTTCTTCGGCATTGATACCGCTGAAAGAAAGCAGCTGATCGCCGCTAAGTATCCAACAGAGGAAATTTGCAAGATGATCGGCGCCGATGCGCTCCATTACCTCTCGCAGGAAGGCCTCGCTGAATCGATTTCCGAACTGAAGAAGACGGATATGTGCTTTGCCTGCTTCGACGGCATTTATCCGGAACCCGTACCGAACAACGGTCTGGGCGGCATGGAAGAGGAAGAATAGGACAAGGGTGAATAGGGACATGACTGAAAAGAAAAAAGGCCTGACTTACGCGGAAGCCGGCGTTGATATCGATGCTGGCGAAAGAGAAGTGGAACTGATCAAGGAATCAGTCCAGGCAACATACACCAGAGGCGTTCTGGGAGATCTGGGAGGCTTTGGCGGCCTTTTCCGCCTGAAGGATGAACTGACAGATGATCCGGTTCTCGTATCCGGCACTGACGGCGTAGGCACAAAGCTGCGCCTTGCCATTGAAATGGGCATCCATGATACCATCGGCCAGGACTGCGTTGCCATGAGCGTCAATGACGTCCTCGTACAGGGCGCAAGACCGCTCTTCTTCCTGGACTACATTGCTACCGGAAAGCTCGAACCAGAACTGATGGCTGAAATCGTCAAAGGCGTTGCCAATGCCTGCATCGAATCCGGCTGCGCACTCCTCGGCGGCGAAACCGCTGAAATGGCAGGTTTCTATGCCAAAGGCGATTACGATGTAGCTGGCTTTGCTGTCGGCATCGTTGACAAGAAAGACCTCATCACAGGCGAAACAATCGCTCCTGGCGATGTCATTCTCGGACTTCCGTCCACCGGTGTCCATTCCAATGGATACTCCCTCGTACGCCGCATCATCGAGGACAACAACCTGTCCCTGAAGGAAACGTATGAAGGCTTCGATAAGCCTCTTGGCGAAGTCCTCCTCACACCGACCCGCCTCTATCCGAGACCGGTCCTGCCGGTACTGAAGGGCGCTGACGTCAAAGGTCTCGTCCATATCACTGGCGGCGGCTTCTACGACAACATCCCGAGAGTCCTTCCAAAGGGCACCCGCGCTGTACTGAATGCCGATCTCTGGCCGATGCTTCCTGTATTCCCGTTCCTGATGAATCTGGGAGGCGTCGATCCACATGAAATGTACCGTACATACAACTGCGGTCTTGGCATGCTCCTGATTCTCACCCGCGAGGAAGCAGAAAAGGCAAAGGAAATCCTCGCTTCCATCAATGAACCGGTTTACGAAGTCGGCGAAATTACTGAAGGCAGCCAGGACGTCATTGTGACGGGCGGCTTGTTTAATAAATAATTGCCTTAAATGATAGCCGGACTTCTGAGCGGAGTCTGGCTTTTCATTAAAAACCATCTGAAAATATGAGCTGCCCGCGCGGAAGAAAGGCAGCCGAACTTGAAAATTTGTGCCAGAATTTCCTGAAATGATTATATATCCAGGGGAATACGATTCTTACCCCGATTTCGATATAATAAAAATACCTGGTTTTAGGAAAGGGCATGGCCCAAGGCAGATAAGAAGAAAAGGAGATATATTATGGCACAATTAGATGCACAGTCCATCATCAATTTCATAGGCAGCGCTCCTAAGAAAACATTTGTCAAAGTATATGTAAAAGGAAAAAACCTTGACTCCCTGACATATCCGGAGGGAGTGGATGCCTTTGTAGAAAGCAGGACAGGAATCCTCTTTGGCGACTGGAAAGAAGTAAAGCCGTTTTTGGATGAGCATGCAAAAGATTTTGACGCAGTCAGAATTGAAAATGAAGCTAGAAATTCTGCTGTTCCGCTTCTGGATACAAAGAACATCAATGCACGCATTGAACCAGGCGCTGTCATCCGCGATCAGGTACTGATCGGAAACAATGCCGTCATCATGATGGGAGCTATCATCAACATCGGAGCTGAAATCGGAGAAGGCACCATGATTGATATGGGAGCTATCCTCGGCGGACGCGCTATTGTCGGCAAGCATTGCCATATCGGTGCAGGCACTGTACTGGCAGGCGTTGTTGAACCGGCATCTGCTGAACCGGTACGTGTCGACGACGATGTCCTGATCGGAGCCAATGCTGTTGTTATCGAAGGCGTTCACATCGGTGAAGGCGCAGTCGTTGCCGCAGGAGCCATCGTCATTCATGATGTCGCTCCGCATACCGTAGTAGCAGGATCTCCTGCCCGCTATATCAAGGACGTAGACGCAAAGACCACATCAAAAACCGGTCTGGAAGAAGAATTGAGGAATCTGTAATGCTCAAAGAGGACGATCTGATCACGATCCGTCGTCATCTGCACCAGATACCGGAAGTCGCACTGGAAGAAGTGGAAACACATGCATTCCTCATGCAGGTGATCGGCATGATGGACCAGAAGTTTTTGAAAATCCTGGAGCCGAAAGAGCTTCCGACTGCGATACTGGTAAGAGTGCAGGGATCCGACCCGTCCCGGACAATCGGGTACAGGACGGATATCGACGGACTTCCTGTTGATGAAAAAACAGGACTTCCGTACGCATCGCAGCATCCGGGAAAAATGCATGCCTGCGGCCATGATATGCATATGACAGTCGCACTTGGCGTATTGGATTATTTTGCAAGCCACCAGCCGAAGGACAATCTGGTATTTTTCTTCCAGCCTGCCGAAGAAAGCGAAGCAGGCGGAAAGCGTGCCTACGAACTCGGCCTCTTCGAAGGAGAATGGCGTCCGGATGAATTTTACGGACTCCATGTAAACCCGAAAATGCAGACAGGGGTTATCGGATGCCGTATGGGAACACTCTTTGCCGGCACGACTGAAGTCAATATCGATGTGATCGGCAAGGGCGGCCATGCTGCATTCCCGCAGGATGCAAAGGATGCCGTCGTGGCTGCCAGCGCCCTTGTCATGCAAGTGCAGACAATCATTTCCCGCTCGATCAATCCGATAGAATCCGGGGTCATTACCCTTGGAAAATTCGAGGCAGGCACGATCAGGAATGTCATTGCCGATCATGCGCGCCTTGAAGGAACGATACGCGGCCTGACACAGGTGATGATCGAAAAGATCAAGGAACGTGTTCAGGAAATCTGCGAAGGAATTGAGAGAAGCTTTGAAGTGGAAGTCAGGCTGGGACTCAATCAGGGCGGATATTTCCCTGTTGAGAATGATCCTGTGCTGACAAAGCGCTTCATCAGATTCATGCAGGAAAATCCTGATGTAGTCTATGAGGAAGTGCCGCCTGCCATGACAGGAGAGGACTTCGGTTATCTTCTGCATCAGTTTCCGGGAACCATGTTCTGGCTGGGCGTTGATGGCGGAGCCCAGCTCCATGAATCTTCCATGAGCCCTAAGGAAGGGGCTATCCAAAAGGGGATAACAGCCATTACTGAATTCTTAGAATACCGCATGATTACAGAAGAGTAATTTTATAATAGAACTGAATTTGTCCTCCAGAGAGACATGATCCCGATGGACAGGAAACAGGAGGTAGATTGTATGCCATCAGTTATTTCAGAATTAAGCGGGATGATTAATCAGAAGCTGACAGAGGTACCGCCGTCAGCGATTCGTGCATTTGACAATGAAATTTCATCTGTCCCGGGAATTATCAAATTAACATTGGGCGAACCGGATTTTGCTGTGCCTGACCACGTCAAAATGGCTGCGGTCAAGAGCATTGCAGAAGACGATTCCCATTACTCCCAGTCAGCCGGAAAGATTGAACTTAGGGAAGCCATCGCAGCGTATCTGAAACGCACAAGAAATGTCGACTATGATCCGGCTTCCGAAATCGTAGTTGCTGTCGGGGCAACAGAAGCACTGGCTGCCTGCACATTTGCTCTCCTGAATCCGGGAGACAAGGTCCTTGTGCCGACACCGGTTTTCCCTCTGTACTTCCCGCTCATTTCCCTTACAGGAGCAGAGGTCGTCATGATCAATACGGCTCCGGAGGGTTTTGTACTGACTCCGGAACGTCTGAAAAAGGTGCTTGAAGAGGAAGGAAGCAGCGTCAAGGCTATCCTCCTCAATTATCCGTCGAACCCGACAGGACGTTCCTATTCGGCCAAGCTGCTCGATGAACTGGCTGAAATCCTGAAAGAACATCATCTGCTGGTTCTGGCGGATGAAATCTACTCCGAACTGACTTATGATGCGGAGCATTCATCCCTGGCAACCCGTCTTCCGGGACAGACTTTGCTGATTTCTGGCTTGTCCAAGTCCCATGCCATGACCGGGTATCGTTTAGGATACGTGGCCGGACCTTCCCAGCTAATCGGTGCAGTCACAAAGATGCATGCATTTATGGTGACCTGCATCAATGACTCCGCACAGGCTGCTGCTGTTGAAGCGTTGAATCA
>OOBT01001617.1_pt1 | contig 11375 bp, 10 predicted proteins | sample 1671551 | NCBI WGS metagenome assembly OOBT01 (sample SAMN06348168, study PRJEB24527) | human gut metagenome | reverse complement strand
AAAAGATGAAAAGAATAATTTTTAGTTTACTTACTGCTGCAATCTGTAACGCTTCATCTCTTTTTGCCCAACAGACAGAAAAGACGATTACCATACAAGCTAATGGACAAGAAGATGTAATAGATTTACCAGAAGGAATGATTTCTACCACGGATAGTCTGTACTTGGACTGGATTTCCAAACATTACATAAATCCAGCCGAGAACTGTACAATGACTACCCAAAATCCAGAAGTCAGCGATTCTATCTACATGGATCGTTTACAGCGCATTCCTGCCATCATAGAGATGCCTTATAATGACATCATACGGAAATTTATAGACATGTATTCTACCCGGCTCCGCCAAAAGGTTTCATTTATGCTGAGCGCCAACAATCTATACATGCCTATTTTTGAAGAAGCATTAGATTTGTACGACCTTCCTTTAGAATTAAAATATCTTCCTGTCATTGAATCTGCATTAAATCCAACTGCAACTTCTTCACAGGGTGCTGTAGGGTTGTGGCAATTCATGCTTCGCACGGGACAAGTATACGGTTTGAAAGTTAATTCACTTGTGGACGAACGCAGAGACCCTATTAAATCTACCCGCGCAGCAGCTCGATATTTGAAAGACTTATATGATATTTATCAAGATTGGAATCTCGTTCTAGCAGCCTATAACTGTGGACCTGGTACTATCAACAAGGCTATCCGCCGTGCTGGAGGTGAAAAAGACTTCTGGAAAATCTACAACTTTTTACCCAAAGAGACCCGAGGCTACGTACCTGCATTTGTAGCAGCAAACTACATCATGACTTATTATTGCGAGCACTACATTAGCCCTATGGAGATGAACATGCCAGAAAGTACTGATACTGTCCATATCAACCGCTCATTAAATTTGAATCAAATAGCTGAAGTCTGTAAGATTGACATTGATCAACTACGAGCGCTCAATCCGGAGTTTAAAAAAGATATCATTCCAGGAAATGAGAAGCCTTATGCCTTACGGTTGCCAACTCAGATGATGAGCTGTTTTATTGATCACGAAGACAGTATCTACAACCACAAACCGGAAATTTATCAGACACGTCGTAATACTGTAACAGTCAGCAATACCACTACTAAAGGGAAAAATAGCGGGAAAGCTGTATACCACCGTATCCGTAACGGAGAGACATTAGGAGGTATTGCCGCTAAGTACGGAGTTAGCGTAAGCCAATTACGGAGACTGAACGGAATCAAGGGAAGTAGCATCCGGGCTGGCAAATCTCTACGCATCCGGTAAGAAAACCCCTCATTTGCTTGTTTGATTCGTATTTTTCTCTATTTTTGCATTATTGATTCAAAGAAAAGGGAGAGAATTATGACCGAGGAGAAACTTACGCAGGAACAGACAGATGAAAAACTGATTGATGAAGCATTTCAGGAGCTATTGGACCAATACCTGAAAAGTAAACATCGGAAAAAAGTCGAAATAATTACAAAAGCATTTAATTTCGCCCGACAGGCACACAAAGGAGTGCGCCGACGTTCGGGCGAGCCTTATATTCTACATCCTATCGCTGTAGCACGCATCGCCTGCGTAGAAATCGGCTTAGGATCTACCTCTATTTGTTCTGCTCTACTCCACGACGTAGTAGAAGATACTGACTACACCGTAGAGGATATCGAAAACTTGTTTGGACCTAAGATTGCTCAAATTGTAGATGGATTAACCAAAATCTCAGGAGGAATCTTCGGAGACAGAGCTTCTGCACAAGCAGAGAACTTTAAGAAGCTGCTTCTCACAATGAATGATGACATCCGTGTCATTCTTATAAAAATTGCCGACCGGTTGCATAATATGCGTACCTTAGGCTCCATGCTTCCAAGCAAACAATATAAAATTGCCGGGGAAACACTCTATATCTACGCTCCTCTCGCCAACCGACTGGGCCTGAATCGTATCAAGACTGAATTGGAAGACTTAAGTTTTAAATACGAACACCCAGAAGCTTACCAGCAAATCGAAGAAAAGCTAAAGGCTACTCAAGCTGAAAGAACCAACTTATTTGAAGAATTCACAGCTCCCATTCGCGAACAATTGGATAAAATGGGACTCCCTTATCGTATTCTGGCACGTATCAAGTCTCCCTACTCCATCTGGAACAAGATGCAAAACAAACATATCACGTTTGAAGAAATCTATGACATACTTGCCGTACGCATCATATTCACTCCTAAGAATGAAGAGGAAGAACTGAATGACTGCTTCAACATTTATGTAGCTATCTCCCGGATATATAAGCCTCATCCTGACCGTTTGCGCGATTGGGTCAGCCATCCAAAAGCCAATGGATATCAGGCTCTTCATGTGACATTAATGAGCAACAAAGGACAGTGGATTGAAGTTCAGATCAGAAGTGAGCGAATGAATGATGTAGCAGAACAAGGTTTTGCCGCACACTGGAAATACAAAGAAGGAGGAGGAAGTGAAGACGAAGGAGAGCTTAGCAAATGGCTGAAAACCATCAAAGAAATTTTGGATGATCCGCAGCCCGATGCCCTTGACTTTCTGGATACAATCAAGCTTAATCTTTTCGCATCTGAGATATTTGTATTTACTCCTAAGGGTGAAATTAAAACGATGCCTCAGAATGCAACCGCACTTGATTTTGCTTTCTCCATTCATACATTCTTAGGAAGCCATTGTATTGGAGCTAAAGTAAACCATAAACTGGTACCACTGAGCCATAAACTGCAAAGTGGAGATCAGGTAGAAATTCTGACTTCAAAATCACAGAAAGTACAACCTTCATGGATTAATTTTGCCACGACAGCAAAAGCCAAGGCTAAAATATTATCCATCCTCAAAAGAGAACGAAAGGAAGTCCAACAGGCCGGAGAAGACATGCTGCATGAATTCCTTAAGAAAGAAGGCATTGAAGCTACCGAAACGAACATCCAGAAGCTCTGTACCCTTCATAAATTAAAAACTCCTGAAGACTTGATGTACCAGATCGGGCAAAAAGTTTTCACCTTAGGAGATTTGGATAAGAATGAGTTAAAAGAAAAATCCACCCCTACAAATTGGAAAAAATACATTGCATTTGCATTTGGAGGAGGAAGCAAACCCAAGTCTCAGGATAATGCATCTTCCAAAGAAAAACCTGCTTTGAACATCGACAAGAAGAAAATTGTCAAGCTTACGCCTGAAGAAATTCAGAAGCACTACATCATTGCAGACTGCTGTAAACCAATCCCCGGAGATGATGTCTTAGGATATATTGACGACAACAATCGAATTATTATCCATAAGCGCCAATGCCCGATAGCTACGCAACTGAAAACCAGCTTTGGCAACAGATTATTGGCCGTACAATGGGAAATTGGCAAAGCACTTAACTTCCCGGTAAATGTATACATGAAAGGAATCGATGGAATTGGGGTGCTTAACCAAGTAACAGGTATTATATCACAACAGTTGAACGTAAATATTCACAAATTGAATATCGAGTCCAATGATGGTATTTTTGAAGGCCGAATTCAATTGTTTGTACACGATGTAGATGATGTAAATACCATCTGCGAGAACCTTAAGAAATTAGACCACATCAAGAAAGTCACCCGAATAGAAAACTTCGATGACACCATTACCGATTAAAAACTTGCTGTTGTCGCATTTCCGTTATGCCAATCCGATAAAAAATCTTACTCAAATTCAGGACCGGTCTCTCCGCTGAGATACCGGTCTCTTTTGTTTGTAAAGAATTCCTGAACTTTTTCATGAAATATCCGTTCGTTATTTCTTGAAGACAAAACCAGATTTACCTCGACACGTACGTGACGAGGTCATGACACGTACGTGCGGAGAGGTCGACACGTACGTGTCGAGGTCTTAACACGAACGTGCTGCGACATCATCGTAAAGATATTTCCTGTACAATTTCTATTGCATCGGGCAATAATATAGAACAGCTCTATCCGAATAGAGCTTCAGATTTTTATATAGCTTTTCTGATGGAGCTGACTGATAAAACGGGGAAAGTATAAGAGCTAAAAAAACAAAAACCGCTGATGTTCAGCGGTTTAAAATAATCATCGTGGACCTGGAGGGAGTCGAACCAAAACCAATATGCATCTATATATCAACAAGTTACACAGTACACTTTTCTATACTCCAATGAAAAATCCAATAAGCCCAACTTACTCTATTCAAAGACCTTACGCAATGCAAAACTATGAAAAATGAAGAAATCACCACAATTTCCTATAATAGAATTTGGATAATTCACTTTTATCACAGAACTTTGTACCAACATTCACGGCAGGGTGAATGTATTAAACATGATTATAAACACTTTGTCCTGCCACAAAGTACCAAAATCAGGAGTATGAACAGATATGACAAACAATCTGGATACGCTCCTAATGCGTCTGTAACCAGTTTAGAGAACTGCCAAGTTACAGGAAAATTAGGAAAGGATACTTCTTCAATCCTTTATGACTTAGTTGATTTGGAGCAAATCTTCAAAGTAACTAAAAGAACATTATTTAACTGGAGAGCCAAAGGGTTTATCAGTTTTGTTAATTTTGGGGGTAAGCTATACATGACTCATGAAATGCTAATGGCTTGTATTGAAGCCAGAAAGGAGGGAGTATGTTGAAAACCCTACCTCATGCTATACCAAAAGTAGCAAGCCCAACCGAAAAAATACCCAATGAGGGGTTCAATTCCAACATTGAACAAGTACAGGCTTATCTAACAAGACATTATGAGTTTAAGTACAATTCTGTCACTCAAAGATTATTAGTAAGAATTAGAAATGCTGATGAGCAATACCATTATTTGGAAGACTATGAGTTCAACAGCATATTAAAAAAAATCAAAATCCAAAACATCAAGTGCTCAAAGGATATGTTGCTGATGATTTTAAAATCAGATTATGTCCTACAGTTTGACCCCTTTCTGAACTATTTAGAAAATTTACCAGAGTGGGATGGAACTGATTATGTCGCTCAATTAGCTACATCTGTCAGAACAACTCAACCTCATCACTTTGCTAAATGTCTAAAGAAGTGGATGGTAGCATTAGTAGCATCTTTGATGGATGAGAATGTAGTAAACCAAACAGCAATCATTCTTTCAGGTGCACAAGGTATTGGCAAAACCACATGGTTTCACACTATACTTCCTACTGATTTTCAAGAATTTATCCATAAAGGATATATACAAACCAAAGACAAAGAAACCAATGTTAAAATATCAGAATGTGTACTCATTCTAATGGATGAACTTGAAAACTTGTCTGATAAAAGCATGGATGGAATTAAACAGCTTATGACCCAAAAGGGAACAAGCATGAGAAGGGCTTATACCACTATCAGCCAGTATTATAGGAAGAGGGCCTCATTTGCAGGTACAGTCAATAGAAAACATTTCCTGAAAGATTTAACTGGAAATAGAAGATTCTTGTGTTTTGAAGCAGAAAGTATCAATCTGCAACATAATATACCTATAGACCAGCTATTTGCCCAGCTCTTACATCTTTACAGAACAGGCTTTCAATTTTGGTTTGATGAAGATGAGATTGAAGAACTCGATAGAATGAACTCTGAATTTAGAGATATCTCAATTGAAGAAGAGTCTTTTATAAATCATTTTGAGAAATGTGCTATTGATGATGAAAATGGACTATTTATGACCACTACTCAAATTCAGCAGCAGTTAGTTCAAAAGACTGGACATAAAGCACTTTCAACTCAAATGCTGGGCCATGTCCTAAGAGACATGAAAGTAGAAAGAATAAAAAGAGGAGGAGTATATGGCTACCTCTTAAAAGCCAAAAACTGACTTTATAATATATCCAAAGACAAGAAGTTACCTTGCCTACTCTTATTCAGGGTAAGCAGGTAACTTATTGTTTAACCTTGTACACATTATATGCAGCACTAAGCAAAGATAATTCTTTTGCTTCTACTTCATAAATTATTTTCTTATAGAGTTATAAACCTCTCCTTTCAGTATAGAAGAGGTATATTGTTATAGAATGCTTAGTTTACATCTTTCCCAGAAATCATTCAATAGGGATTTCTTTAATCTCAAATTTTGATTGAGGTAAATCCCCTACGCGCATAGCCTGCAACCTTAGAGTGCTGAATAAGCCACTATAATCTCCTTTAGATAATTGTTGCATTGTTATAAATGTCATATCAATCACTTTCTCCTTACTTATCTTTTTTATAACGGTATTACCTGCTATAAAGGGGCTACTATGAACATCTATTGTATTATAAATAAGATAGTAAACTATTAAAGGGTTAAGCCCATTGATATTAAAGGAGTTCTTACTTTCAGGCAGGTTTATGCTATACTTGGCAGCATAATCTTTAACATCTTGAATAGAGACTGTTATATCAGCCACTAGTCTTAACCCGTTCTCCTTAAACACCATTTGAGCTTCTGACAGAGTATATAAAGAATCCTGTTTAGCTATCAGTGCCCTATTCTCTTTGTGTAATAATACACTATAAGAGATAGAAGATACTGATACAATCAATAATACGACAATAGATAAAATAGTTGTCTTTTTCATTACTTATCTGTTATTATTAATTTGTCCAAGTCTATAATCCATCCATTTGCTGTAAGGAATGGCATACCAAGTACCCCATGTACCTGTATTCCAGATTCATTCTCAATATGTTTCATGCCTTTGTACTCCTCTATGACTGAGAATACTCCAGAGTATGCTTTTCCCTCTAGTTGAAAGGTTATTCCCACATATTGGGTCTTATGCTCCTGTCCCTCAAAGCCTATCATAGAACCGCAGCCTTCAAGCTCAATGAAAGACTTGGTGAAGTGCTTGCATACAAACTTGTATATGATGTTTATGGTTGCTCCTGTATCAATCAGAAAGCATAGGTTACCTTTATTTCCATCATCAGTTGTCAACTCAATAGTAATCAGAGGTAAGCCTGTCTTAGCTATGCTCCAACTTAAATCCTGTTCCATGTTATTTTATATTAGTCCTTTGGGTTAAATTACTTATGTCAAACTTGATAGTCTTGTTATCTTTTACTGCATAAACCAAACTTCCATTACTTCTAACAGGTGATATGTTATCATAGATGGCAGGAAGTATCTCATTCCCTTGTGTATCTATAAGTCCCCACCTCTTTATTACAGTATCATCTGTTTTCTCTTCTATGATAACTCTGAGTAGTCCATATTCCACTCCACTAATCCACTTGTATTGGATGAGAGTAAGTAGATTGCCTGTAGGAGTGATTAACCCTTTAAGGAGTTTTTTACGAGCTATAAGGAGATTGTTGTAGTAATCAAGGCTGTCATACTCTCCAAAAGGTATAGTCATCTTCTTAGTTAGAACTTCTATGATGCCTCTTTGATATTCAGAGTTCATGACTATTGCATATTGAGTACCAACAAGTGATATGCTTCGATACTCACCCATCAGCATTTCAAGTCCATCAGTATTTAATACTCCCCACTTGTTATCTTTACATACTACAATCATAGATTCAGGAGAAGTGAACTCTCCTGTAATGTTATCATATTGAGGTTGAATTACTATCTCAGCATAACTATTGATAAAGCCTATCTTGCCATTCTGTATGACAGGACATAGATAGCAATCATAACCATTCAATAACTCCTGATTAACCAAGAGACCGATACCTTTGGCCTTTAGTTTAGCAATCCTCCCCTCTTGACTACCATAACAAGTTTCATGTACTGTTCTGCCTGTAGTCCCAATATAGGACTTGGCGAGAAGTTGTGGTGGTGTTTTGTATATCTTCATTAATACTCTCCTTTCTCAGCTTTGTCTTCATCATCTTCCCAATCATCATCATTGTAAGGTCTTGCACCACTAGACTTATCACTCACCATGTAGATTATACCCACTATTGTTATAATCCATCCTATAATAGTTATTGAATCCATCACTTCTTGTTTTTATAATGTTCAATGATTATACCTATCACCCCTAATATAGGTATGATAAATATGAGGAAAATCCATATTAAGCTTATTGCTATTTCTGTAGAACTCATTGCTATCTGCCTCCATATCATCTCAGTTTAAGGCATAAAGAAAGGTGTGATACTTTCCTGTTCAAGTCCAAGGTATCACCACAACACCTACAATCACAAACAGAGAAAGCCCACACCTTATGGTATGAGCATTCACTTGCTTACTGCTGTGATTGTTAGTCTTCAAAGTGGTGATTTTAGGACTGTCACAAGTAAGAAGCAAACACTTCCTTTTCCAATATGTCTTTGTTAAACCTTTACTTCATTGGCAATTACTTTAGTTATTACTGCTACAAAGGTAGCACTTTCCAGCGAGAAACAATCATAGAACCGCCACTTTTTCAAAGCAAACTCCAGCATATCAGATACCATAGGTATGGGCTGTGCCTTAACTACATACAAAGGTACTCTTATTCCCTGTTATTAATGCAGGATAGTTTAAGTAATGTCCTGTTGCTAACAATGCAGCAATGAACTTTACTGATAATATTCATTCATTATAGGTATAGCACATGAAAAGCCCCAACCTGTAATAAGCTGGGGCTTGTACAACAACAAACTACAGACATGGGCTGCTACCAGTCCAATACCTTAGCCATTATGAAGAGACCAATAAAGAACATGGCTATCTCTCCTAAAAGGTCTAACACAATTTCCATTTCTTAAATTTGTTATTTGTTCAACATTACTCAATACAAGCGGCATTCTTATGGTCAAGAAAGGGATTAAGTTAAGGATGATGGAACAGCCACATATCCTAACTTCCTTAAACAAACCTCTTCCTGACCATAATAGCCAACCTCTTTAATGACCAAATGCACATCTAACTCTGTCTTTATATAGAGAAATCTCAAGTTAGATGTGCAATTTGTGCTTGCCTTCCTTATCCTTATAGCAGGTGTACTCACTTTCCTATAAATCAGAAAAGAGAAGTGAGTACAATCCTGCTCTGCTGTAAAGCTAATATGTTACAATATATAATATTTATAACTTAGTGCGCAAATGTCGATTTTTACTTTAATTCCTATAAGACAGTCCAGTATTTTTCGACACAACAAGAATTTCCTACCATAATGGATAAGAGAGGGAGAAAACTACTAATCAGGGTGATTACTGGATGAACCAAGAATACTCACTTTCTCCATAGAGAGCCTTGTTAAGCCCCTCTGCAAGCTGGGTGGCATTGTAGGCTCTATCCAAGAAGTTATCAATGTAACTGCTCTTATTAGCTCCTGTAAGCAGATTATACACATTCCACATGCTGATTCCGCTATTAGGGTCTTGAAGAGGTGAAAAGTTATCATCATGATAATATGCCTTGGCTACAAGGTTCACCTGTGTATCAGTCATAAGCATCAGAGGCAGCTTCCTCTTCTGTTCATTAGGCAGGTATTGGTACAGTCTGCTCTTGCCCAAGAACTGTGCAAACTGCTGTTCTGTCATGTAGCTGTCCTTAAAGGCTGACATATAGTAAAGGTGCTTTGATATGTTGTACTCTTGGAATAGCTGCATGGCAGATGTAAACAGGTCATTGATGCTCATCACCTTTAGCTCTGACTTGTAACCATCAGTAGAAACACACATATTGCAACATACCATATTCTTGAAGCCAATGAACACCTTGAATTTCTCTGCTCCTTTCCTACTATAAAGGTTCTCATGGTTGTATGCCCTTACACCACCTATGGTGAGGTTAAGCCTGTTACCTGCAATGTCCTCATGAATGGTGGGTATCTCGAAGCAGAACATCATCCTTTCATAATAGATGGTCTTGTCTGTTTCCAGCAAGTCCTTTACTGGCTTGTGGATGGCTTCAGGGGTTCTTCCCTTAATCACATGGCTTACCCTTATAGCTGGGCATTCAATGGTCTCATTGGGGAATACTCTATTGGCAGCTTCCCATACAGCTTCTATGAAGTTGGGATGTGAGATTGTTATCTCATTATCCTTGCTGAATACAGGCACTACGCAGTCATTTTTCAAATGTTCAATAGTGACTTCTTTTGTATTGGCTTCTATGAAAGGCAACTTATGCCCACTTCCTGACTGTGGCACTTCTGCTTCCATTATCTCTATTGGAGTAATGACCTCCGCATCATATCTCAAACTTCTGTTCATCCTGCTTGGATAAACCAAATCAGCCCTGACAGGCTGCAACTGCATTGCTTCCATATCTTGTAAAATTAGGTGTATAGTTGATACTCTTGTTCTTTATCTCCTGCAACTCTGATTTCTTGTTCATGAAGTCAGAGGTGAGTTGCTGATACCATTCAGGGTACTGGTGATAGATTGAGGTCAGTTCCTCAATGGACTTGGCTTGGTTTATCTTACCTCTAATCATTTCTACGGTAACCCCGTCATTGCACCAGTCATTGATGATTTGCCCTGTGGTTGGGGTAATCATGAAGTCAGGTTTGTTAATGAAAAGATTTGTCCTGTCCTTAGATACCACACACTGGTGTTTCATATTGATGTCAAAAACTATGGTAAACTCATAATCTATTCCATCCCTCATGACAGCCTTTAGACCTACCTTTTCAGGCACCATTTTGCCATTCTTCTCATTCAGCACATAATCCTGCTTGCACCTCATGGTACAGATAATGTGCCTGTCTGACTGCAATATCTTCTGCATGAAGCTGTTCATTCTTGGTGTTATCTTCTGCCAGTTAGTGAAGCTGTTCCCTTGCAAGTTGGCATGGTACTCCAGCAGGTTATCCCAGCATTGGGATATGCTGTCTATGATGATTACCTCCATGCCTGCATCCTCACATACCTTTATGGCTTCCATATAGGTTTCTGGTGTGAAGTTCTCATTCAAGCTCAATACATTGTAACTGCCCAGATGTGCATATAAATCTGCACTTCCATTCTCTGAATCAATGACTGCTATCTTAGTCCAGTCATTGCAAAGTCCATAAGCCAGCAGTAGTGCTGAATAGGTTTTTCCACTACCTGCACAGCCTTGCAAGGCTAACTTAATCTTAGCCTGCTTCTTAGATGATTTTCTTAAGTTCATCATATCAAAAATACATTTAGTTAAACCTTTTGAGAAATAAAAAAGAGTAGCAAGCCTTAACTCACTACTCTTCTTGACCTTATTGACCAACCTTAAAGGGTAGCCAAAGTAGGTGCTCCTCCATCCCCCTTCTGATGGAGCATATAGAACATATCTCCTGTATCTGGAGAGCATACCTGTGAGATGACAGGGTTGGAGATTTCACCATTAATGAACTTCTCACTCACTGCACCAGTTTCAAAACCATAGACAAAGAAGCACTTACCTGTTACATATTCCGAAGCATACCCGTTCACTTTCCGGCAGCTTATTAGGGTATAAAACCATACCTTAAAA
>OOBT01001606.1_pt1 | contig 11432 bp, 6 predicted proteins | sample 1671551 | NCBI WGS metagenome assembly OOBT01 (sample SAMN06348168, study PRJEB24527) | human gut metagenome | reverse complement strand
GTATGCTTATCCGACTGGGACTTGCAGAATGGTTTGTTGCAAATAATGTCACGATTATGAAAGCGTTTTTTACTTCCATAGGAAATCTGGTGGGACTTATATCTGCGGGGACAACGACGCAGCTTGCCATTGACAGTACACAGGCAGACATCATTAAGGGACTCGGATTTGGTGAGAGTCTGGTAATGCTGATACTTACAGCTTTGCTTGCAATCATCATTATTATCTGTGGATTCTTTATCATTTACACAGTGTATTTCAGGTTCTTAAAGATACTGATTATTGTGCCGCTTGGTGCGATTGCATGCTCCACAATGGCAGGAAACAGAATGGTCAGTCATACAATGGCTACCTACTGCAAATATTTTCTTTCGTGTGTATTCGAGGCAGTAACGATGGCACTTGCAATTGTGGTATGTAATGCATTTATCAATGCAGGACTTCCGGCATTTACAGGAAGTTACGCTGACTGGGCACAGACGCTTATTTATTTGTGTGAAATGACATTTACGATAGCAATGACTGTTGGAAGCGTGAAGGGTGCACAGACACTTACAAGCAAGGCATTTGGATTATAGAAGGAGGCAGAAATGGATAATGAAAAGAAACAGGTTACTTATAATTCAAGTATAACCGGAGAAACGCAGGTGACATTTGATATCCAGCAGTATATGAATAACAGGGCAATGTTTATCGGTCTTATGTGTAATGAAGATGGATATGAGGAGCCTTTTGGGGATGTGACTGTGAATTTGTCGGTTGCAGCACCAAATTACTGCGGATATCTGAATGTGAATGACATGCCGGATATTGAAAAGTTTATTACAGACAATGACATTGGAGAGTTTACAGGATTCACGCAAAGGAGCGGTTTCTGCGAATATCCGCTTTATCTGTTCAATGTAGATAAGCTTAGAGAACTGTGTCCGGATGGAATGGATAAGTATGAGGCAAATATCGGAATGACAAGAAAGCCGGAAACAAAGGATTTATCAAGATAGGAGGTAGGGACAATGGTAATCGAAGTAAACAAGGATATTGACCGCTATCAGGAATCGGTTGCGATGGGACTTACTGCAAGGCAGCTTATATTTTCCATTGCAAGCGTAGTGGTCGGTGGCAGTATTGTCCTTCTTCTTTACAAGTATATCGGTCTTACGGGTTCTGCTTATGTGGCAATTCCATGTGTGGCACCGATTGCTCTTGGCGGATTTTATTCCTTTAATGGGATGAATTTCTACGAGTATATGGGAAAGAAACTGCATTTTATGTTTGGCAACAGGGCGCTTACCTATGTATCAACAGAGGGAGAGCCTGCAATAAAGCAGTTAGAAGCAGAACAGAATGAACAGGTAAAGAAGAAAGGCAGAAAGGCTGAACCGGAGACTGTAACAGCTGATTCAGCTGTAAAGAAGCAGGAGGAGTTTGAAGCAATGAAGAAAAAGACGAGAAACATGCTGCTTGGACTTGTCGCAGTCATTGTGGCGGCAGCAGCTGGTATTGCAGCATATAAGGCAATGCATTAGAAATAAATAGTATCTGACCGCAAGGTCGGGAACACAGCCCGCAGGGTGAAGTTCCCGGCGGGCTTTCATTATAAGAAAGCGAGGTTAGAGACATGGGTTTATTTACAGACGGATTTAAGTTATTAAAGAAGGCGAGTGAGCCTTTGTATAAGACACCTAAATCCATTCAGGAAACCATAGAGATTATGGCGGTGGCTGAAAACGGCATTTTTGAAGTAAGCAAAAATAAGTATTCCAAATGCTACCGCTTTCAGGACATCAATTACACGACAGCAACCGAGGATGAGCAGATCGGTATTTTCGAGAGATACTGCAAGTTCTTAAATTCGCTGGACTGTAATTATAAGATTACGATCAACAATAAGAACAAAAACATGGATGAACTCCGTGACAAGGTTCTGATTGCTGAGAAAAATGATGGTTTCAATAATTACAGAAGAATTTACAATGACATCATTGAAGAGAAGATTATTGAGGGCAGACAGGGGATTGAGCAGGAGAGATACCTGACGATCACGATTGAGAGAAAGAACTTTGAGGAGGCGAAGGCACAGTTTGCAACCCTTGAGGCAACGATACACAAGGCTTTCATTGAGCTTGGTGCGGAGATTGTGCCTCTTAATGGAAATGAGAGGCTGAAAGTGCTTTATGACTATTATCATCTTGGAGATGAGGGCAGCTTTGATTTTGATATCAAAAAGGCAAAGAAGGTCGGGGCAGATTTTAGAAATGATCTGTGCAATGGGATGGTGAAATATTTCCCAGACCATTTTGAGGATGAGAGTAAATTCTGCAAGGCACTTTTTATTAAAAAGTATCCGAGCAGTTTGTCAGACAGATTCATCAATGAGATTACTTCCCTTCCGGTTCATTCCATTACGAGCATTGATGTGGTGCCTGTGCCAAAGGATCTGACCACAAAGGTGCTTCAGAAGAAATACCTTGGTATTGAGTCGGATATCATTAAGCAGCAGAGAGTCCGTAATAAGAATAACGATTTTTCTACGGAAATCTCATATGCCAAGAGAACGGAGAAAAAGGAGATTGAGGAAATCATGGATGATGTCCGTGAGAATGACCAGTGCCTTTTCTTTGTGGGAGTAACCATTATTCTTATGGCAGAAAGCAAGAAGGAGCTTGAGAGTGTATGTGAGACAGTAGAGACTATCGGAAAGCGTAACAGCTGCACGATTGACACACACTACTTAAAGCAGAGGGAGGCACTCAACACAGCGCTTCCGATTGGAGTAAGACAGGTGGAGACAATGCGTACCCTTCTTACCCAGTCGCTTGCGGTGCTTATGCCATTTAATGTGCAGGAATTAAATGACAGCACAGGGAACTATTATGGTATCAATCAGATCAGCAAGAATGTGAATATCGGCAACAGAAAGAAGCTCATCAACGGAAATGGCTTCGTATTCGGAGTGCCGGGTTCCGGTAAATCCTTTTTCTGCAAGATGGAGATGGGCAGCGTATTCTTGTCGGGAGATGATGAAATAATCGTCATAGATCCAATGAACGAATACTTTGATATTGCTGAGACCTATGGTGGAACAGTGGTAAATATGTCCACTTACACGGATAACTATGTGAATCCGCTGGAGATGGATGTATGGAGCCTTGATCCGAATGATTCCAAGGGAATGGTAAGAGAAAAAGGCGAGTTCATGCTAGGTCTATGTGAGCAGTGTATCGGGGACAGCTTAAATTCAAGACAGAAGTCAATCATTGATCGTTGTGTGAGAAAGCTGTATATCGACATTGCAAGGAGCAAACAGAAGTATATCCCGGTGATGAGTGATTTTTACGATATCCTTATGGCACAGCCGGAGGATGAGGCAAAGGACATTGCATTGTCACTAGAGCTTTTCGTAAATGGTTCACTTAATATCTTCAATCATCAGACAAATGTGGATGTGGATAACAGATTCACAGTATATGGCATCAGGGACTTAGGTACGGAGCTTAGTCCTATCACAATGCTTGTCATGATGGAGTCTATTCAGAACAGGATTGTTGAGAATGGCAAGAGAGGCAAGGCAACATGGCTCTATATTGATGAGTTTCACGTCCTGCTTAATTCCGAGTATTCTGCAAAATATCTGCAGCAGCTCTGGAAGAAAGTAAGAAAGCAGGGAGGTCTTTGTACCGGTATCACGCAGAATGTCGTCGATCTGTTGCAGAATTACACAGCAACCACAATGCTTGCAAACTCAGAGTTTGTGGCACTTTTAAAGCAGGCGAATACAGACAGTTCCAAGATGGCAGAGGTTATCGGAGTATCAGAGGCACAGCTTAGATTTGTAACCAATACCGCATCGGGAATGGGACTTATCAAGTGTGGCTCGGTGGTGATTCCGTTTGATAATCAGATTAGCAAGGATACAGACCTCTACAGACTGTACAACACCAATATTCACGAGAAGATTGCAGAACAGAAGAAGCGTGAAATGCAGAATAATGTCGAATAATGTTGATAGAGGTCGCAATTTGCGACCTCAAAGTATAGCCATCTGGGAAGCTGGGTGGCTGTTTTGCATTTTGAGGGAAAGAAGGTGAGAACATTGAAGATAAAGAAAGTGGATGACAAACCCATGGTCATTCACACCAAGGAGAAAGCCAAGATTCATGCCCACGAACCAAAGGGAGCCAAGATTAAAGGCAGCAACATCTATATAGTAGAGAAAGGTCCTAAGACTATTGGTGCAAAGGGTGCTGATGAAAAAAGTAAGTCCTATCGCAAGAGTACCATTCATCAGTCAGAGTCGAAGAATAAGGGATTATCAAGATTCAAGCGAAACCTTAAAGAATCAAACACTTCCATCAAGACTAAGAACACCAATCTTCACATTGCAGGAAGAACAGGTGTACTTGCAGCCGGGGCAGTAACGGAGCAGGTGGAAGGCGGGCATGAGGTATCGCAGGCAGCATATCTTGCATATGAAGCAAGCCAACCTGTTACCGGAACTGCTTCCAAGGGGGCAGCACTTTTCAGGAAAAAGGCGGCAGCCGAGGCAAAGAAGCGTATCAAGAAGGTAGAGGCAGGAAAGAAGCTGGCAAAAAAGACAGCAAAGAAAGCTGCCAAAGATACAGCCAAGACGGTAGCTAAAGAGACGGCAAAAGAAACAGCCGAGACTACTGCCAAGGTTGCAACGAAAACTGCTACAAAGGCAGCTGCTACAGCGGCAGGAACAGCGGTTGCACCGGGAGTAGGAACTGCAATCGGCATGGTAGCCGGATATGCTGCAGGTGTGTCCATAGAGGTCAAGGATGAAAAGATGACCAACCGGAGCAGGAAGATAAAATTCTTTCTGGATAAGATGAAAGCACAGGAGAATCAGACAGACAGCGTGGCAAAGCTGGTAAAGGATCTGATTGTGCGAAAAGCGATTACCTGGGTAAAGGCAGCTGCACCGATTATCGGATTGGTGCTTTTATTACTTGTTCTTGTAGTTGCCATGATTGCGGTTCCGGTTATAGCGGTGATAGCAATCCTTTACAATTCTCCATTTGCTTTATTTCTGCCACCACTTGAATCAGGAGATACCGTGCAGACAGTAACGAGTGCTTATGTGCAGGAGTTTAACCGGGATGTGAATACGAAAGTGAATGAGCATACCGGATATGACCTTGGAGAGCTTGTATATGTGGATTATGAAGGTATGGAAGAAAACCCAAGCAATTACTATGACATCATGGCAGTCTATATGGTCAAGCATGGTGTCGGAGATACAGCAACAGTCATGAATGATACTTCAAAAGGCTGGCTGCAGGCAGTTGTAAATGATATGTGTTCATACACCACAAGCACCGGAACAAAGGATGTGGAAGAAACGGATGCAGACGGCAGTGTAACTACTGTCACAAAGTCGGTTCTGTATGTGAATGTCACACTAAAATCGTACAGGGATATGATTTCGGTCTATGGATTTAATTCTGATCAGGTGGAAATGCTTGAGCAGATCATGAGTCCGGAGTTTATGGGACAGCTTGGATATGCCGGAAGCGGAAGTGGCGGCGGAGGCGGAAGTCCTGGAGTAAGCTCCATGACTGAGGATGAAATCAATGCCATCCTAAACGGAATTACAGACAGCAGGCAGAAAACAGTCTGCTCCTATGCACTTCACAGAGTTGGCTTCCCTTATAGTCAGGATTTAAGAGACAGCGGTAACTATTATGACTGCAGCTCCTTAGCCTATTATTCATGGAAGGATGCAGGCGTGGATATTAGTTACGGCGGTGCAACCACAGCGGCAGCGGAGGCACAGGGACTGGATGAAGCCGGAAAGACAGTCTCCTTTGATGAGTTACAGCCGGGAGACCTTATCTTCTACAGTTTTACAAGCAACGGAAGATATAAGAACATCAGCCATGTGGCAGTATATGTCGGAAATGGCAAGGTGGTAGAGGCACTTAATGAAAGTCTTGGTGTGGTCTACAGGGATGTGGCAAGCACAGGAAAGATTGTTGTGATTGGAAGACCATAACAGAAAATTTGCTGAGAGGGCATAGTCCCTCTCTGAGACTGGAGGTAAGAATGGATTTAAAAGATATGATACTGGTAACAGAAAACGACAGGGGAACAGAGATAAATATGCTGATGACTCTGGATGATTATAAGAGTTTTATAGCAATTGATGACATGTCAGAGCTTGCAGACCATCTGTTGCAGCTTGGAAGGACACTTGGTGAAGCAGATAACTTCGCAGAGTATTACAGGGCAGCAAATGTAACTGTATCTGCGAGATTCTGTCTGGATGATATTCAGCTGGGACACTTTCTTCAGGGACTTTATAACGATTCCAAAGAAATTCGGTTTGATAAAGAAGCCAGTTCTTCTGAATGTGTTGCAAAGCTTAAGGAGATTGGAATGACCGATAAGGGCTGGGTGGATGATTTTAACCTGCATTATGAAAGTGTGGACAGATTATTTGAAAGGGGACAGACATTCCATAACTTCAATGACCATGATTACATGGTGCTTGAAGCATTATCACCAAGGAATCTTGTGGTGATGGATATGAAGTCAGGTTCCCTTACAATCGCCCTTGGTGCGACAGAGTATAAGCGTTATCCGAAGGATGAGAAGCCTACAAAGGACAATACCACAATCGGGGTATCGTGGGAGCATGGCATTTATCTTGGTTCCACACTCTCAACCACGAATTTCAAGGCATACAAGAGGGAGTATGGCACACCGGAAAAGATAGAGGATATCTATGATTACAGGGCAAAGCTAAAGCAGAAGTTCTATTTTTATCAGGATATGTCAAAGGATGATGATGTACCGAAGAAGCTGCAGAATGACTTCCTTCACCAGATGTATGAGGATTTTGGAACGATTGAAGAGGACTGTTTTTACGACAGGCTGGAAGATGGAAAGTACGATGATGGCTTTAAGGAAAGACAGGTAAAGGAAGAAAAGAGCCGGTGATGAGATTTTTACAGGAGGCGATATCATATGGAACAGGAATTTGATGTTGAGATAAAAGAAGTGCTTTCACGAGTACAGAAAGTAAAGGCAGAGTCGCTTGACGATGCCATCAATAAGGCAATGGATATGTATTATGCAGAGCAGATAGTCCTTGGAGCAGAGGACATGAAGGGAGTTGATTTTGCGCCTATCAGCGAAGGTCAGCTCCCTTCTTCATTAAAAGAAAACGGAGGAAGAGCAAGATGAAAAGTGATTCAACAACAGTAATTAAGAACATGGAGTTTTTAGTAAAGGAACTTCATAAGGAGTGGGACAGATCGGGTGCTTCTAAGGCATCCGTTATTATTTCCCTTGAGGAAGTAGATGGTATCAATGATAAGTTAAAAGAGATTATCTATCAGACACAGAAGTCAGTCGATGAGGATGAGCTGACCTTTAAACAGAGTATTGCAAAGTCCAAGGAGTGTTATGTGCTTCTTCGTGTGGTGCGTAAGATTGCAAAGAAAAAGGATAAATGCGAAAAACAGGCAATCGACAATGAATTTGCAATCGAGCTGGATAAGGATGAGTTAAAGCTATTTAAGGGATTGTTTGCAGAGATGTTTAAGTAGAGGAGGACAAAGGTATGGGCGTTGATATGAAGGTCAAAGCGATATACGATTCTGAGATTGGTAACATCACCAGATCAGAAAAGAACTGGAAGGATGTGTTAAAGGTCGCAGGTCAGTTATACCGCTATGAATTTGACAATATCGTTATGGTAACAGCTCAGAGACCTCCGGAAAAAAGCACACTCATGGCAGATTATGATACCTGGAAAAAGGTGGGAAGATATGTAAAGCGTGGTGCGAAAGGCTGCGCCATCTTCCCGTCAAGGGCACTGAATCCACGCATGAGGTATATCTTTGATATCAGTGATACCGGAGGGAAGAATGTTAAGCTGACATGGGACCTTGAGGGAGAAAATCTTAAGGATTATGTGGATTTTCTTGTGTCAGAAGGTCAGATTGAGCAGTACGATAACAGCGACAGGGAGTCTCTAAAAAATATATTAAAACAGTTTACAGGAACAGATGTTTGGCTTATAATAAAAGAAGAGTTCGGAGACCGAATGACCGAACTTATGCAGCTATCAGGTAGTGTGATAAAGGAAGAAAGTAAGAAACGCAATGGCTTACAGCAGGAAATGGACATGGAGCAGCTTGTATATGCAAGTGTCATGTATGCTGTAGGGACGAGATGCGGATTTGACTTATCTGTGCAAGAACAGGATTTTAGTCAGATCGTAAATATCAAAGACGAAGAGATCATTTACCGTCTTGGTTCCATTGTATGCGATGTCTCCTGTAGTGTTCTTAGAGAATTTAGTCGTAACTTAAAGGCAATCGAGAGCGAAAGGAGAATTGGATATGTTAGAAGAAATGACTTACAAGGAAGTGGACGGACTGCTTTATCCGCAGATAGAGATGCCGGACGAGACGGAGGATCTCACGAAGCTGGGCAAGTACGGAAGGATGGCGATGAGTTATCTTCAGGAGAACGAGCCGGCAAGATACAAGACTCTGATGAGATTCGGGAAGATGTACGAGAAGATGGCAGCAGTAGAGGAGGAAGCGAACCAGTTGTACGACCAGCTGGAGATGCAGTATCTGGCGAAGCACAAGCCACAGAATCCGTCATCGACAATGGAGATGTGGAAGATAAGAGAGCAGGCGAAGATGCAGGCAGAGGAAGTGGTACTCCATCAGATAGTGATGCGATTCCACTAGAATCAGATGATACAGAACTGAATAGGGAACTTGATGAAATCAATTCATTGGGTGTTAGTAAGGAAGCCGAATATACACAGGCTTCCTTTTTTTTCGACCAGAACGGGCAGGCAAGCATTGGCACCATTCATACTGAGGATGAAAATAATAATCAGTTTATGCGTCAGTTCGAGCAGGACAGAAAAGCTGCATTAGCAGGTAAATACAATTACCTGAATCCCCAAAAGTCTCCAACAGTACCAAGTGAGTATATCAAACAGGTGCTTATGAGAGGTACAGGTTTTATCGGTGGTAAGGGCAGGGTATGCAAGATTTTTGAAACAGAGATTGATGCAGGAACCAGAGCAAAGCGTATCAAAGCAGAATATGGTCAGGGAGGTGCAGGCTGGCCGGTTGACGGACTGGGACTGCACGGATATGACACATTTCATGGGAACGGACTGCGTTTTCAGTGGCGAGATGAGGATGGAGAGGTTGAAGGATATGTTTCATGGAAAGATATCGAAAAAGAGCTTGGTGTCCTTATTCTTACAGGGGAATACCAGCCTGAGACACCTCGTATTGATGAGCTTGCGATGGACGGACTCCGTGAGGATGATGAGGTCATTGATGCCGAATACCGGGAAGTGGAACCGGAGGAGGCAGAATCAGAGATTGATGATTATGCAATACCGGATGAGCCGGAGAGCTATGCTTCTAACAGAGATTATGTAAGTGCAAAAGGCATGACACCACAGGAAACTGCCGATGAAGACCGCATGGTAACACATGCAGAATATGGTGCAGAGATAGAAGCTGAAACAACTGAAAAAGATCCATCAGAGCTTCAGTATATTACACCGATTGATTATGCCAAGCGTATTGATGAGCTTGATGAAGACCTGCGTGATGCGGCGGAGATTCTTGTAACAGATTGCAGCTGCTACACTCCGTTTAGGGCATTCCTTATGGATGTGGTGCAGTCTGATTTTGCATTTATGCCCAATAAACTTGACCTTATCAGGGATATTGCATTAGGGACAGATAATGCAGAAAGAAAAGCATATTCCAACAATAAGTATGGTCTTGTGGAGTACTCAATCAGAAGCGGATATGTGAAGATCAGCTATAAGAACAGGAATGGTGTGCGAAAGGAAGGTGCTCTCGACTGGCGTGAGTTATACGAGATTTTATCCTATATGGTAAAACAGCCATTTTACTGCGGAGAAGACCAGAAGAAGTATTATCAGGAGACAAAGCAGAAGGCTGACAGGGATAAGATGAATCCGGTCTATAAGAGATTCTTTGATATCGAGGATAGTGTAAAAGCCAATCGTCTTGAAACCAGGAAAAGAGCAATAGCGAATGGCTGGGAAACCAAGATTGATGAGAATGGACATGTAGTTTCAGATGATGTGGTATCAGTATCTGTGGATGATATTCAGGCTGATACAGAATCACAGGAAACTGTAGATTTTACACCAAAGCAGGAACCAGTACAGCAAGTAGAAAGTCTTGAAAATGAGAAGAATGTTGCCGGGCAGACGAAGCACAACTTCCACTATAATCTCTGGGAAATGGAAAAAGGCGGTCCCAAGACCAGATACCAGTGGAATATGGATGCAATCCGTACTTTAAAGCAGATTGAATCAGAAAACAGGCTTGCCACACCGGAGGAACAGAAAGTTCTGTCGAAGTTTGTCGGATGGGGCGGACTGTCACAGGCATTTGATGAGGAAAACGCAGGCTGGAGCAAAGAATATGCAGAGCTGAAAGACCTTTTATCTGATGAGGAATACGGTGCAGCTAGGGCAACAGTAAACAATGCCTTTTACACTTCACCGGAGATTGCCATGTGCATGAACTCGGCACTTGTCCAGTTTGGTTTCAGAGGCGGCAATGTATTAGAGCCATCTATGGGTATCGGTAACTTCTTTGGAAGTATGCCGGCGCCTATGCAGAGAAGTAAGCTGTATGGGGTGGAGCTTGACAGCATTTCAGGAAGAATTGCAAAGCAGCTTTATCAGAATGCCAATATCAGTATCACAGGATTTGAGAATACCACATATCCGGATAACTTTTTTGATGTGGTTGTCGGAAATGTGCCATTTGGGGATTATAAGGTATTTGATCCGAAGTACAACAAGTATAACTTCCGTATCCACGATTATTTCCTTGCAAAAGCACTTGACCAGGTAAGACCGGGAGGCATGGTTGCAGTAATCACCACAAAGGGAACACTTGATAAGGCAAATCCTACTATCCGAAAGTATCTGGCTGAAAGAGCAGAGCTTGTGGGAGCAGTAAGACTTCCGAATACTGCATTTAAAGATAATGCAGGAACCGAAGTGACAGCAGATATCCTGTTTTTGCAGAAGAGAGAGCGAAAAATTGATATTGAGCCTGACTGGGTACACCTTGGTGTAACTGGGAATGGCATTGCAGTCAACTCTTATTTTGCAGAGCATCCGGAAATGATGCTTGGGGTTATGGAGTATGACACAAGGATTTACGGACAGGACAGCAGATATACAGTCTGTGTGAATGATGATGAGAACTTCAATATGTATGAAGCATTAAACAAAGCTATCGGTAATATCAAAGCACAGATGACAGATTTTGAGAGAGTGGCAGATGAGGCGGAGCAGACTAAGGAAGTTATCCCGGCTGATCCGGATGTGAGAAACTACACTTACACATTTTTTGAAGGAAAGCTCTATT
>OOBT01001600.1_pt1 | contig 11458 bp, 8 predicted proteins | sample 1671551 | NCBI WGS metagenome assembly OOBT01 (sample SAMN06348168, study PRJEB24527) | human gut metagenome | reverse complement strand
ATACGAGATCGAAACGTGACTGGAGTTCAGACGTGTGCTCTTCCGATCTTCTGCTTATCTTATAACATCAAGCGACTTTGCAAAGAACAATACTGAAACTCTTACGAACTATCTTAAAGCACTTGATGAAAGCGTTAAATACATAAATGACAACTTAGATGAGTCAGCTGAAAAAATATCAAAGAAATATGGAATCGAACCAGATGATTTCAAAACAAACTGGGAACAGTACAGTATTAAACTGGGACTTTCTGAGGAAGCTGCATCTCATCTTGATGAAATAAATAAGTGGGCGTATGAGAATGGTAAATATCCAAACAGTTACAACATAAGAAAATTTTATTATCCAGATGCAGCAAAAAAAGCATTTCCAGATAACGTTACGGCAGACCTGACAAAGGCAGACAAATAAACAAGGAGGAATCAGACATGGGTTATCCAAGCATTTATCCAACAGGAGTTACAATATATAACAAAGAAAAAGCCTACAGCGGCTATACGATCTTCCCGTCCGCTAAAGGTGCTCTGCTCATAGATATGAATGGCAATGAAGTAAAGCTTTGGGCTGGACTGGGAGGATTTCCTAACAAAATACTCCCAGGCGGATATGTAATGGGCACAACAGGAGCAAGAGGAGGTAAATATGCATATCAGGATCAACTTGATCTTGTTCAGGTAGACTGGGACGGTCATATCGTATGGAAATTCGACAAAACTGAACTTGTTGCCGACCCGGGTAAAGAACCGGTCTATATGGCTAGACAGCACCATGATTTTCAGCGTGAGGGCAGCACTGTGGGTTACTATTATCCAAATGGTGAGCCAAAGACAGACAGTGGCAATACACTTATCCTTACTCACGAGAACCTCTACAACCACGATATTTCAGACAAAAGACTTATCGACGATAAGATCATCGAAGTGGATTGGGAAGGCAATATAATTTGGAGCTGGCGTGCAAGCGACCACTTTGATGAGCTTGGCTTTGACGAGGCCGCAAAGAACGCATTGTTCAGAAACCCTGGTCTTCACGGTGAGGCAGGTGGAGATTGGATGCACATAAACAACTTCTCTACCCTTGGCGAAAATAAGTGGTATGACGCAGGTGACAAACGCTTCCACCCAGACAATATCATATTTGACGCAAGAAATTCAAACATACTCGGAATTATCGAGAAATCAACAGGTAAGATAGTATGGCGTGTAGGTCCTAACTTCAACGAAAGCGAAGCCACAAAGAAGCTTGGCTGGATAATTGGTCAGCACCACCTGCACATGATACCAAAGGGACTTCCTGGAGAGGGCGACCTGTTGGTATTCGATAACGGTGGCGAGGGTGGCTACGGCACACCTAACCCTGCTTCCCTCACAGGCGTGAACAATGCACACAGAGATTACTCAAGAGTTCTTCAATTCAATCCTGTTACACTTGAAATAACATGGCAGTACACTCCCCTTGAAGCAGGAAATCTGCTTTTTACTGACGCTTCTAAGTTCTATAGCTCATACATCAGCTCTGCACAGCGACTTCCGAACGGAAACACTCTTATTACGGAAGGTTCAGATGGACATCTTCTTGAGGTCACACCTGACCATGAAATAGTTTGGGAATTTGTAAACCCTTATTTCAAGAATTTTGCTGGAACATTCAAAAGCAACATGATCTACAGAGCTTATCGTGTACCATACGAGTGGATACCACAGCTTGAAAAGCCTGTTGAGACCTCTATCGAGCCTATCGACATTACAAAGTTCAGAGTACTGGGTGCTTCTATTGGCGAGGGCACAGGGCTTGTTACAGCCGTTGACGGGATCGATCCAACAAAAAGAGTTCCTCTCACAGGTTCAGGAAATGAAGAAGATGATGAAGAACGCATCGACTTCTGTGTTGCTTCTGTAAAGAAAAAAGATCTAGAATAAAATTAATGTACATAAGGCAGCTTCTGTAAAACGAGGCTGCTTTTTTTAAGACCGCAGAGAGTTTACAAGTCCTTGACAAAAGAAAAGATTAGTGCTATTATATTATATGATATTGTTATTTATTTATCAATCATGTTTATTAGTAAAGGAAAGTGTAAATATATGTCTAAAGACGGTTCGATATCCGCATCAGTAATAAAACGACTGCCACGTTATTATAGATTTTTAGGTGAGCTTCAAAAAGAAGGACTTGAAAGAATATCTTCAAGGGAGCTTTCTGAGAGAATGAAGCTCACGGCTTCACAAATAAGACAAGACCTTAACTGCTTTGGCGGATTCGGTCAGCAGGGATATGGCTATCACGTTGACGAGCTTAGAATGGAAATAGGCAAGATACTCGGAGTAGACAAACATTTCAAGACCATACTTATCGGTGCAGGAAACCTCGGTAAAGCTATCGCCACACATATTAACTTTGAAACAAGGGGCTGCAATCTCATTGGCATATTTGATATAAACCCTAAGCTCACTGGTGAAGTGGTAGGAAACATACCGATTCGTCACACTAATGATATAGAAAGCTTTTGCGAAGCAAACTCCCCTGTTGTAGCTGTGCTTTGTATACCGAAGGCAAACACTCAGGCTATTGCAGACCAGCTTGTAAATCTTGGTCTGAAAGCGTTCTGGAATTTTTCACATTATGATCTTAGCATCGACTATGAAAACATAGTTGTGGAAAACGTCCATTTGGGTGACAGCCTGCTTACACTTACATATGCAACAAATATCATCACAAGCACTGATACTAACAACAGCGAAGAGATCGAATAAAAAAATCACACCAGAAAATTTTCTGGTGTGATTTTTTTATATAAAGTATTAGCGAACTGTTTTAACCGCAGCTGTTTCAACAACTGCAGCAAGATGGTCGTTAACCTCTTTGCTCTGATAGTATTCAGCAAAAGACTCAGTTACTTGATCTGCCCATGACTCTGTAGATTGAGTTTTAACATCCTCGGTATTGATTTTTTCAGCACTTCCTGTTTCATCATCAAGAACGTAAAGCTTATCTGATGCGACCTCGGCAGCGACAGTTGCCACCTTTGTCAACACATCGTCATTTTTATCATATATAACAAAAATGTAACAATTCTTTTTATTCACAGTCTTAGTGCCTGTATAACCATAAAGCCTTTTTGTTTTTTCAGCCAAAGGATATATCTCCTTGCAGACATCTACGACCTGATTAAACGAATCAACAGCCTCATCTGGTATCTTTTCAAGAGTGCTTCTGTCAGGGAGTGAAGTAGTTTCGTCTGGCACTTCATCAGTAACCTCTGTCTGAGCTGTCGTTACGTCATTATTTGTAAGATTAACATTATTTTCTGTTTTATTATCGGCATTTTTTCCACAAGCCGGGAAAGTAAACATAGTGCAAACTATAGCAACAGCTATCATTAGCTTTTTCATATTGATCCTCCGAATAACCTCTGTAGTCCTAAATCATTATGTCATATTTCAACAGTTTCACATTATATCACATGAAAATTACTCTGTAAAGAGATTATAAAGAATTGTAACAAAATATCCCGATTATGACGAAACTCATAATCGGGATAAATCATTTTTTAGCTATTTGCACAATAAGAGGTTACAAATTTGTTACAACCTGACGAAAAGACTAATCGTAATCTACAACGTCGATCCACTTCATGAGCAGATCCTTCTCCTCTGGTTTGCCCTTAATGAGCTGTGCTGCTGCAACGATCGGCAACCAAGCCTGTACATACTGCTTAGATGTTCCGCTCTTTACGCAATACTTATCAAGATAAGCCTCAGCAAGATCAGGATTATTAAGGCAGAACAGCAGGTATGTTCTTGCAACGTCAGCAGAAGCATTGCCTTGTCTAGCAGAACCCCAATTGATAACATAAGTACCTTCGTCATTGATGATAACGTTCTTTGGCTCAAAGTTACCATGGCAAAGCTTGATGTGCTTTGGCATTGAATCAAGTCTTGTGAGAAGCTCATACTTCTTTATCTCGTCGATCTGACCAAGAGTCTTGATCTGTCTTGCCATCTTATCTTTCAGCTTTGAAAGAAGTGGCATATACTGAGCGTGTATCTCGCACTGAATGTCGATAAACTGGTTAAGATACGTGTCTTTCTTGTCTGGATTTTCGTCCATAAGCTGCTGAAGAGTCTTACCTTTTATAAAGTCCATTGTTATAGCCCATTTGCCGTCGATAACGGAAACCTCGTGAAGAACAGGCATCTTTATAAAGGAATTGCCAAGTGTTGTTTCAACTCTTGCGTGTGTAAGAGCCGCATACAGACACTTTTCCTTGTATTCAGGCTTCTTATAGATCCTCACTGCCATTCCATCAGATTCATAAACATCATAGATGTCGCTGGATGCTACAAAGTTATCAAGTTTCATAAGTCATATCTCCTTTTATTTTAAAATATGGTATTAAGTCGAGCTTCAGAGTATACATCGATTTTTCAACAGCCTTATTGTGTAAAATTACCTTTACATCTCCGTGCTTTCTATGTATCTCTGTTATGTCTATATTATACTACAGATTTTCTAAATGTCAAGCACTTTTTCGTTATTTTCACAACTGTTTTATTTTTGTTTAGTTTTCATCTTATATTTATTAATCTTTTATCAGGCGGCATATATGATAATTTTTTATCAATCTGATTTCTATTGTGCAATTTGACGGTCATGAATTGTTAATCTATCATAAAACAATGTTCAATATTTATGTATATTGCATAATAAAACGACGTAAAATATCAAAAAAGCTGTAACTTTATAAGATTGACAAAAAAATAACAATCGTATATAATATAGTTAAGATAAAACCCCTACGGGAGTTATCAAGAGTAAAAACAATAATTAATTTATTGGAGGTTTATTTTATGGCAAAGAGTGAAGCTAAAACAGTCGGCATCGTCGATACAGAGGAAGCTCTGACTGCTAAGATCGCTGAAGTAAGAGCTGCACAGGCTATCTTCGCTACCTACACACAGGAGCAGGTAGATAAGATTTTCAAGGCTGCTGCTATCGCTGCTAACAAGGCAAGAATCCCACTTGCAAAGATGGCTGTTGAGGAAACAGGCATGGGTATCGTTGAAGACAAGGTTATCAAGAACAACTATGCTGCTGAGCACATCTACAATAAGTACAAGAATGTTCAAACTTGTGGTGTTTTTGAGGAAAATAAGGCTTACGGCACAATGAGAATTTACGAGCCTATCGGTCTTATCGCTGCTGTTATCCCAACAACAAACCCAACTTCTACTGCTATATTCAAGACACTTATCTGTCTTAAGACAAGAAATGGTATCATAATCTCACCACACCCAAGAGCAAAGAAGTCAACTATCGCTGCTGCTAAGATCGTTTATGATGCAGCTGTTGCAGCAGGTGCTCCAAAGGGTATCATCGGTTGGATCGATGTTCCTTCTCTTGAACTCACAAACATGATCATGAGAGAGTCTGACACTATTCTCGCTACAGGCGGTCCTGGAATGGTAAAGGCTGCTTACTCATCTGGTACACCAGCTCTCGGTGTTGGTGCCGGTAACGCATCAGCTATCATCGATTCTTCTGCTGATATCGTAAACGCTGTAAACTCTATCATTCATTCTAAGACATTTGATAACGGTATGATCTGTGCTACAGAGCAGACAGTTATTGCTGATAAGACAGTTTACAATGATGTTAAGAAGGAATTCATCAAGAGAGGTTGCTACTTCCTCAACGATGAAGAGGCTGACAAGATAAGAAAGACAATGCTCATCAACGGTGCTCTTAATGCTAAGATCGTTGGTCAGCGTCCTGTAACTATCGCTAAAATGGCTGGCTTTGAAGTTCCAGAGGATACAAAGGTACTCATCGGCGAGGCTACAAGCACAGCTCCTGAAGAGGCTTTCGGTCACGAAAAGCTCACAACTATCCTTGGTATGTACAAGTCAAAGAACTTTGACGACGCTCTTGACATCGCAGAGGCACTTCTCGTAAACAACGGCGGTCTTGGTCATACTTCAGTACTTTGGGTAGACAACATAAACGAGAGAGAAAAGCTCAATAAGTTCGCTGCAAGAATGAAGACTTGCCGTCTTATCGTAAACACACCTTCTTCACTCGGCGGTATCGGTGACCTCTACAACTTTGACTTTGCTCCTTCCCTCACACTCGGCTGCGGTTCATGGGGCGGCAACTCAGTTTCTGAGAACGTTGGCGTTAAGCACCTGCTGAACATTAAGACAGTCGTTGAGAGGAGAGAGAATATGCTTTGGTTCAGAGCACCTGAAAAGGTATACTTCAAGAAGGGTTGTCTCCCTGTTGCTCTTGACGAGTTGAAGACTGTTATGGGCAAGAAAAAGGCATTCATCGTAACAGACCAGTTCCTTTATAAGAATGGTTATACAAAGGCTATCACAGATAAACTCGATGAAATGGGTATTCTCCACGAAACATTCTTCGATGTTGCTCCAGACCCAACACTTGCTTGTGCTCTTGAGGGTGTTGCTCAGTTGAGAGCTTTCGAGCCTGACACAATTATTGCTATCGGCGGTGGTTCTGCAATGGACGCTGGTAAGATCATGTGGGTTCTTTACGAGCATCCAGACGCTGACTTCTTCGATATGGCTATGAGATATATCGATATCCGTAAGAGAGTTTACACATTCCCTAAGATGGGTGAGAAGGCATACTTCATTGCTATCCCAACATCTTCTGGTACAGGTTCTGAGGTAACACCTTTCGCAGTTATCACTGATGAAAAGACAGGTACTAAGTATCCTCTGGCTGACTACCAGCTCATGCCTAACATGGCTATCGTTGATACAGATATGATGATGTCTGCTCCAAGAGGTCTGACTTCTGCATCAGGTATCGACGCTCTGACACACGCTCTTGAGGCTTATGCATCTGTAATGGCTACAGATTACACTGACGGTCTTGCACTGAGAGCTATGAAGCTTATCTTCAAGTATCTGCCAGGTGCATATGACAACGGTCAGACAGACGTTAAGGCTCGTGAGGAAATGGCTACAGCATCTACAATGGCTGGTATGGCATTCGCTAACGCATTCCTCGGTGTTTGCCACTCAATGGCTCATAAGCTCGGTGCTTATCATCACCTGCCACACGGCATTGCTAATGCTCTCCTTATCACAATGGTAATGAGATACAACGCTGACCCAACACCTAGAAAGATGGGTACTTTCTCACAGTATCAGTATCCACATACTCTTGAGAGATACTGCGAGTGTGCACATTCACTTGGTATCGTTGGTAAGAACGATGAGGATACACTCAACAAGTTCATCGACGCTATTGAGGCTCTTAAGGAAAGAGTTGGTATCAAAAAGACTATCGCTGATTACGGTGTAGACGAGAAGTACTTCCTTGACACTCTCGACAACATGGTTGAGGACGCATTTGATGACCAGTGCACAGGTGCTAACCCAAGATACCCACTGATGAGCGAGCTTAAGGAAATGTACCTCAAAGCTTACTACGGCAAATAATATTTGCTGACAAAGCAATTTGCAGAGTGACTAATATTTGATTATTAGTTGATCTATAATAAACCTCCGACTGCTTGTTCCCTTTAGGGAGCAGGCAGTCATTTTTTTGTTAAGTTGCACTTAAAATAATGTAAGATATGTGTATTATATATTCAAATAACAGTTGAAAAAGGAAAAAATATATGGTATAATAGAATAAGTATAAATTATTTCAGAGTAATATCTGATGTGATTTTTACATAACACTTGGCGACACTCCGCCATACAAAGAGGTTACAAATATGAACAACAAAAATTATGACGTTATTATCGCTGGCTGCGGTGCGGCAGGTCTATATGCAGCACTTAACCTTTCCCGTGATTTAAATGTACTTGTGCTTTCCAAAAGAGAGCTGACCTTGTGTAACTCTTCCCTTGCGCAGGGTGGAATTGCAGGCGTTTATGACAATCCAAAGGACTCGCCTGAATATCACAAACATGATACATTTGTAGCAGGCGGATTTGAAAATGATCCTGAGTCCACTCAGCTCCTTGTTGACGAAGCCTATATTGACATCGGAAAACTCATAGAGCTTGGTGCTGACTTTGATAAGTGTCCTGATGGATCTTATCACCGCACTCTCGAAGGCGGACACGGTATGAACAGGATTTTTCATCATGCCGATACCACAGGTCTGGAGATCGAAACAACTCTACTAAGAAATGTTCAACAGCTAGATAATGTTGAGATACTTGAAAATGCCGTTATGTGCAACGCAAAGAAAACTGAAACAGGTTTTTCCATTCTTGTACTGACTAATGACAACGAATATACGACATATAATTGCAGATACGCCATTTTTGCAACTGGTGGAATAGGCAGAGTTTACGAATACACTACAAACTCCGCTATCGCAACAGGCGACGGCATAACTATCGCTCATGAGCTTGGAGCAGAGATAAAAAACCTCAGCTATATCCAGTTCCACCCAACAGGCTTTAACAACAAGCACACTCGTGAAACTTTCCTTATATCTGAATCTGTCAGAGGCGAGGGAGCTTATCTTAAAAACTGCAACGGCGAAAGATTTATGCAAAATTATGACGACCGTCTGGAGCTTGCGCCAAGAGATGTTGTTTCTCATGCAATCATGGCTGAAGCCAAGAAAACAGGCTCTGACAAATTCTATCTTGATATCACTCACAAAGACCCTGAGTTTGTCAGAAACAGATTTCCTATGATAAATGAAAAGCTTCTCGAAGCAGGTTATGACATGACCAAGGATATGATACCTATTTTCCCTTGTCATCATTACCTTATGGGCGGCATAAATGTTGATACATATGCAAGAACTAACATTGACAGGCTCTATGCTTGCGGCGAATGTTCACATACAGGTGTTCACGGCAATAACAGACTTGCAAGCAATTCCCTACTTGAAGCTTTGGTATTTTCAAGACGTGCTGCGGCTGACATCAATGAGAAGATAAAATCTGACAGTGGTGACCTTGAAACATACGATTTCAAGATAGACAATGAAGCCCCGCACATTCCTCAGGGCATAAGAACAGAGATAAGAGATATAATGCAGCGTGCATATTTCGTTATCCCTGATAAGGAGGCTTTGCCGCCTGATCTTGAAGAAGTAACAAAGCTAAAAAATTTCCTTTGTGACGGTAATTTCAAAATAGACAGAGATTATGTTGAAGCAAGGTCTCTTACAACTGTCGCTTATATCGTATTAAAGGACGCTATCGAAAAGCTCAAATCCAAAGAAAAAATGGAGGAAAACAAATGAGATTAATGCAGTTTCAGATCGACGATATCATTAAAACAGCTCTGCTGGAGGATATCAACTATATAGACGTTACAACGGATTATCTTGTTGACGAAAATTCAGTTTCAACAGCAAAGTATGTTTCAAAGGACGAAGGCGTTCTTTGTGGAATTGATGTTGCAATGAGAGTTTTTCAGCTTCTTGACAGCAATGTTAAATGTGAGATATTTATCCATGACGGTGAAAAGGTCAAGAAAGGCGACATTATCGCAAGAATAACAGGCTCAACAAGAGCCTTGCTCAAAGGCGAAAGAACGGCACTGAACATCGTTCAGCATATGTCAGGCGTTGCAACTGCAACAAACAGATGCGTAGAGCTTGTAAAGGGTACAAATGCGTCTGTTGCGGATACAAGAAAAACGCTCCCAGGTCTTAGAGTTTTGCAGAAATATGCAGTTACAGTAGGCGGTGGAAAAAACCACAGATACAATCTTTCAGATTGCGCAATGCTAAAAGACACTCACCTTGACGCATATGGCAGCATGACAGGCGCAGTAAACGCTCTCAGAGAAAAAATGGGGCATACTGTCAAGATAGAAGTTGAAGTCGGAAACCTTGAAGAACTCAAAGAAGCTCTTACACTTGGCGTTGAGATAATCATGCTAGACAATATGACAAATGAAGATATGGCAAAGGCTGTTGAAATGACAAATGGCAAAGCACTTTTAGAAGCTTCAGGAAACGTGACTTCTGAAACAATCCGTGCAATAGCTGAAACGGGCGTTGATATCATTTCTATCGGTGCTATCACACACTCAGTCAAGGCGTTTGACATTTCAATGAAAATGGAAAAGTAAGATAAAACAAAAGTCAACGCCATATTAAGGTGTTGGCTTTTATGCTTAAATGGGGGAAAATATGCGTTATTACAAAAGATCTCATGTGCATTACAGCAAATCAGCAATGAAAATAATAGCGTTAGTTTTCATGTTGGTTGGCGTGACATTTCTTGCAGTTGGAATAGGTTTTGCAATACACCAAACTCAGCTCAAAAACAGATGTACTCTTGAAGTCAATGCTATAATATCAGACATTCTCAGCAAAGATGAACGACATGAGGACGATGACGGACACGTATCATATAGCACAGTTTACACACCAGTGTATTCATATAACGTTGACGGACAGCTCTACACCACTCACAGCAATACATATTCCAGCAACGTCAGATACAGAAGAGGACAAACGATCCAGATATTCTGTGACCCTGATGACCCTGAAACGTTTTATGCACCAAATGATACAACCAATACCATATTAACAGTTGTTTTCTGTGGATTAGGCGGGCTGTTTGCGACTATAGCAATAGTGCTTATCATAGTGCTTATACATATAAAGAAAAAACAGAAATCCGGAAAAAATTTTGCAGAAAATGAATTATACGAAGAAAATAATTATCCATACGACGAATAATTCTGAGAGGAGGAATTTTTATGGCAAGCATTATGGACGGTGAAAGACAATTTCACATAAGAACTATCCCTGATGAAGTGGGCAGATATGTTATTATGCCGGGCGACCCTGGAAGAGTGCCGAAAATAGCGGCACTTCTTGATGACGCAAAGCAGGTGGCTCAAAACAGAGAATACAATGTTTATACAGGCTATCTTGACGGTGAAAAGGTAACTGTGTGCTCGACCGGTATCGGAGGACCATCTGCGGCAATTGCAGTGGAGGAACTGGTAAAGTGCGGCGCAGACACATTTATTCGTATTGGCACAAGCGGAGGAATGGATCTTTCCGTTAGCGGTGGCGACCTTGTTATAGCTTCGGCGGCTGTCCGTGGCGAAGGTACGTCAAAAGAATATCTCCCCGAGGGCTACCCTGCTGTAGCAGATTTCACTGTAACAACTGCCCTTGCAAAAGCTGCGGCTGAACTGTCAGAAGATAAGCTTGGCAAGCGTTATCATGTGGGCGTTGTCCACAGCAAGGACAGCTTTTATGGAGAAGTAGAGCCTGACTCAATGCCTGTGAGCGGCGATATAAATTACCGCTGGGACGCATATTTAAGGTGTGGCTGTATGACTTCCGAAATGGAATGTGCCGCAGTTTTCTCAGTAGGTATCGCAAGACACGTCCGCTGTGGAGCTGTTATAACAGCTATATGGAACGTGGAGCGTTCAAAGGCAGACCTTGAAGAACTTGAGGGATGTCCGCAAATGACAAAAAATGCG
>OOBT01001587.1_pt1 | contig 11510 bp, 13 predicted proteins | sample 1671551 | NCBI WGS metagenome assembly OOBT01 (sample SAMN06348168, study PRJEB24527) | human gut metagenome | reverse complement strand
TTGTCCTGCTGATGGGGGTTCTGGGCGGGGTCCTCGGAATGCTGCGCGCGGAGCGAAAGCGGCGCTGAATGCTCAGTCCACGCTACAGCGGCCATACACAACAAAAGCAGGAGGGAAAAAGCACGATGTGGGTCTATCAGGAAACGGAAACAAATGCAGCGGCGCTTGTGCCGACGCTGCCGGAAGATACAGCGGGCGAGTCTCTGGCGGAAAAAGAAGCCATGACGCCTGTCTCCAAGCCGTTGGCGGAGCTTCCGCCTCAGAAAGCTCCCCGGCGGAAGCCATTCCAGGCCAGCCGGGACTGCATCCTTCTGGCGGCGGCCTATCTCTTCGGTACTCTGATGGCGGGCGTCCTGCAGGCGCTGTGCGACGCTGAAGAGATGGAAACGCTGGCCTATTATCTGGACTGCTGGCGCGGAGTGTTCGCGGCGTCCAGTGCAGCACAGGCGGTGGGACTGTTTGGGGCAGAGCTGGCTGTCGTCCTCGGGGCGGCGGCAGTGTTCCTCCTGCTGGGGCTTTCGGCAGTGGGGCCGCTGCCTATCTTTCTGTTTGCGATGTTATACGGGACAGGCTCCGGCCTGCTCTCGGCGCAGCTTCTGAATAGCCTCGGGGCAAAACAGCTCGTTCTCTTTTTGCTCACCGCCAGCCTGCCGACCGCACTGGCGGCGGGGGCGCTCTGTTTGTTCGGTGCCTCGGCTCTGCAGGTCAGCAGCCGCATCCACGCCTTCTCTTTCGGTAGAGGGGATAAGGGAAGCCATCCGGCAGGAGCACGGCTCCTGGTGGGGCAATTCGCCTTACTGGCGGTCTGTCTCTGCCCGCTCTGCGGTGCGGCCACCGGCCTTGTATGTCTTGCAAATCGTCTGATGCAGGCCGGATAAGCGCCCAGCTTTCTTGCGGCCTCGGGCCGGATGTGGTATGATAATACAAAAATGACAAAGTCACTTTTCAATAGTTAGCTTCATACAACAAATTGGAGAGTCCAGAATGAAAGAACCAAAGCTGAAAACCGTATACGTCTGCTCCAACTGTGGAGAGACAAGCCCCCGCTGGATGGGCCGCTGCCCCAGCTGCGGCAGTTGGAACACCATGAATGAGGATGTGGTTGCCGAAGCGCCCAAGGCCGGGCCTTCCGGCGGAAAAGCCGCTGCGCCCGCCCGGCAGGAGGGCGTCACCTCGCTGACGGCAAGGCGTCTGGCCGACATCAGCACGACCGAGGAAAAGAGCCGCATCCTGACGGGCATTTCCGAGCTTGACCGCGTTTTAGGCGGCGGCATCGTGTTGGGCGGCGTCGTACTGCTGAGCGGTGAGCCGGGCGTGGGCAAATCTACGATGCTTTTGCAGCTCTGCGGTGCCATCTCCAACCAGCACACGGTGCTGTATATCACGGGCGAAGAGTCTGTCCGTCAGGTCAAGCTGCGTGCGGCCCGCCTGAAAGTTCCGCAGGACAATATCTATCTGGCGGCAGAAAATGATGTAGACGAGATCTGCGGCCTCATCGAGAAGGAAAAGCCGGAACTGGTCGTCATCGACTCCATCCAGACCATGCGCTGTATGGACATCTCGTCGTCGTCCGGTACAGTCAGCCAGGTCAAGGAGAGCGCGGCGCGTCTGCTGGCTGTTGCCAAGAAACAGGAGATCCCCATGTTCATCGTGGGTCATGTGAACAAGGACGGTGCCATTGCCGGCCCCAAGGTCATGGAGCATATCGTGGACACCGTGCTTTATTTTGAGGGCGACAAGACCTTGCCCTACCGCGTACTGCGCGCTGTCAAGAACCGGTACGGCTCCACGAACGAGATCGGCATGTTCGATATGACCGGCCGCGGTCTGGCGCAGATTGAGAATCCGTCTCAGGTCATGCTGGAGGGGCGGCCTCTCGGCATCAGCGGCACCTGCGTAGCCTGCGTTATGGAGGGCACCCGCCCGGTGCTGAGCGAGATACAGGCATTGGCAACAAAGACGAGCTTTCCCAGCCCGCGGCGTACCGCCAGCGGCTTTGACTATAACCGGATGTACCTGCTGCTGGCAGTGCTGGAAAAGCGCGCCGGATACGCCTTTTACAGTCAGGATGTCTATATCAATATCATCGGCGGCCTGAAGCTGGATGAAACTGCCTGCGATCTGCCCGTATGCATCGCGTTGGCATCCAGCCTGCTGGACCTGCCGGTGAACGAAAAAACCATGGCCATCGGCGAGGTTGGCTTGGGCGGCGAGATACGCAGCGTTACACATCTGGAAACACGCCTGCGGGAGGCACAGCGCGTTGGCTTTGACACCGCCATCGTACCCAAGCACAATTTAAAGATGATTGATCCTTCGCAATTTCCCGGCCTGAAGCTGGTGGGCGTATCCTACCTGCGGGAAGCCATCAATGCAATAAAATTAAAGTGAGGAACGAACCCATGCCTGAACAGAAAGACCCGAAAGCACCCGTTTTCAACCCGAAAATCAAAGAAACCATTGCAGCCTTCAAGGCGGAAAACAGTCCCAAAAACCTGAACGATATTCTGAATGAGCTGGTGCGCTCGCCGCTGCTGGCCCCGGCTGTATTTGACCTGCAGGGCCAGCCCGCCCCCAAGCCCGGCCCGGACGGCCGTGTACAGCTGCCCAAGGACACCAAAATCAGCCTTATGATGGTCACAAGCCCCGAGGGCAAACACTATTATCTGGGCTTCAGTGATTGGGATGCCGCGCATGAATGGCAGGCAAAGCAGGCAAAGGCTGCCCAGCAGATCGTCCTGCTGCGCTTTGATGATTATGCCAACATGATCGCTAAAAACGAGGCCGCGTGCGGGCTGGTCATCAATCCCGGCGACAACAGCCTGCGTCTGGAGCGCCCGCTCATCGAGTCGGTCAAAAAGCAGAAGGACGAGGTCGCACATAAGATTGCGGACGCCGTAGCACAGCGCGAGGCTCACCGTATCCATCCCGGTGACACGGTTACTCTGGTTGAGCCGAGCATTCTGCCCGATGCCATGGTAGACCCCATCTGCGAGCTTCTGGCAGGTGCCCCCGGTGTCGGCTCTGCCTATCTGTCGGTCATGATCGTCAACGGCGAGGCCCGCAGCTATCTGCTGGTGCTGGACGGTCCTAAGGACGATAAGCTCTTTGCAGCCGTGGCACAGGCCGCCCGCCCGTATCTGTTGAGCCGCGAGAAAAAGATGGATCTGAACATCACCACCTCGATTTCTCCCATCGGCCAGCAGGGTATGCGCGGCAGCGAGCCGTTCTACCGCAAGGGCATTGGCCGCGTAGTCGAGGAGGATGACGACGAATGAGCGTAAAACGCCTGCTGGACTGCACCCCCAGCGATTTAGCCGCCTACCGCAAGACTGACCTGCTGGACGCCATTGCCGGCAGCGAGGGGCGTGTGCTGGCCTGTGAGACCATCGGCCTGACACCGCCGCTGCTGGTCGATGTGACAAACGCCGAATACGCAGCTGCCCTGAGCGCAGACATTTTGCTGCTGAACATGTTTGATGTGCAGCATCCGGTCATCAACGCCTTGCCGAAGGTTCCCGAGGCAGAGACCGTACGGGAGCTCAAGCGTCTGACAGGCCGTGTCATCGGCATCAATCTGGAGCCATGCGACCCCGAGGTTGCAAAAAGCAACGATGGTACGCTGTGGAAAATGAGCAGCGGCCGCTTGGCTACGGTAGAAAACGCGCGCCGCGCCGCCGATATGGGCGTTGACCTGATCGTGCTTACCGGCAACCCCGGCAACGGCGTCAGCAACGAATTGATCGTAGCATCGCTGAAGGAGATTTCTGCCGCTGTCGGTGACCGCGTTATGCTGGCTGCCGGAAAGATGCATGCCTCCGGCGTAGCAGGGGAGGGCGGGGAGAAAATCATGACCCCCGCCGATGCCGAGGCCTTCATTGCAGCGGGCGCGGATATCATTCTGCTGCCTGCACCGGGCACTGTACCGGGCATCACACAGGACTATGCCCACCGCCTGATTGAAGCCGTACACGCGCACGGTAAACTGGCGCTGACAGCCATCGGAACCTCTCAGGAGGGTGCCGACACCGCCACGATTCGTCAGATTGCGCTGATGTGCAAGATGGCCGGTGCAGATATCCACCACATCGGCGACACCGGCGTGCCCGGCATGGCACTGCCGCAGAACATCATGGCATATTCGATTGCAATTCGTGGCGAGCGGCATACTTACCACAAGATGGCGCAATCAATCAACCGTTGAAAAAGCTGTTTACACAAAAGCCCTTCGCAGAAGATCGCTTCTGCGAAGGGCTTTTTTCGTTACTGTAGATTTTTATAGTAGTCAGATTGTCCGTCATACCGTGTTTTTTCCTGTAGCTTGTCGATCATATTCAACCTGATCTTTATCATGGCGATGGCTGCTTCATTTTTCTCGGCGTTCCAGTCCTGCTTGAGCAGCAACAGCCCGCGGTAATAGTCCTCGGTGCGTTTCATGCACTCACGCAGCAGATCAATTTCAGCCGGCGTCAGAGAAAGACCGATCGTCTCCGATGCCTCAGGCATCGAAGTGCAGCCTTGTAAAACACCGTAGAGCCTCCCCTGTATTTCGCTAAACTGCAATTTAGCGAAGTTATAGAAACAGAGAAAAACGCCTGCCCTTTCGCTCACTTTTCCGTTGCCGCCTCCGTCTTGGTTGTTTTGTATGAATATTCACGCGCTTGCGTTTTCTGTACGCATTGTAATATGCGTGATGGTTTGCATTTCTTATAAGTTTGTGAAATTGACGCCTGCCGCCTATCTGTGCTACAATAAAAAGCGGAATCAGCATTTCTGCATGATTCCGCACTCTGATTTTGTATTTTGAGGTTTGCTCGTGAGCAGTTATATTGATGTGGCCCATCCGGAGCGTCATGCGCCGTATCTGGACATTCCCGATGATGTAATTGAATATCTTCACTATCTGGATTTTGTAAAGCTGCGCTCCCCGCGCACTGTCAACGGATACTATCTTGACCTGCGCGGCTTTTTCCGCTTTATGATGCAGCGCTGGCAGCGCGTGGCCGATACCACGCCGCCCGATGAAATCACGCTGACCGGCATCACCACCGCCGATATTGCGCAGATTACCAAAAGAGACATCTTTGACTATCTGGATCACGCCCGCAACGCGGACAACGGCCCCAAGGCCCGCGCCCGTAAGCTGAGCTCGCTGAGGGGCTTTTTCCACTATATGTGTACGCAGGTCAACAAGCTGACAACCAACCCCACGGAAAACATCAGCCTCGGCACGCCCCAAAAGGCGCTGCCCAAATACCTGACCGAGACCGAGGCCGTCACCTTGCTGAGCCATATACAAAGTGATTTCTACACGCGGGATTATTGCATTATAACGCTGTTTTTGAATTGTGGTATGCGGTTGGCCGAGCTGGTCACGATCAACATGGGCGATTTCCGCGATGACACCATCCGCATAACCGGCAAAGGCAATAAAGAGCGGCTCGTCTATCTGAACAACGCCTGTCTGGACGCCCTGCAGCGCTACCGGAAGGACCGCGCTTCCCTGCCGAATCTTGTGGACAAGGATGCACTGTTTATCTCCAACCGCACCGGCAAGCGGCTTTCGGCGCGCCGGGTCGAGCAGATCGTAGCCCGCTGCCTGCAAAGTGCCGGTTTGAGCGGCCGCGGATTTTCCCCGCACAAGCTGCGCCATACCGCTGCCACGCTTATGTATCAGGGCGGCGTTGATATGCTGGCGCTGAAAGAAATATTAGGGCACGAAAATGTCTCTACCACGCAGATCTACACCCACATCAACCGTGAGCAGCTAAAAAAAGCTGTTGCTGCCTCCCCGCTGGCCAGCCAGAAGTATGTGGAGGAAAAGCCCTCATCGCCCGCCGCCGACAGCAAGGACGAGGACACCCCCGACAGCACTGACAGCCGCTGACAAAACCATTGCAGCCGCAAAACGGCTCAAAAGCCGCCGCACGGTTCCCGGCGTTTCCCTTGTGGCGCGCCCCCGCGCGGCACAGAACAGTTGTGCAGCCAACTGCGCCGACCATCCGGCCAGCCACAGACACAACAGCAGCGTGGCAACATCCGATACAGCCGTATCGCGGCGGTAGCGCAGCAGTCCTGCCGCACCGTCAGCCGCTGCCACGGAGGCTGCGCAGAAGCCGAGAAATCCCCCGCGCACCGCAAAAAACAGCACCAGCAGGCCAATGCCCCAGATACAGAACCCGCACAAAAGCACTGCGCAAAGCTGCAATGCCCCCACCGCAAACCGCGTCCCGAAAGCCGCCGCAAAAGCTGTGCCTTCGGGGCTTTCTGTGTACCAGGCTGCCAGCTGCTGCCCCAGTGCCGTGGTGCCGTCCCGGCCCAGCCATATGCCCGGCAGATACCCGGCAAGAAACGCCGCGCCAAGCCAGACCGCGCAGTCCGGCCGCCGCGCCGACATGGTTTTACGCTTCGGCTCCTTGGTTCGCAGCTGCGGCAGCGTGGGCAGACGCAGTGCCGTCCGAGCCGCCCGCATCAGCGGTTTGTCCGCAGGGCTGTCACTGCACTGCCCAGCAGACCTCCCAGCAGCAGAGCTATCGGCAGCATCACATTACTGCCCTGCCAGTTTACTTCTCCGCCCGCCAGCAGTGATGCCCCCAGCAGACAAGCCGTATAAAACACACCGCAGCCCAGCCCGCACAGAAGCAGCTTTTCCCTGCACTGATGCGACAGAACTGCTGCGGATACTGCCACCCCCGCTGCAGCTGCCATACAGGCCATCGGCCGCACGAGGCCCAGCGGCAGTGCCGTATGCATCAGCAAAAACGCACACGCCGCCAACAACAGCATACAGCTTCCCACACCGCAGCCAAAGGCAGTCAACAGCACAGCAGCCGTTGTTTTTCGGCGCGCCGCTCTGGGCGGCTTGCGCAGATTTTTTCCAGCCATAAAAAACGCCCCCTTGCACAGTCAACACTATGCAAGGGGGCGTGTGTATTATGCCTGCTTACTTCTTGACAGGGGCAGACTTGCTGTCCTTGCCGGTGTCCAGCTTCTCCACAGAAGAAATTGCAGAGCGGCGGAAGCGGATCTTGGTGCGGTCGCTGCCGGTCTCGATAACGAGGGTGTCATCCTTGTCGGCGATGGCGCAGACGATGCCAACAATACCGCCGATGGTGGTGACCTTGTCGCCGATCTCAATGGAGTTGCGCATGGCAGCATCCTTCTTGTCCTGACGCTTCTGCGGCAGGTAGATCAGAACGATCATAAAGACGATAATCAGAACCATCGGCAGGAAGCTGATCAGCATCTCTGCGGTAGTGGCCGTGCCGGCAGCGGCATTCAAAAACTGGATCATAGCAAGTATACTCCTTAAAAATAACGATTTCTTCTATTATATCGAATCAGTGTGCATTGTGCAAGCGTTTTGTCAAAAAATCAGATGCGGGTGTCAAGTTTATGCACATAGGTATCGTGGAACTGTTGGAAGGTGCCGTTGTCCAACGCCTCGCGGATGCGCTCCATCAGGTGATTGTAGAAGTACAGGTTGTGCATGACAGCCAGGCGCATGCCCAGCAGCTCGTCTGCTTTCTGCAAATGGCGGATATACGCGCGGGAGAAATTGCGGCAGACCGGGCAGTCGCAGTGCGGGTCGATAGGCGATTCATCGCGCTCATACTTCAGATTTTTGATGTTGATGACGCCGTCCCAAGTAAACAGATGGCCGTGGCGGGCGTTGCGGCTGGGCATAACACAGTCAAACAAATCAACACCGCGGTATACGCCCTCGATGATATTGCCGGGCGTACCGACACCCATCAGGTAGCGAATCTTGTCCTTGGGGGCAAACGGCTCCACCGCAGAGATGATGTCGTACATTACCTCTGCAGGCTCACCCACAGCCAGACCGCCGATGGCATAGCCGTCCATATCGTACTCCGCGATCTGCTTCATATGCTCTACACGCAGATCCGCGAAGGTGCAGCCCTGATTGATGCCGAACAACAGCTGATCCGGGTTGACTGCCTTTTCTTCATGCTTCAGACGGTTCATCTCCGCCTTGCAGCGCAGCAGCCAGCGCGCCGTGCGGGCGCAGCTGTTTTTGGCATATTCATAGGTTGCCGGGTTTTCAACACATTCATCAAAGGCCATAGCGATGGTGGAGCCCAGATTAGCCTGAATCTGCATGCTCTGCTCCGGGCCCATAAAGATCCGGTGTCCGTCCAGATGAGAGTTGAAGGTCACGCCTTCCTCGGTGATCTGGCGCAGCTTGGCCAGACTGAACACCTGAAACCCGCCGCTGTCCGTCAGGATGGGGCCGTCCCATTTTGTGAATTTGTGCAGGCCGCCCATATCGGCCACCAGCTTATCACCCGGACGCAGATGCAGATGATAGGTGTTGCACAGCATGACCTGTGCGCGGATATCCTTGAGATCCAGCGCCGAAAGACCGCCCTTGATGGCAGCGGCCGTGGCAACATTCTGGAACGCGGGGGTCTGTACCGTACCGTGGACCGTGGTAAACTCACCGCGGCGGGCGGCACCTTCCTGTTTGATAAGGCGGTAAGGCATAGATACTATCTCCATTTTATATATTGTCCGAAAAAAGCGGCGCAGGGGGCTTTTCCCCGCACCGCCTAATAAAATATTATAGAAGAAAACCGATGATTCGTCAACCGGCAATCAGCGAATAAACATCGCATCACCGAAGCTGAAGAAGCGGTATTTTTGCTCAACAGCGGTCTTGTAGGCAGCCATCGTCTTATCATAGCCGTAGAAGGCGGCAATCAGCATGATAAGGGTGCTTTCCGGCAGATGGAAGTTTGTGATCAGGCCGTCAATGGCGTGCAGTTCGATGCCGGGATAAATAAAGATGCTGGTGTTGCCGCTGCAGGGCACGATCTTGCCGTAGCGATCCCAGACGGCTTCCAGCGTGCGGCAGCTGGTTGTGCCGACAGCAATCACGCGATGGCCCGCCGCACGGGTCTCATTGATAAGCTTCGCAGTCTCCTCGCTGACAGAGTACCACTCGCTGTGCATCTGATGGTCCTCAATGTCCTCCTCGTTCACAGGGCGGAAGGTGCCAAGCCCGACATGCAGCGTAACCTCGGCGATGTTCACCCCGCGGGAGCGGATGGTATCCATCAGCTGCGGGGTAAAATGCAGGCCGGCCGTCGGCGCGGCGGCACTGCCAAGCTCCTTGGCATAGACGGTCTGGTACTGGCTTTGATCCTCAAGCTGCTTCGTGATGTAGGGCGGCAGCGGCATTTTGCCGAACTCGTCCAGCTTCTCATACAAAGTCTCTGTATCATAGCTGAAAGTCACATGCTTGTTGCCGTCCGGCAGCGTCTCGTCCACCACGGCAGTCAGACTGCCGTCACCGAATTCCACCTTTGTGCCGGGCTGCATCCGCTTTCCGGGGCGGGCCAGACACTCCCATGTATCGCCCTTGACCTGACGCAGCAGCAGCAGCTCACAAACCGCACCCGTGGGAACCTTGGTGCCCATCAGGCGGGCGGGCAGGACCTTGGAGTTGTTGACCACCAGAAGATCGCCCTTTTCCAGATAGTGGGGCAGCTCATGGAATACCGAGTGCAGGATCTTATCGTTCTTGCGGTCCAGCACCATCAGGCGTGCAGCATCCCGCGGGTCAGCGGGTTCCTGCGCGATCAACTCTTTCGGCAGGTCATACCAGAAATCTTTTTTCAACATGATTTTTCATCCTTTTTCACTTTAAAGCGATATTATCTTGACATTCGTTCCGGAGCATACTATAATGAATCCAAACACAGAGGCGCGAAGTGCATCAGTACCGGTTTCTTTATTCCCTGCCAAGGGCGGAAACGGGAAAGGGTCCTTCGCCGAAGGGGATGCGCGGCACGCATCTTCCTGGGTCCGCAGCCGAACAGGTGCGGGACTGTCACACCGCAAAACGGTGTGTTGCGCTGTGTTATATGCAATATGATATTATATTGCATTTTGTGCCGGTTTTCAAGCCGGTTTTTTTATTATCTGTGCAAATTTCCGTGGGAGCCGCATAGATATAAGGAAGGGTATCGCGAAAGGAAGGTCTTAGTCAGGATGAAACAGTACAATGTTGGTGTTATCGGTGCAACCGGTATGGTCGGTCAGCGCTTTATCACGCTGCTGGAAAATCACCCTTGGTTCAATCTGGTTACCCTTGCAGCCAGCGCACGCAGCGCAGGCAAAACCTACGAGGAGGCCGTCGGCAGCCGCTGGCTCATGACGACCCCCATGCCCGAGAGCGTTAAAAAGATGGTCGTGCTGGACGCCGCCAATGTGGAGGAGGTCGCCGCCAAGGTCGATTTTGTCTTTTGCGCCGTCAACATGAAGAAGGACGAGATCAAGGCACTGGAGGAGGCCTACGCCAAGGCCGAGTGCCCCGTTGTCTCAAACAACAGTGCTCACAGACACACCCCCGATGTTCCTATGGTTCTTCCCGAGCTTAATCCCGAACACATAGAAATTATACCGTCGCAGAGAAAGCGTCTCGGTACAAAGCGCGGTTTTATTGCCGTTAAGCCTAACTGCTCGCTTCAGGGTTATGTTCCCGCCTTGTTCCCGCTCTCGAAATTCGGTGTAAAAGATGTTTTGGTTTGCACTTATCAAGCTATTTCCGGAGCAGGAAAAACGTTTGATACGTGGCCCGAGATGGTTGATAACGTAATACCTTTTATCGGCGGCGAGGAAGAAAAATCCGAAAAAGAACCGCTTAAAATTTGGGGTCACATTGAGGGCGACAAAATTGTTGACGCCACCTCCCCCAATTTTACTGCTCAGTGTCTTCGTGTTCCCGTTTCAAACGGTCATATGGGCGCGGTTTTCGTAAGATTTGAAGATAAGCCCACCAAGGAGCAAATGCTTGAAATTTGGAAGAATTTCAAAGGCAGACCTCAGGAGCTCGAGCTCCCCAGTGCTCCCAAACAGTTCCTTAACTATTTTACCGAGGATAATCTTCCTCAAACGAAACTGCAGAGAGGGCTTGAACACGGTATGGCTATATCAATTGGCAGACTTCGTGAAGATACCCAGTACGACTATAAATTTGTATGCCTTTCTCATAACACGCTGAGAGGCGCTGCAGGCGGAGCTGTTCTCCTTGCGGAACTTCTTTGTGCCGAAGGCTACATGGACTGATTTTATTCGGAGGGATAACAATGAAAAAGCCCATTTTTACAGGTGCAGGTGTTGCGATAATTACCCCGTTTACTTCTGACGGTAAGGTGAACTATCCGGCACTTAAAGAAATTCTTGAATACCAAATAGCTAATTCAACCGATTGTATCGTTATATGCGGTACCACAGGTGAAAGTGCCACACTTTCTCATGAGGAGCACACAGAAGTAATCAAGTACACAGTTGATGTTGTTGCCGGAAGAATTCCCGTAGTAGCAGGAACTGGAAGCAATGACACGGCATATGCTTTGAATTTGTCAAATGAGGCCGAAAAAGCCGGCGTTGACGGTCTGCTTATGGTAACTCCTTACTATAACAAGGCTTCTCAGGAAGGTCTTATTAAACACTTTACTTATGTAGCCGATCGTGTCTCCACA
>OOBT01001582.1_pt1 | contig 11546 bp, 4 predicted proteins | sample 1671551 | NCBI WGS metagenome assembly OOBT01 (sample SAMN06348168, study PRJEB24527) | human gut metagenome | reverse complement strand
ACACCAAATCCGAACCATAACCTCCGAACTGAACGGAAGCCCCTCCCTCTTTTGGCATAAAGGACGCAACCGGAACTTCCGCCCGCAACGGCCATGTATAAGTTCCGGTAATAGCATTATTTTCACATCCTGCCACGCATAACAAAAAGGCCGTTCCCGAAAGAACCGCCCCGAACGTGTGTATAGTAATCATAGTCCAATTTAACCTATATTTCATTTCACGTCTCTACCGTTATTACTTGCATTTTTCGAAACTTCGGTAAACACCACAACTTCCGGACTTCCGTCAGTTTTACGACCTGTGCTGTAGATTTCATTATCCGCGAATTCAGGTGTCTCCACTTCGTCCACCAAAACACCTTGTGTATTCCAAAGAAACACTTTGTCACCGCCTTTTCCCAAGCCGAACACAGGGCCGGTGGTGCTATTCTTGTCAACGTCCAAAGTCAAGAAACTCTTGGCACGAATCACAGAACCGGCAGGGAATATATATTTCTTTTCCTCTTTCAAGGCATCGTCGTTCAAGCTGAATCCGGTCAGGTCGATATCTTCTCCTGTGGCATTATACAACTCTATAAAGTCCTTGGTATCATCCCAAGCAGAAACCTGTACGTCCTGATTGTTAGTGAACACCTCGTTAATATACACTCCCGACGTGTTGGCCACATCTTGCTTCTCATCAGCTCCATTATTGGTCGTTCCACGTGTCAGTTCCGCAAAAATGACCCATTCGGAAGCCCCGTCGGTCTTGCGGCCGTAAGCCTCGCCTTTGCTCATATTCGGAGTATCCACTTGGTCGATGATTCCGGAACCTTGGGTATCGGCCAGTATGACCGTCTCACTGTTCTTGCTTAAGCCCCACGACGGATAATTCACGGGGTCGTGGTATAGGTTTTCTTTGTCGCATTCAATCACGAGATAGCCCTTGGCAGGAATCGTCTTGCCTGCCGGTATCGTCCAAGCCTCTTCCGGGCCACCTCCTTCCCATAGCTTGCACCCTGCCACTGATACTGAATGAGAAGACGCATTGTAAAGTTCGATGTAATCGAGATCATTGATGTCACTTTGGTCACTGAAAGTGTATACTTCATTGATGAACACGACCCCTCTCAATGTAGGTGCCTGTGAAGAACCGTTACTCTGCCCCTGTGTGGGATTGATACAAACTCCCCAAGTCGCTGCTCCGTCCACCGTACGAGCATACGATGTCCCTTTTTCCATAGCAGGCAATTCAACTTGATCGATGCAATTACCGTCTTTGTCGAGAAACACCACCTTATCTCCCTTGGAACTCAAACCGAAGCCGAAACTACCGGAAGGATTCCCTGCCTGCGCCTGCGTGAAACATACCACGGCATTTGGAACTATTTTCGTACCTTCGGGAATCACGTACTGTTCTGTCACACCTTTGTCGTCTTGCAGGATAAATCCGCCCATATCCACTTCTGTCATACCGGGATTGTAAATTTCGACAAAGTCGAAACCTCCGTCCAAAGGTGCACTCATCACCTCGTTAATCAAGAGGCTCACGGCACTTTCTCCAGGTTGTTCTTCCCCTCCTTCGTCGGGCGTGGAAGTATTGGCCCTTCCCTTCGTACCAGCCGACATTGTATTCCATTCGCGACCACCATCGATAGTACGCGCATAAGTCTGTCCGTCCTCCAATGGTGGCACCATGATGTCATCTATCTGCTTGTATGAAGCATCCAACAATTTAATTTCATCACCGCTACCAGAAATGCCGAATCCGAAATGTGTGTCTTTTTCCAACACCAAAAAACCATTAGCTGCAATCTTGGCCTCCATGGGAAATACATATTCCTCATCCGCCCCCTTGTTGTCCTGCAAACGGAAACCGGACAAAGAGATTTCAGCATCCGAGGAGTTATATAACTCCACCCAATCAGTGCCACTGGAACAAACTTCGTTGATATACAATCCGGCTACTTCGGACGGACCGGTATGCCAATCGTCTTCCGAATCATCCTTGCAACTTGTCACACATGCCGCTACGGTCAATAGCACTGCAGACATACAATAAAACTTTCTGCTCATAAATAGTAGAATATAAAATAATAAATAATCCAATTTAAAATGACAGCATGAGCCGCAACTGCAGGATGTGAAAATCCAACCCATCAGGCATCACCTCACTCAACGCCTTGCCATCCTTTGTAATATGTCCTTTATCGTCAGCATACTTGTCATTGTCCATAAAAGTATAGTTCAGCCCCAACATGACATTCGGTACGGGGAACCAATTCAGGTTGGCACTATAAGCATAAGCCGAACCACCGGTAATCGGTGAAGAAATCTCATGGAAATCATTCAGATTCACGTGGCTGGCGCGAGCCGAAACTTCAAGACATCCCCCTTTACGTCGCTGATAGACGGGGGCGAATTCGGCATCTTCAGGCATATAACGGCGTTGCTTGCCCAATATCATATAAGAAGCTGTGGCATACCAACCGTTGAACTCCGCATTCCTCAAGCCAATCTCCTGCCCGTCCTCCAAACGGTAACGCGACAAGTTCGTAAAGGTGTATTCACCGTAAGCCAACAATTTATTCCAACGTACGGCAGCCTCCAAACCATAAGTGGCATAGTGGCTTACGTTAGGGATTTCGGCACGTACGAAACGGCGGTGGTCCGTACGGCTTTCAGGGAAAGTGCGAAACTCCACCAAACGGTCTTCTGCGCCCAAAGCATCGGGCGTACGATATGACGCATAACCGCCCAAATGCACCGTCCATTCGTTGTTGTCCACTGGAGAAAGGCCGACACGCCCCGTAAAGCCGTATCCGTCACTACCCCTATTCTTCTCCTTTTGCAGAATGTCAACCTGCTGACCGAATACACCGCCCGACAACCACCAATGGTTGCCCCATGCCGTGACGGCTGCACCGAGACGCCGCCCACCTGCGAACATCTCTACTGGCATCGGGCGTTCATTGGCCGTCAAGTAACGTGAACTGGTAAGGCGTTCCATGCTCATAGGCTCTTTAAAATGCCCGGCCTGTATTGATATATGCTCATTGAACTTATAGCCAAGAAACATGTCTTTTATCTCCACTTCATTGTAGGCGAAATCCAAGTCGAATTCGGCAAACCATTTCTCATATAACTCCGCCTTAATCGCAAAACGAGCCCTACGAATACTCACTCCGTTGTCGAAACGGAACTTACCATCATCCTCTTCCATATCCTTGTTGGGCTTGGAACTCAAACCGTCCACCGAAACTGTCGGCAAATAGAAAGAAAGGTCGGTATAAATCCGATTATCCAACTTCATCCGAAAAGCCTTGTTCTTTGTTTCAAAGTTCAGTTTCCCTTCTTGAAAATACAAGTCTGCCCGCTCCTTTGCCAGCTCTTGTCCCCAGACGGGTTGCGCCATCCATACCGTACTACCGGCTACAGCCATAGTCATTAATATCCACTTAGAATTCATCTCTTTCAAATTTTCGGCAAAAATAGGCGGTACGTGTTTCCATATAATTACATTTGTATAAATATTCAACTACAAACCTGATTTTGGGGAGGAAATCTCATAAAAATCAGTAACTTTGCGTCAATGAAAAGACTATTACTGACTATTTCCATGCTGTGCAGTATGGGCTGTGTACCCACCGCACATGCACAGGACCGCGCCAAACCTAAAAACGGAGAAGGCGTATCGACATTTCTTCAACGTTTTGGCTACACTTCCCGTGCAGCCCAAAAGGAGTTTCTGGAAATCAACAAAGGGAAACTGACCCGCGACGGAGGCTTGATACTGGGACGTAGTTACCGGCTTCCCACCGGTAAGAAGTCTGGGAAAAAAGCGCGGGCTGGCAGTCGTAAGACCAGCGTTGTAGAACCGCTTTTCGGCCCGGCATACCAAAACGTATCCGTCCGTTCCCATGAGTTAGAAGGTGCTTGCTTGTATCTGGTCAGCGGGCACGGAGGTCCCGACCCCGGAGCCATCGGAAAAGTAGGCAATCGGGAATTGCACGAAGACGAGTATGCCTACGACATCATCCTGCGGTTGGGACGTGCATTGATGGAAAAAGGTGCCAAGGTACATATCATCATTCAGGATGAGAAAGACGGCATCCGCGATGACCGGTATTTGTCCAACAGCGACCGTGAGACCTGCCTCGGACAAACGATTCCGCTCGACCAGATAGCCCGTCTACAGCAGCGGTGCGATGCCATCAACCGCCTGACGTATAAGGATAAAGAGAAATACAAACGTGCCATCTTCATCCACGTGGACAGCCGGGGACATAAAGACCAGGTCGATGTATTCTTCTACCACTCTCCCGGCAGCAAATTAGGAAAACGGCTGACGGAAAACATTCATAAAACCTTTGAACGGAAATACGACAAACACCAACCGAACCGGGGATTCCGGGGTACGGTAAGCGAACGTTCGCTCTACGTATTAAAAAAATCCAACCCGGCGGCAGCTTTCCTGGAACTGGGCAACATACAAAACGAACGCGACCGGAAACGCCTCGTCATCCCGTCCAACCGTCAGGCCTTAGCCGACTGGATTTGCCAGGGTATCATAAAAGATTTCAAGGGACAACGGTAAAACCGAAGTCCCTATAAGACAAAAAGAACGCATAGAGGAAATCATTCCCTATGCGTTCTCCTTTTTAGTGCACGTGCTGTCGCAGCACACGCAACTACCAACCTATTATTTCATATAAAACTTCTTCACTGCTCCGTCGGAGTACTTGAAGATGTTGACTTGCCCTTTCAGCGGAGCAGCCACACGCTTGCCGCTTACGGTATAGATACCCAGCAATTCAGCACCTTCAGGACCTTTCACTCCGGCAATGCTACTTCCCTCATGGGCTTTTTTAGCATCTGCCAATACCTTCTCGATACCGGCTTCGATGGCCGTTGCATCAATCTGGCTTTCTGCCGTCAGCTTCACTTCATCGTACAAGTCCTTCACCTCGTTACTGATGGAATCGATGTCTTCCTGCAAAGCGGCAATGTCGGCCGTGAACTGTTCTGCCACCTCGGCATAATCCGTTTCTATCGTAGTCTTCGCAGCGTCCAACTTAGCCTGAACGGCGGCGATGTCGGCAGTCAAACGAGTGTAAGCTTCTTCATTGGCAGTAACTTTCTGTTGATAGTCCAACACCATCTCCACCATATCCACGATAGCCGTGTCGATTTCCACCACAGGAGCCAACACCTCATCATAAATAGTCGCGAGCGTTTCATTGGCGTAAGCCTCGTTCACAGACTTCTGCAAATCCTCAATACGGACAGCCACTTCCTGAACGGCATTCACGACAATCGCACTGTCTTTCACGTTGGCAGCCTCAGTATTGATTTTCTCTACGGCAGCCTCATAACGCGTACGCAGGCCCTGTATGGAGTCATTGGCAGGAGTATAGTAGGCGATGAAAGAATTAATCACCTTCATAACTAACTTACCCTCCATATTAATGCCATGCCCTGCATTATCCGACAAAATAATTTCATCCAATGAAAGTTCAGCAACCTCTTGGAAAGTCTCAGAAGCTTTCACAAAGAAAGAAAATACCACACCCGTATCTCCCTTCAGCGTTTCGCTCGTCAGACCACTCAGCACCAATTTGGTACGACCGTCTTCCAAAATACTGGAAGAGATAGACAAGTTCTGTGGTAAACGTTCACCATATTCAAACTTAGGTACACCGTTGGCCTCCGTATCCAATGACAGTCCTTCGGGCAACGACAACACAGCCTCCATACCACGGACACTCGTATAGTTACGCAAGCCCAAGCTTACTTTTTTAACACTACCGTCGTTCTTCACGCAAATAGAGTCTTCGGTAAGATAGAAAAAGCCCACGTTCGGACTCACATGTGCGGTATAGGAATCAAGGTGATACCCCTTGATGTTACCGCTCTCTTCAAACTCCGAACTGCTGCCCACAATGTTATCCAACACGATTTCACTGGTTTCTACCATATTCTCATTTGCCCTTACTTTGAAATAAGCCACGGCACCGCGGTCGCCTGCAATATTGTACACCCCATTGGGTTGAATGAGAAGGCGCACTGTCTTGATACCTTCGGCCAACTCATCCGCTGAGCTTTGCACCTCATTCATATAAATGCTGTGCGAAGAACGGCTCAAGCGCACCTCATCGCGTTGTACACTATTCGGAACGAAATCCAAGCCTTTGGGAAGCTTGAAGTCCATCTGCAAACCCACCATAGGATCGCTATTCTCCAAATAGACAGAAATCGTCTTCTCTTCGTCCCCCTTGATATTGAAATTATCAATGGTGACCTTGTTCTCAGCTTCAGCACTTGCCACAAAAGCCATCACCATGCCCCATATCCATAGGCACTTCGCCGCAAACCGTCGCATCGAAGTATTTGTATTCTTTGTCATACGTTCTGTTTTTATTGTTCTACATTAAGCTCCTTTAGAAGGAAAGCGCAGCCACCTTACGTGGCAGCCACGCTTCCTACGCACAGAGACTTTATTCACTTACTTCTTCAAAACTTTCTTCACTGAACCGTCAGCATTACGGATGATGTTGATACCTCTTGTGAACTTGTCCATGATCTGACCGCCCACAGAGTATATCTTCTCTTTCATGCTTGGGTTGGCCTGCACACCGTTGATACCGGTTACGCCGCCTTCGCCACTGCCACCGATGCTGTAAAGTACGCCATCGACATCTGCTGCAAGCACATTGCCTACGGTCATCTTAGAAGCAGCACGACCCGATACTTCCAAATAAATCAGGGCTTCGCCATTTGCGTTAAGCTCTTTGTTCTGGAGCGAACTTACCACGATGCGGTGCGTCGTCCCATCGGCCAATGTATTGGAATACAACTGGTGGTCGTCTGCACTTCCGCCCAAAGATTCTCCCAACAAAGTTACGCCTGCGGGAAGCGTCACGTCCATCTGGCAAGCTACGTAGGGGTTCACGTTTTTCAGAAGGATGGCTACACGCTTCGTGCCTCCGACTTCTTCCATGTTCATCTCTACGCTTTCTTCGGTCTGCGTCATCGCAGGCTCTGCCAAACGTACACGAGGTGCCACTTGACTGACCTCCATCGTGTTGTAATCCATAATCTTGTTCGTGAGCTTCGTTAGATCGGCCACGTTGATCCGACCGTCGTCGTTCACATCTGCGGCATACCACTTGATCGTACCCGCGATAGCCTCAGCTTTAGACGGGTCGAGCACATACATCATCAATTCCGTGTAGTCGAGTACATCGACAACGCCGTCACGCAATACGTCACCCCGTATGAATGATTCGGTTTCTATCGTTTCACGTACGTTTGCCATCCGTTCTTCCTGCTTTGCAAGTGCGGCCTGAATTTGCGGAAGGGCTTCTTTTACGTAGTGAATTGACGTCGAAGTAACATCATTACCATTGATGTCCACACTGATGTAACCGTCATTGGTATCCTCATTATAGGATTTAATATTGCCTAAATCTTTCCTGACAAGCTCCAACGTATCGTTCAAGGCATCTTCAACTTCGACAACAAACGTATGACTGTTCACAGACTTAACAAGTTCAATCCTATCACTCAGTGCCTTATCAATCACGCCCGTATATTCTATGAAGGAAGCCCTGCAGTCCAAAGAGTCGATACGCTCCAGCACTTTATCCATAATGGTTTTAAGATCATTTTCGGCGTCTACGTCAGTCAATTCGATATCAGCATAGTATTCATCCATGGCCTTACCGTATTTGCCGATATGGGCCGTAATGTCAGCTATACTTTCTGCATTAGCCTTCTCGTCTACCTTGTAATACTCAAAGCCGGTCAGCTTGTCTACTACAGTGGTGAGCGAGTCATTCAAATGAGCCATATCAGCCTTGCGGGCCTCGTAAGCCTCATCGTTGAGCGTATAACGTTCCTGATCTTTTGCGATGTCGGACAACAACGTCTTCAAATCAGACAAGATAACATCCATCTTGTGATTCAACTTGTCTTGATAGAACAACATGTTCGCCTTGTTCTGCTCTATACCGTCTTTCACGGCAACCACATCACTTTCAAGTCCGGCCATATCGCCCTCGAATTTACCCTGTACGTTGGCATGACAGGCAGCAAGCGTCTCTCGGCCAGCCTTCACATCTCCTTCCACTTCGCCTGCACGGTCCATAAGAGCTGTGTAAGCATTCTCTGTGGCAGCAGCATCCGTGTAAGTTGCCAGTTTCGTACGCATGTCTGCAATCCAAGTCTCATAAGCCAGGAATAACGGCTGTTTGGCTTTAGTTTCTGCGTTGGTGATTGCACCGTCATTAGCGGTATCCTTCGTAAAGGCAGCCATTTTTTCCTTGATAGCTGTAGACAAAGCGTTTACTTCTGCCTCAGCGTCAGCATCGCCTTTCACCTTATTCTGTGCGTCGGCACAAGCGGCCTGCAATACATTGAATTCTGCCAGTATTTGAGCCTGTTCTTTCGTATTGGCCGATTGATAAACGCTTTCGATAGAAGTCGTGATACTCTTGCATTCATTCTCGGCAGTTGTCTTGTAAGCGTTATCCAATCCACCTTTGTAGCGTTTGGTCTCCAAATCGCTAATCAGCCTGTCGATACGAGCTTGCAAAGCATCCACACCGCAAGCGTCTGTCAGGATATAGGCATCGACATACTTCGCAGCCTCATCCAACGGTGTCTGTAAGGCTTCAACCTTCACAATAAGACCGTTATATACGTCATTATTGGTCACATATTCGTTATGTGCCGTCTTTCCGCTGACATAAGCATTATACATTGGAGTACCGAACTGTCCTAACTTCACATGCAAGTCAGTCATGACATCACCATAAATATGACCCGTGTTATCAGCATACGTCTTTTCTGCTTCTGTCAACGTAGGCAGGGTTGCCTTGATATCATCAACGAATTTCTTTCCATCGACTCCTTCAAGATAAGCACCATTTTCATACCATTCTTCCAATTCTGCCAAATGGCTGTTGTATTGTTCAAGGGTATCGGTATGCAATGTCTCCCATTCGTACACTGCAGCAGGTTCTTTTCCATCCGCAATCCAAGCCTCAAAATTAGCGAAATCAGAGACGATGCCGTCCACTTTCGTGATATTGAACTGACCCGGAACGAAATCTTTGATAGCTTCTGCTTTTTCGAGAACAGCCTGAACGTTGGCAAACGCCTCATCAGCCGTAACATAATCGGCATCGACCAATTCTTGATAGGCTGCGTCATACAGTCCCTGCGCAGTTGCATATTCACCGGCAAAGAACGTCTGCGTAGCACTTTGCACAGTTGCATCCATTGTATTCAATATCTGGTCAATCTTGCCTTCGTATGCCCGTACGTCGGCCTCATATTGTTTATCAGGGTCGAACAACATCTTGTCTGTATTTTGAGCCTCGCTAAAGGCAGCAAAAGCTTCATTCTCGATGTTGTTGATTTCTTGAAGGTAGTTTTGGATACTTGTATTCGCTGTTTCTACCGCACTCTTAACGACATTAAGCAGTGCCGGAGTCTGTACCTTGCTCACCTGTCCTATCACATTCACAGCTTCGATGTAGCAATTACGCATATCCTCGACGGCACTGTTAAAGCTATTATAACGGGTCTGGTTATCAGTTTTCACAGCATCCACGTAGCCCTGCTCACGACTTGCGCCGATCGTAACCACCTGCATTTTGATGGTTTGCAATACGCCATGTATGGTTCCATATTGTTCATCGGATTTACCCTTCTCAAAAGCTGTGGCAATATCCTCTGCAACTTGATTTTCAAGTTTGCTCTTCTCTGCCTCTAATTGTTCGATAAAGGCTTTGGCCGCCGTAGTCGGGTCACCTACAGTCAATATGGTATACAAACTGTCCACGGAATTTTTCACAGTTGCGTATTCTGTATCCAGTGTGTTATCCACTTTGATATTTGTCTCAGCATCCTTAGATACCTGCTTTATCTTTTCACAAATATCAGTGTAGTCCTCTTTGAAGTTGTCTTCTCGTGTCTGGCAGCTTTCGGCACTATTGTCGTTGTAATGGCTCTTCCAAGCCGCATTCACGTTAGCCACCCAATTATCGAACTCTATCACATACGTGCCTTTCGGGTTGGTATTCTCGCCCAACAGACCATTTACGTAATGGTTTTCACTATTGCCCAATGCCAAATTTGACAGTTCGCCCAATTCCGCTACTATCAAGTTGTGGATATCCGTCTTCTTGGTTTCTACGGCCAATCTTTCGTAAGCCGCCAAGTTCTTCCTGGCCACTTCCAATTCGGTCAATGTCGCTTTCACCTTGCCGTCAATAACCTTCATCGCCACGTGAATAGCGGCACTGTCATTGTGCAATGTATCGCCCTTATACGCGTTATCCATCGCCGTCTCCTGCTTACCAAGCTCCGTGGTATAACTTCCCTTCAGGTCATCAAAATGCTTTTTCGACACATCCTTGTCATCGATAGGAGTCCAATTCGCATCAATCTTACCGATATTTCCCGCAATACCATCAGCAACCTTCGTCAGACTTGCCTGGACGGAGTTGTTCTTGGCGTGAATTTCCTTCGCCTCACCGACCTCATCAATGAAGGCACTGACATCCTCAAGAAGTTTCGCCATCTCAGCACTGGCATCAGACAAGGCAGCCAAAGTTTCAGCCTGCTTATCCTCGCTTGTGTAGTCCAAATCAGTTACCGTTTCTTCTATTTCATCTACAGAGCTGTACAATACCGTCTGCTTTTCAAGCAAGTTCTTTGCAAAAGACCCGTAAATCTCCGCAGTCACCGAAAGTCCATCCAGATCATCATTTACAGATTTGATATCCGCAGTGATTTGATTCTTCAAACGGTTGATGGTAATTACGACTACTTGCTGGTCATACCATTCTTTGTGCTTATCGAAAGTTCCTATCAAGGTTTTTCCCTCGCCCGTGACACCTGTATTTTCATTTCCCTTGGCATTGGTTGCCTCCGTCAAAACATTGTTCATGCCGTTAGCATGCGTATCCCCATCGGCATCCTTGGCAGCCGCTGCGGCTTTCAAAGCTGTTTGAAGGTCGGACAATGCCTTGTTCATTTCGTCTAACTTGCCGCCATAAGTTGGTAAATCATCGATATTTTCGTCCGGTGTTTCCGTTCCGGTATAGACCGGTACATAACGTCCGTCGCCATTCCCGACCTTGTCCGAAAGCTTTTTGATTTCTGCTTGAATATCGGCGATAGTCTTTGCAGCGTTGTCATAAACCTCCACGACGGCCTTGGCAGCATTCACATAGCCCTCGATTTTGCCCTTAAGAGATTCTATTTCAGCTTTCTTCGTATCTTTGTTATCGGCACAAGTCCCTTCATCAAAGCTTTTCTTTATATACGAAGAGAATGCATCTATCTCCTCTTGCAACTTCTTCTCATCGGTATCTTTATAGATGTCGCCCACCGACACGTCGCCATACTTCAGGGCATGCACTTCTGTCTTGGCCTTATCGAACGCAGCCGTTTGAACATCCAACACAGCGGTCAATTCCACTTTAGCCTGATAGTTCGGCAAAGATTGGTATTCTTTTTCAATGATGGTATTCAGGCTCTTTGTCACCGGTGCC
>OOBT01001580.1_pt1 | contig 11551 bp, 9 predicted proteins | sample 1671551 | NCBI WGS metagenome assembly OOBT01 (sample SAMN06348168, study PRJEB24527) | human gut metagenome | reverse complement strand
GAGACTGGGAAAATCCACTCGTTCCATCAAAACAGGTATATTCAATCGACATCAGACCGATATCTGTCGAACATGTAATTCCGAGATTTTGTGAAATCGTATTCATGGAACTGCGGACACGCCAGGCTCCCGTTCCACAGGATAACAGCATCAGGCCGACACGGCCGACGATTGAAGCTTTTTCGGTCAGGTCTGCCTCTGTAATCGGACAATTTCCGTGACCGCTGTACTCATGCCATGGGATATCCATGTGATTTTTAGGTATTGCAGTGGTTTGCATGAATCATCATCCTCTTTCTTAATGCATCAATACAATTTTGTTTGCAATATCAATGTTTTTCTCCAATGCCTTCCGAAAATGGTACATCGGCAAAAACACCCCAAGTGCATCGTAACGGTTTCCCTTATTTTCCATGGAATCCTGTCCGTAATAAACGACCGAACGTGGCAGGGATTTCTGCAGATCCATCAGGATATCCCAGATGATCGCATATGCCTGCGCTTCTGTCTCCTGCATTTTTACCGTATCCGGCATTTCATAGACAAGCAGCACTCCGATATGCTCTCCCATACGGATTTCCTGTGCTTCCATGGTATCTCTGTCATAACAATGCCGTTTACGGAATCCGTATGCCAGATACATCTTCACCTGTTCACTCTTTTGAAATACCTTAAAAAACTGCTCATAATTTTTGTCACTGACATGAAATTTGATATCCGGAATTAATTTTCCATCCTCATCCGTCAGGATATAGGGATTTGTCTGACCATTGGCATTAAAACGAAACGGAGCCAGAAACGAATTCCGCAGCAGATCAAACATACTGTGCTGACAGAGCGCCATCAGAAATGCAGACAGATCCTTGTTCTCGTAGGCATCGAATAATGCCGCAGCAAACTGTTGTGCACTCAGCGTCGGCGCATCCAGTACGTCTGCCATGTCCAGCGAATCGTTGAAGGTATCCATCAGACGGCGGCAGGCTTCCGGATTTTTCAGGATCTCCCCGAACAGTGCCTCTGCTTTTTCTTCTCTTGGAAATATCGTAGCCATCAAAAAGACCCTCTTTCTGTTTATTTCCAACTGTTATTATAGGTTCAGAAAGTCCTGCTGTGAAATACTGCTTTTATATCGCCGCTATATGCAGAATACTTTTTACACATTTTCTAAGTGCCTGTATAATGACACTGCAATCTTGAAATTGCACGAGGGAAATAGAAAAGTATATAAAGTTGGTTTGAACGGAGGCAGTTACCGTGTCTGAAATCAAAAAGGTCGTGCTGGCATATTCCGGCGGTCTGGATACATCCATCATCATTCCGTGGCTGAAAGAGCATTACGACAACTGCGAGGTCATCGCCGTCTGCGGCAATGTGGGCCAGAAAGGCGAATTGGAAGGGCTGGAAGAGCGCGCGAAGGCAAGTGGCGCATCCAAGCTGTACATCGAAGACCTGACCGACGAGTTCGTGGAGGACTACGTCATCCCTACCATGCAGGCCGGAGCCGATTATGAGGGCTATCTGCTGGGCACCAGCTTTGCCCGCCCGATTTTGGCAAAGCGCGTCGTGGAGATTGCCCGTGCCGAGGGTGCGGATGCGGTCTGCCACGGCAGCACCGGTAAGGGCAACGATCAGGTGCGCTTTGAGCTGGCCATCATGCACTTTGCACCCGACCTGAAGATCATCACCCCGTGGCGTGAGTGGGATATCCAGAGCCGCGATGAAGAGATCGACTACGCCGAGGCTCATCACATCCCGCTGAAGATCAGCCGCGAGACGAACTACTCCAAGGACAAGAACCTGTGGCATCTGAGCCATGAGGGCCTTGACCTCGAAGATCCGGGCAACGAGCCGCAGTACGACAAACCCGGCTTCCTTGAGCTGGGCGTCAGCCCCAAGACTGCCCCGGACAAGTCCGAGTTTGTGGAGCTGGAATTTGAACAGGGCGTGCCGGTGGCTCTGAACGGCGAGAAGCTGAAGCCCGCCGCCATCATTGCAAAGCTCAACGAGATTGGCGGACGCAACGGCATCGGCCTGTACGACGTGGTGGAGAACCGTCTGGTGGGCATGAAGAGCCGCGGCGTCTACGAGACCCCCGGCGGCACCATTCTGTACAAGGCGCATGAAGTGCTGGAGACCCTGACATTGGACAAGCTGACTGCCCACAAGAAGCGCGAGCTGGCCATCACCTTTGGCGAGCTGGTTTACGACGGCCAGTGGTTCAGCCCTCTGCGCAAGGCTCTGAGTGCTTTCGTCACCTCCACGCAGGAGTACGTCACCGGCAAAGTCCGTCTGGAACTGTATAAGGGCAACCTCATCAATGCAGGAGTCTGGTCGCCCTACTCCCTCTACCGGGAAGACATCGCCACCTTTGCCGCAGGCGGTGACTACAAGCAGAGCGATGCCACCGGTTTCATCAGCATCTACGGTCTGCCCACCAAGGTGCAGGCCATTGTAAACAGCGAAAAAGAAGGTAAATGAAGTAGTTTAGGCTGATTGCCGTATCCATAGAGCCTCCCCAAAAGAAGAAAACCGCCCCGCAACACACCCGATTCATTTTGCCGCCGATTCACCCGACAAAATCATCGCTGCGCTGCGTGGGCGGTATTTTTCTTTTTCACAAATAAAATCTTATGTAGTTGTTCAATCTTCCAAAATTTGTTTTTAGTTGTTGATTGCACAACCTCAAAGTGTTATTCTTATGCTTGAAAGAAGCAGGTTGTAGTGTCCGCACTGCGTCCGGCTTTCTTCATACTGTACCTTGAATCTTACATAAGCCATCTGAACGAGATACTGCGCCATGACCTCACACTTTCTGTGGGTGAGCCGGACAACGCCGCTGCACAAACAGGGGCAGGAACTGCGTTCGGTGTGAACGGTGACCATGAGCAGGGGCTTTGCCTTTTCACACGTTTTGCTCTGCAAAATTTTCAACGTGCATTGCGGTTCGACTTCTGAAATTTTCAGTGTTGCACGGAAAGGGCGAAAGCAAGTATCGACCTGTGGCCACAAATTTTCAATGCTTGAAAAATTGCTGTCCACTCAGTCATCCTTGTTGGGGAGTGCCTTCCCCAAACCCTGCTCCAGCTTCGCACCATTGGTGCGAACGCGGCGTGTCGCATTACATAGCCCTCTCCATCCCGGAGCGGGCATTTATCATTTTCACAGGAGGTCGAATATGGCTGAAATGAAAAGTCCGAACGCACACGCAAAAAAGAACCGCAATGACACGCCGCGAAAACGAAAGACACACATCATCAAAGTCCGAGTGACCGCAGAAGAAAAACTGCGGATCGCATACGCCTGCAAAGAACTCCACCTCACCCAATCCGAACTCGTCCGCCGTGTCCTGTACGGCGTGAACGTCAAGCACACCGTTGTGGTGGCGCAGGGCGGCGAGGATGCACTGGCGGCGCTTGCCGCCTTGTCTGCTCAGTGCAGCAAGGTAGGCAGCAACCTCAACCAGCTTGCACGGCACTTCAACTCCGGCGGCAAAGACACCGAGCAGCTCCGGGCGCAAATTCTGGAGGAACTGTCCGCACTCACGAACTTTCGGCTGAAAGCCGAAGAAACGGTTGGTGAACTGTATGGCAACCATCAAGCATTTGACCTCGAAAAACTCTAACTATGCCGCCGCCGAAAGCTATCTCACCTTTCAGCACAACGAGTACACCGGTCTGCCCATTCTGGACGAGAAGGGCAGACCCAAGCTGCGGGATTCGTACCTGCTCGACACCCTTGAGTGCGGCGAATCTTCGTTCGCTATGGCCTGCCTGATTGCCAATCGCAAGTACGGCAAGAACGGCAGGCGGGAGGACGTGAAGACCCACCATTATATCATCAGTTTCGACCCGAAGGACGCAGTAGAGAACGGCCTGACCATGGAACGGGCGCAAGCCCTTGGCTTGCAGTTCTGCAAGGACAACTTCCCCGGTCATCCCGCCATCGTCTGCACCCACCCGGACGGTCACAACAGTGCCGGGAATATCCACGTCCACATCGTCATCGGCAGCTTGCGTGTCCGCACCGTGGAACGGCAGCCCTTCATGGACAAGCCGTGCGACTGGGAAGCGGGCAAGAAGCACCGCTGCACCTCTGCCATGCTCCGGCACCTTCGTGTCGCTGTCATGGAAATGTGCGAGCAAGCCGACCTGAACCAGATCAACCTGCTGGAAGCCCAAGGCGACCATGTTTCGGAGCGCGAGTATTGGGCGCAGCGGCGCGGACAACGCCGCCTCGACCATGCCAACGCCAAACTTGCCGCCGAAGGGCAGCAGCCCACCCAGACCGTCTATCAGACCGAACTGGACAAGCTGCGAAAGCAGATCTACGCTGTGCTGAACAAGACCACCACCTTCGAGGAATTTTCTGCATTGCTCATGCAGGAACACGGCATCGCCGTGAAGGAGAGCCGAGGGCGGTTGAGCTACTGCCCGCCCGGCCGGACAAAGTTCATCACCGCCAAGAAACTGAGCAAGAAGCTGGAAAAGGAGCAGGTGCTGACCGTCCTCTCCCAGAACATCCAGCTTGCCGTCACCATCCAGCCCAGCAGCGAAAAAAAGCCGGATAAGATCAGGAAACTGGTTGACATTCAGGCGAACATTGCCGCAGGTAAGGGCATCGGCTATGAGCGTTGGGCGAAAAAGTTCAACCTCAAACGCTGGTCGCAAACCTTGTGTCTCCTGCAGGAGAAAAAGCTGCTCAGCGAAGATGCCCTGAACCAGCGCATTGCCGAACTGAAAACTCAGCACGACGATGCACTGGCGGTGGTCAAAGACTTGGATGCCCGCATGGTCTCCCTCAAGGAGCTGCGCGGGCATCTTGTGGTCTATCGGCAGTACAAGCCCCTTGCACAGAAGCTCCAGACTGTGCGGAATCCCGCCAAGTTCAAGGAGCAGCACCGTGCAGAGTTTGCTGTGTACGAGGCCGCTTGCGCCTATTTCAAGGCCAACGGGCTCAGGACACTGCCGGACCTCAAAAAGCTGGATGCCGAATGTCAGACCCTTTCCTCGGAGAAAAACGGGTTCTACACCCGCTACAAGAAAGCGCAGATCGAACTGCGTGAACTCCGCACCGCACAACAGAATGTGGAAGCCTTCTTCCGCAAGGAAGAGCGTAGCCACGCCGTACCGCAGCAGGAGGTCAAATGAACAACACTCTGACGGATCGATGTGTGAATAAACCCAACCTCACCCACGCCCCTCACCGGGCTTCGTCCTTTCGCCTGTACCCCAACCATTGGGACGGAGGGTAGCACCTCTGTCTTTTCGGACGTAAAGAACGCCATCTCGACCCGGCAGGCGGCGGAGCTGTACGGCTTCGCCGTAAACCGGAACGGTATGATGTGCTGTCCCTTCCACGGGGATAAACACCCCAGCATGAAGGTGGACAGCCGTTTCCACTGTTTCGCCTGTCAGGCAGATGGCGATGTGATCGATTTTGTCGGCAGACTTTTTCAACTTTCTCCCTACGAGGCTGTGGAAAAGTTGAAAAACGATTTCGGCATGGCACTTGCCGACGGCAAGGTGCGGCTTGCTCCCCGCAGACCGCCCACCGTCCGGCAGCAGCTGCTGGACTATTACCGCTGTCTGCAGCGTTGGCGGGTCCGATACGCACCGCAGTCACCCACAGAAGAACTTCACCCCTGCTTCCTTGAAGCGATAAAGACCCTTGACATCGTTGAATATTATCTGGACTGTTCGGTGCTCCCGGACCCGCAGACCGAAAACGAACTACGGAAGTATTGGGAGGGATTGCATGAGCGACTGGAAAAAGAGGAACGACGATTGGCGTGATGAGGACGAACTGGAAGAAGAGGAAGAATGCGAATGCCCTTGGGTAGACAGTAAGGGCAAAGTGCGTGAAACCACTTACTGCCAGTACCTTTTAGAGAAGCACCCCATGATGTGCCTGAAACAGAAGCTGTTCGACCAGAACGGCGAGGTAGACGAGGACGCACTGCTCTACGAAGTCCACAGCGACCTCCGTGACTTTGTGCTCGACAACCTTGCCAAGAAGGAGAAGCAGGTTCTGGACGCACTCCGTATCGAAACCTATACCCCTGAATGGAAACCCCAGCTTGACCGCATCCATCTCCAGAACGGAACCTACTTTCTGGACGAGCGGGGCTTTGTGCCGGAAAAGGAACTCTGCCTAAACCGGCTCCCCGTGGAATACCAGCCCGATGCCCCCGCACCGACCAAGTGGCTGGAATTTTTGAACGGTCTGCTGATCCCGGAGGACATTCTGACCTTGCAGGAATATCTCGGCTATCTCCTGATCCCGTCTACCAAGGCGCAGAAGATGCTGGTCATGACCGGCAAGGGCGGCGAGGGAAAATCCCGCATCGGCTTGCTGCTGAAGAAGCTGTTCGGGGAAGCCTCTCACTCCGAATCCATCCTCCGCATCGAAACGAACCGCTTTGCCAGTGCAAATCTGGAGTACAAGCTGGTCATGGTCGATGACGATCTGAACATGGTGGCGCTGCCCGAAACACGGAACATCAAGTCCATCGTCACCGCTGAAGACCGTTTGTGCATCGAGCGGAAAAACAAGCAGGCTGTCCAAGGCCTGCTGTATGTTCGTTTCATCTGCTTCGGCAATGGCAACCTTGTGGCTGCTCACGATGACAGCGACGGCTTCTGGCGCAGGCAGATCCTCATCACGGTGAAAGACCGTGACCCTGCCCGGGTGGATAATCCCTTCCTCATCGAAGAGTTGTCCGAGGCGCGTCCCGGCATCCTGCTGTGGATGCTAGAGGGGTTACACCGTCTGCTGGCGAACCGCTATCAGTTTACCATCAGCGAGCGCTCTATCCAGAACCTCGAAGCAGCCATGGCGGACAGCGACAACCTGACCCAGTTCATGCAGGCAACGGCGTATGTCCGCTTCAAGCCCGACACCGAGGAACGCTCCACCTACCTCTACCGCGCCTACACCAAGTGGTGCGAGGATAATCTGGAATCGCCTGTTCCGCAAAAGAAGTTCAGCCAGTTCCTGCTGAAAAATGCAGGGAAGTATGGCCTGACCTTTTCCAAGCACATCGAGGGAAAGTATCGCGGCTTCCGGGGCGTATGCGTCCACCCCGCCTTTGCTGCGGCATAAAACACACGAAAAGTGAAATTCTCCCGCCCCACGCGCCCCAAATCAGTGGTTTCGACTTGTTATCGCTGTTTTCTTAGGGCGCGTGTCCGCCCTTTCGGGCGGATACAGGGCGGCAACACGCCCTTCGGGGCGGGAGAGAAGGCAAGATGCGCCCCAAAAGGGCGCGTGCATCCCAGCCATGCGCCCTAAAAAATCAACACAGAAAGGTACTTTTGTGTGGTTTGGGGCGCGTAGGGCGCGTAAATTCAAGTTCTCGCACTTTTTTGGGCTGCTGCTTCGGGTCAGGAGCGGCAGGCCCTTACATATTTACCGACCCACAAGGGTGCAGTTCAACCGGAGCTGCGCCGGGTCTGGAGAAGTGCAAAGGAGACATGCCTATGACGAATGTCCGCAAAAATTCCGCCAAACTGACCCGTGAGGACTTGAAAATCGCGCCCGAATCCCCTACAATGAAATTGTCCGAAACCCCTGCCGTAGAACCTTCTGACCAGACCAGCAAAACCGTCCGACACGCCCCGCTCGTTTACCGGGTGGAGGAGATCGCCCAACTGTTGGCGATCTCCAACCGTGCTGCGTACAATCTGTGCAACACCACGAAAGACTTCAAGGTGATCCGCCTCGGTACCAGCATCCGGGTGAGCAAGCAGAGCTTTGACGATTGGTTTGCAGCGGTCTGAGGGAGGGAACATCTATGGCATCTATTATGAAACGTGGCAACACGTATTCCGTCCGATACAACTACAAAGATCATGCTGGTAAGCCCTGCAAGGGCTGGGAAACCTTCAAGACCAAGGCCGAAGCGCAGGAGCGCAAGATCACGGTGGAGAAGGAACTGCTGGACGGCACCTTCCTCGTGCCCGATGCAATGACGGTGGAGGAAATGCTGTACAAGTGGATTCCCATTCAGTCCAGCAAACACAAGTGGTCTCCCAAGACCTACACCCAATCTGTGGCGATGGTGCAGAACCTCATCGTGCCGTACATCGGCAAGCGGAAGGTGCAAGACCTCCGCACCTACGACATCGAGCAGTTCTACGCCACGCTGAGCCAGACCCCATGCGGTCAGTACGTTCACGGCGAGAAGCAGGAGCTTACGGAAAACCAGAAGAAGCGGCTGTTATCCAGTACGTCCATTCACGAAGTCCACACACTCCTGAAGACCGCCTTTTCGTATGCCGTTGACTGGGATTTGATTCACAAATCGCCTACCCCTCGTGAAGCCCCCAAGGTCAACACCGAGGAGCGCACGATCTGGGATGAGCGCACCATGCTGGCAGCGTTGCAGACCATTGAGAACCCCGCCCTCCATCTGGCGGTGCATCTGAGCATGATCCTTTCCTTGCGAGAGGGTGAGATCCTCGGCTTACAGCCGGGAGACCTCGACTTCGATGCCGCCGATGGTCGTGGAGCTATCACGGTGAACAAGGCAATGCAACGTGCCAACAAGGAAGCCTTGTCCAAGATCGACCCCAGCCAGATCTACCACACCTTCCCGGACAGACGGGAGGGGAGCAAGTCCTCGCTGATTCTGAAAAAGACCAAAACCAAGAAGTCCAACCGCATCCTGTATATGACGAGACCGCTGAAAGAGGAACTTCTGGCATGGCTCGACAAGATGAAGCAAGACGAACAGAACGCCCCGGAAAAGTACAACAACTGCGGTCAGCTGTTCCGCTTACCAGACGGCTTACCCATTGCCCCGGACGTTCTGACCAAGTGGTATCGCCAGTGGAGAGCAGAGCACCCGGAGTTTGAGAAGATCGTGTTCCACGGTCTGCGCCACTCCAGTGCCACCTACCAACTGCTGCAATCTGGCGGTGACTTCAAATCGGTGCAGGGTAATACCGGCCACGCAACCGCCACCGTCCTGATGGACACCTACGCCCACACGCAGGACAAGCCCCGGTTGGAGTTGACCGAGAAGATCGAAGCCGACTTCTACACGCAGGATGTGGCAGGTGCGAAGCCGCAGGAACCCCCGGAAAACAAAACGCCGGTGGCAACAAAAATCACGGGTAAAATGATCCTTGAAGCCATCCGGCAGATGGACGCAGAGGAGCGCCGCGAGCTGACGCGGGTGCTCTTCGCGTAAAATTCTCTTTTTTGTGCAGCGAAATACACGCTGTGCAAGCGATGCAAAGAGTTCATGGCTTTTTTGTAAAGTGTGCAGGAGATGTGCAAAAGTGTGCAGACTCTGCCAGAAAAACAAAAAAGCCATGAAATCTTTCGATTTCACGGCATTTTCTGGTGCGATGGAAGGGACTCGAACCCCCGGCCTACTGATTCGTAGTCAGTCACTCTATCCAGCTGAGCTACCAACGCATACGTTCCGTTCGGAACATGATGTATTTTATCACTCAGACTGGGTTTTGTCAACCGTTTTTTGCAAATATTTTTGTCTTTTTCAAAAAGCAGCATTTTTTATGATTTTTCTTGTATCGTTTTTGTCGTTCTTGTGCTATAATAGCTTTACTATATGTTTTTAATCTGTGTCCGTGCAGGGGTACAGGAGCTTTGCGGGCAGCACCGCGTGGAGGCTGCGCCGCCGGGTTTTCTCTGCAGCGAGACACCACGGAGGGTAGATCCTATGAAACTGGTAAGCGTGGAAACTCCCGAAAAGAGTGTCTGCAAAATGACCTTCAGCGCCAGCCCCGAAGAGCTGGAAGCTGCATCCAACGCTGTTTACGAACGCACCCGCGCCTCCTATACGATCCGCGGCTTCAAGAAGGGCGAAGCGGACCGCGCACAGATCGAGGCTGACCGCGGCGAGCACACCTTCTGGTACGATGCCATCAACGACCTGATGGACAAGGACGTGCCCGCGCTGTATGATGCCGCCATGGCAGAGCACGGCTTTGTGGCTGTTGACAATCCTGTGTACGATCTTGTGAGCGTGAAAAAGGACGAGGGCTTTGTGGCCACTGCCACTGTTGCCCTGCAGCCTGAGCTGAACCTGACCAAGACCACCGGCTTTACCGCCGAGTGCGTCACCCCGGAAGTGACCGACAAGGAGATCGACAATGTGCTGGAGCGCCGCCGCGCTGCTGCCGCTGAGCTGGTGCCGCACAAGGGTCCGGCCGTAAAGGGAAACATCGTACATATCGATTACGAAGGTCTGCTGGAGGGCAAGCCCTTCCAGGGCGGCACCGCAAAGAACCAGGCCGTCCAGCTGGGCAGCGGCCGCATGATCCCCGGCTTTGAAGAGGGCATTCTGGGCCACAAGGCAGGCGAGGAATTCGAGGTCTTCGTCACCTTCCCGAACCGTTACCACGCAAAGGATCTGGCCGGTAAACCCGTCGTATTCAAGATCAAGCTGATCGACGTATGTGTGCGCCAGATCCCTGCTCTGAACAGCGACTTTGCCAAGAAGGTTGCCAATGTGGACACCATGGACGAGCTGCGTGCACAGGTCAAGCAGCAGCTGCACGACGGAAAGCATGCCGGTGCGCTGAACCGTGCCAAGGATCAGATCCTGACCCAGCTGGCCGATGCTTCTGAGGGCGAACTGCCCAGCGTGCTGGTGGAGACCACCTACCAGCAGCAGATGGAGCAGATCCAGCAGCAGCTGCAGATGCAGCGCCTGAGCCTGGATCGCTACCTGAGCCAGATCCACGAGACCCGCGAGAGCTTTACCGCCAAGGTGCGCTCTTCTGCCGAGAAGACCGCCCGTGTGCACATGGCTCTGCTGCAGATCGCACAGCAGGAAAATCTGGTGCCCACCGAGGAAGATATCGATAAGGCTCTGGCCGCTCGTGCAGAGCGCGCCAAAAAGACGCTGGAAGAGATCAAGGAAAAATCCGATATTCCCGCCATGCGCCGCAACGAGGGCATCCGCAAGGCTGCCGACTGGGTGATCGAGCACTCCACCATCGAGGACAAGGCAGAGAACCAGTAAGCGCTGACGATCTGGAATGCGCGCCGCTTCGCTCTGCGCATATTCAGTGGAAAAATCATTTATAACAGAGCAATGCCGGGCGGTCTGCGGACCGTCCGGCATTGCTTTTTCACGGGAAAGGTCGTGGAGGAAAACAGCATTTCTGGTCAGGACGAACGCCTTCCGTCAAACCCTGCGGGTTTGCCACCTCCCTCAATGAGGGAGGCTCTGGCGAAACCGAAAGTTTTGCACCTGAGCCGGAAGCTTTTCCGACGCGAAAGGCTCCCTCTTTGAGGGGGCTGTCGCCGTAGGCGACTGGAGGAGTTTTTCAGGTCAAGAGGTTGAAGCCCATAATGACCACGCCCAGCACCACCAGCACAATACCGGTGGCACGGTTCAGGGTCTTGGGGTCTGCCTTATTGGCAAACACAGCGGCAATGCGCGCCCACAGCAGGGTGAACGCCACGCACAGCGCCCAGACGAACCAATTGGGCGCACCGCCGATCATGAAGTGGGAGACAGCACCGGTCAGGGCGGTGAAGGTCATAATGAACACGCTGGTGCCCACGGCGGTCT
>OOBT01001565.1_pt1 | contig 11652 bp, 7 predicted proteins | sample 1671551 | NCBI WGS metagenome assembly OOBT01 (sample SAMN06348168, study PRJEB24527) | human gut metagenome | reverse complement strand
GCGGTAGATGTTGGAGGCAAAGGTTGCCACGATGATGCGGCGCTTGCCTGCCTTGCCGAACAGGCCGCGCACGCCCTCGGCCACCGTCTGCTCCGTCGCGGTAAAGCCCGGGCGCTCGGCGTTGGTGGAGTCGGACATAAGGCAGAGGACTCCATCCTGCCCTATCTCGGCGAGTCTGCCGAGATCCATCATGCCGCCGTCGATAGGCGTTGTGTCGATTTTGAAGTCACCCGTGTGGACGATAGTGCCGCCCTCGCAGCGGATAGCGAGTCCGAGTGCGTCGGGTATGGAATGGTTAACATGGATAGCCTCAACGGTAAAGCCGCCGAGGGTTATCACATCGCCGGGCTTGATGACATTGAGTGATGCGGAATTGAGCAGTCCGTGCTCACGCAGCTTCCCCTGAATGAGTCCGATGGTGAGCTTCGTGCCGTAGACGGGCACATTGAGAACCTTGAGAAGATAAGGCAGACCGCCGATATGATCCTCATGACCGTGGGTTATGACTATTCCGCGTATTCTGTCCGCGTTGCGCTCGACATAGGTGAAATCGGGAAGCACGAGATCGACTCCGAGCATATCCTGATCCGGGAACGCAAGTCCGCAATCGACAAGGAACATATCCTCGCCGTATTCAAACAGTGTCATATTCTTGCCCACTTCATTCAGGCCGCCTAAAAACGACACTTTTATAGGCTTGGGCTCAGCCTTCGATTTGCCCGGTGCGGGCTTAATTTTGCCGTAACTGCGGTAGCTGCGCCTGCCCGCAGTCTTCTTTGCGGGCGCAGACGCTGCGCCGGTTTCTTTTGCTTTTGGCATAGAAATCTCCTTTTCTGTTAAATTTTTGATGTAAGTAGAACCCCGACCGGTCAAGGTGCGGGAATTAAAGCCTTGTCTGTTAAAAACGCGATGATATTTTCAGCATGGATACAAGACAAATTTCGGGTAGTTAAGACATATGCGTGCAGTCATAATACAAAAATATCCCTATTGTTAATTTTACTATGATTGGATAAAACTGTCAAGTGTGTTGCACCCGATAGGGACAAATCGGTAAATACAATTTAAGCCACACGCGATGCAATAAAATTATGCGCAGCCTACAAAAAGACACATCGGCAAAAGGTGTTGCAATCACTTTGCGCCGGAGGAGATGAACGCCTGCGCTTCGGCGCAGAGCTCGCGCGCGGTCTCCTCGTCAAAGCTCTGCGCAGTCAGGCGGAATCGCCCGTTTCCGAGCGGTGAAATATGCGTTTTTCCGCGCTTTTCGACAAGCACGAAGCCGTTCGCCCCGTCGCGCCCGAAGGAGAAGTTCTCGCCCTCGAACTCGTCGAGATAGTCGGGCGGCAGCTCAAGCTGCGCCGTGGTGCTGTAGACAAACAGCGGCGGCAAAAAAGAATAGAGCTCGGGGAAGGTCATATTCTTCTCTTCTAAAATACAGGTGAGCTTCGCCGCGGTGAACAGCGCGTCGCGCGACCAGAACTGGCGCGCTGCGAGACGGCGTGCGACATTGTCCGAGCCGTCCGACGGGGCAGAGAGATAGCGATAAGCCGTCCTGCCGTAGCTGCGCGCGAGCTCATCGAGAAATGCGGGAGAATCGTAAGGGACGGAGATATCCCGCCCGCTCTCGAGTTCGTACATTCCGCAGATGGCGATTAGCTTGACAAACGGCACAACTCCGGTCTTTTCAGTATATGCGCTAAGACTCGTACCCCTGCGGTTTATTCTGAGGGTCAGCGCGCGCTCGTTCGAGGTGGTGCGCATGCAATCATTTATGAGCGCTGATATCGTCGGGTCGGAACTGAGTATCGCGCAGTCGGCTACGCCGTAAGGCACATGGTGCATCAGCTCGTCGCGGTAGAGCATACCCATGGCGGACATATCAAAGAGCCGCCCGCACGACGGTGCGGGAGATAAATCGGTCTCCATGAAATCCGCCGCCTTTCTGCCGAGCGCCGCAGACACGCTCAGCCCGTTTTCGCCGAAGATGCTGACCGTCCCCTCCCCGGCACAGACGAACACGCCCGCATTGAGCGACGAGAACGGAACTAAAAAAGATAGCTGGGATTCAAAGGACGCGCCGAACGACCACGCATTGACGCCGGAAACACGCAGTCCCGCGCACACGGCATCGGCGCAGGCGCGGGAATACTCGTCGTTTCGGCAGGCGACGCCTACTCTGCCGCGCCCAAAAGCCGCACCGACTGCCGCGCCCGCTCTCGCGCAGTCGGACGCAGTGAGCCCCTGCGCCCGTTTTATGAAAGCCGCCGAGTCCGCATCGTAGCTGTACATGATAACCCCTCCGAAGATATGATATTCCTATTATTGCCTGCCGGGAGCGGTTTTAAGCCGAAGTTTTACACATTTATAAATGTGCGGCGGGGCGGCAAAATCACCTTGTTTTTGACCCGACTTAGTGATAGAATTAATTAAAACAACCCAATGGAGTAAAATATGAGCGAACTGAAAAAAGTTGAGATATTCACCGACGGCGCGTGTTCGGGCAATCCCGGACCCGGCGGCTGGGGCGCCGTTCTGCGCTATGGCGAGCACGAGGCGGAGATGTCCGGCGGCGACGCGAACACGACGAACAACCGTATGGAACTCATGGCAGTCATAAGCGCGGTCGAGAGGCTCAAGGAGCCCTGCGATATAAAAATATACACCGACTCGCAGTATGTTGCGAACGCGTTTTTAAAAGGCTGGATATGGAACTGGAAGAAGAACGGGTGGAAAAAATCCGACAAGAAGCCGGTTTTGAATCCCGAGCTGTGGGAGCGGCTGCTCAAGGCGCTTTCAAAGCACGAATATGAGTTCATATGGGTCAAAGGACACGCGGGGCACCCCGAGAACGAGCGGTGCGACAGGCTCGCGGTAGCCCAGAGCGAAAAATATGCAAAGAAGTGAACTGAAAATGAAAAATGTAGCGATAATACTTCAGGATCTGCGAAGCGGCGGAAGCGAGCGGTTTGCGAGCAGGCTGTCGCATCTGCTGAGCGAAAAATTCAATGTCTATGTCCTGGTCTTTGACGCGAGCGAAAAGCGATTCGACTGCGCGGGCGAATTCGTTGATCTAAAATTACCCGCAGGCAAAGGCACGGCACAGCGTGCTGTTATTATGCTCAAACGCGCCGCGGCGATAAAAAAATTCGTCAAAGAGCATGATATATGCACGGCGTATTCATTCACCCACGCGCCGAACGAAGCTCTCGCGCTCTCGGGCGCGAAGTGCGTGAAATATATCTCCTGCCGCGACTATGTGCGGCTCATAAAGAGCTCGAAGCTCTATTCATTCGCACTGCGGCACGGATGCAATGTTCTCTTCAATGCCCTCGAAATGCAGAAAAAATGCGAAGAGATGTTCCCGGGAAACGAAGATAAGCTTTTCACGGCATATAATATCATCGACTGCGAAAAAGCCCGCGAGGACGCAAAAGAAGAACTCGACGAAGAATACAAAGAATTCTATGACACTCACAGAGTTATAGCTTTCTCTTCGAGATTCGTTAATCAGAAATGCCAGTGGGATATGCTAAAAAGCTTTGAGCTGCTGAAAAAGGATATCCCCGATGCGGGGCTGATATTCCTCGGGTGCCGCGGCGAATACGAAAACGCTGTTCGTGAAATGGCGAAAAAGAGCGAATATTCAGGCGACATAGTCTTTGCGGGATTCCAAAAGAATGTGTTCAAATTTGTATCCCGCGCGGATGTTTTTGCGATGACATCTTATTACGAAGGCTTCCCGAATGTCATTGTTGAGGCGTTGGCGGTCGGCACTCCGGCGGTCAGCACGGACTGCACATCGGGGCCTGCCGAGGTTCTCGCGCCCGGTCGCCCGTTCCTGCCGCACTGCGACAAGATGACAAAAGTCGATTGCGGAATCCTCTGCCCCGTCATGTCCGAGAGCCCGGACTTTGACTACGGCAACATAAACGACGCCCACCGCGAATACGCGAAGGCGCTCAAAACACTGCTGACGGACGGCGAACTTCGCGCCCGTCTTTCGGAAAACGGAAAGAAGCGCGCAGACGAGCTGAGCGCAGAAAATATGAAGCAGGTCTATTTCGACCTGACCGACAACTGATTCGGAGGTAACAACAATGAGCAGATATCTTATAGTCGGCGCGGGGCGCAGCGGAATCAACGCCGCGCAGCTGCTTATCAAAGTCGGCGAGGATTTTATAATCTACGACGGCAACGAGAATTTCGACACTGCGGCGGCGTGCGAAAAAATAGGCAGGGATAATATAGAATTTATCCTCGGCGATTTTTCGGGCTTCGATTTTTCGCGCGTTGACATTTGCGTAGTAAGCCCCGGCGTATCGCTTGAGACGCCGATAATGAAAGCCGTCAAAGAACATGATATACCGATCTGGGGCGAGGTCGAGCTTGCCTACAGGCACGACAAGGGCACGGTTATCGGCATAACAGGCACAAACGGCAAGACCACGACAACTTCGCTCACCTATGACATAATGAAGCGCCACGCGAAAAAGGCTCTGCTCGTAGGCAATATCGAGATTCCCTACACCGGATACGCGCTCGAGAGCGACAAGGACAGCGTGACGGTCGCGGAGATAAGCAGCTTTCAGCTTGAAACTATGGTGACCTTCAAGCCGCACGTCACGGCTATTCTCAACATCACGCCCGACCATCTCGACAGGCACAAAACGCTCGAAAACTACATCGCGATAAAAGAATCGATAACCAAGAATCAGGACGAGAACGACTTCTGCGTACTCAACTACAACGACCCGGTTCTGCGCGAATTCGGCAAGACCCCGCGCTGCAAAGTAATATTCTTCAGCTCTTCGGAAAAGCTCGAGAGCGGAGTGTTCCTGCGCGGCGATACGATGATAATAAAAGAAAACGGCGTTGAAACGCCCGTCTGCACGACGAAAGACACGAGTCTTGTCGGCATGCACAACTACGAAAATATCATGGCGGCTATCGCGATGACCCATGCAATGGGCGTGCCTCTCGACACCATCCGTCAGGGCATAAAGGAGTTCACGGCGGTTGAACACAGGATAGAGTTCGTCGCCGAGAAAAACGGCGTCAAATACTACAACGACTCAAAGGGCACGAACCCCGACGCGGCAATAAAGGCGGTATGTGCCATGCCCTCGCCGACAATTCTCATAGGCGGAGGCTACGACAAAAAGTCAAGCTATGACGAGTGGGTAGCGACATTTGAGGGCAGGGTAAAAGAACTTCTGCTCATAGGCAAGACGAAGCACGACATTGCCGCCGCCTGCGACAGGGCCGGCTTCAAGGCTTACAAATTCGTCGACACGCTCGAAGAGGCCGTCAGCATAGCGGCCGCCGACGCAGAGAGCGGCGACTGCGTACTGCTCTCCCCCGCATGCGCGAGCTGGGATATGTTCAAATGCTATCAGCAGCGCGGCGAGATATTCAAGGACTGCGTAAGAGCGTTATAAAAGCTGATAAGACGAGCCGCCGCGGATATCCGCGGCGGTTTTGCTGTTGAGGCAGAGAGTTAATTTTACAATTGCATATTGTGTTTTATGCCGCTGTCGCGGCAGCGGTGCGTCGAGTCGCCGCACCCTACAGGAACATTGAGAAACAAAGCAGTCTATGCAAAGAGGTAAATCCGTGCAATACCCCCTCAGTCTCGGCTTCGTAATCTTACCCCCTGCGTAAAACCGCTGTCGCGGCAACGGTGCGTCAAGTCGCCGCACCCTACAAACTGAGCATCAGCAAACAGCAAAAATACCGCAGGGCTTTTGCTCTGCGGTACTTTGATTTCAGGCTTTATTTATGCTCGGCGAGGTATCTGTCCACGACGGACTCGACATAATCGGGGCGGTCGGTGATGATACCGTCAACGCCGTTTTCGAGCATCTGGATAACATCCTTTTCCTCGTCGACGGTCCATGCGTTGACCTTAATGCCGGCGGCATGGGCGCGGCGGACGAGCGCTTTTGTCGCAAACGCCTTATGCGGATGCAGTGCGTCGCAGCCGATCTTCTTCGCGAGGTGCAGAGGCTGGAAGAACCATCTTATGACTACCTGGCCGTAAATCGGATAGAGATACGCCGTCTTGCACTTGGGATCGTACTTCTTCGCCTCAACAAGCATCTTATAGTCGAAGCTCGAAATGAGAAGCTCATCGAAAAGTCCGTAGTCCTTGACTGCCTCTATCGTCTTGCGCACTATGTCTTCGCGCTCGGACTTGTTGGGCTTTATCTCGATATTCATAACGCTCAGCTTGTCGCTCTTCTTCATGCACTCGAGGTACTCCTCGACGGTGGGTAGAGTGACGCCGGCAAAGTCCTTTGAGAACTTGCTGCCGAAATCGAGCTTGCGGATATCGTCAAACATATAGTCGCCGATAGCGCCGGTGCCGTTGGACATCTCGTCAACGGTGTCGTTATGGCAGATGACTATATGCCCGTCCTTGGTGATATGGACGTCGGTCTCGGTTCCGTCCGCCCCGAGCTCGACTGCTTTTTCAAATGCGGGTATCGTGTTCTGGGGAGCATAGCGGTTAGCACCGCGGTGTGCGATTATCTTTGGCTTATTCAACACTGTTCACCTCTGAAAAATTTCTGAGGACATTATAGCACTTCGCCGCTGAAAATTCAACAGGAATGTGATAACGCTGAAATAATTATTAAATTTCTGCTTTTATTGTACTTAAGTCCAAAACGCTGTTGCAAGCTATTAATATTTTTGCTATAATGATAAGAGCTTTTATGCAAATTGTCGATGCTTCCCGATTGAATTTTTTCATATCGGGGGGCTAAAACAACTGTCTGCGGGCGTATTTTCCCTGCTTCGCCGCGGACCTGAAGGAGTGTTGAAATGGGAAAGAGTAATCTCAAGGAAAAGGTCAGCACGACATGGAACAATGTCGTACTGCACTGGAAAACACCCGCCTTGGGCAAATATGTCTCCTACAAAGAGATAATTGCCTACGGCGTCGGAGGAATGGGCGTTCAGTTCGTCATGTTCTTCTGCTCGCTCATCGCGCTTTCCGCAACGAGCTTCCTTGTCGGAAACACGATAGGCATCAAGCCGATGCACTTGCAGTATATGGCGGTCGCATCGACTATTATCGGCTTCGGAATCACTATCGGACGCTCTTACATAATCGACAGCGCCCGCTTCAAATCCGGAAAATTCCGTCCCTGGCTTGCGATAACCGGTATTCCCACCGTTATTATAGCGGTCGTGTTCGTCTGGCTGCCATATGAGACGATGTCGTATATGCAGAAAGTCATTGCGGTTTTCCTCTGCTATAACCTTCTGCAGTGCTTCTATCCGTTCTTCCAGCAGGCATACACAGACCTTGCAAACGTCATATCGCCCAACTCCCATGAGCGTACCGATATCGTTTCGGTCTCGTCGATCATCTACTCCATGGCGCCGTCCCTCACGGGTCTTTTCGTGCCGATGCTCTCGACGCTCACCGGCGGTCTGAACTCCATCACCACCTACCGTATAATTCATCCCATCGTTGCCATAGTAGGACTTCTTCTGTCCTATATTGCATACGCCGGAACGAGAGAGAGAATAATCGTGGCGGAGAGCCACGTTACCCAGTTCAAATTCTCCGACGCATTCCGCGCCGTTGCAAAGAACAAATATTTCTGGATAACTTCCCTTGCAGGCTGGCTCGGCTTCCTTGAGGGCGCAGTCGACGTTATCGTCGGCTGGACATTTATATATGCCTACCCCGACAGAATGGGTCTTTACGGAGTCGCAACAACGCTCATCGGCAACGCGGCGCTCTGGGCAATGCTCATCTGTCCGATAGCGATAAGAGTCCTCGGCAAGAGAAACCTGCTTATCTGGTGCAATGTTACAAACGTCGTGCTCATCGGACTGCTCTATCCCCTTTACAACAACATCCCCGCTTTGATAATTCTCTATTATCTCAACAGATTCGTCAATTCTTTCGCCATAGTCTACACCCCGGGAATCAACGCTGATATGCGTGACTATCAGCAGTATTTCACCGGCGAGCGCATAGACGGAATGTTCGGCGCGGTCGGCATAATCGGCTCGTTCATCGGAATGTTCACCGGCATGGTGCTCCCGACCATCTATCAGATGCTCGGCCTTGAGGACAACTACGACGTGCTCGAAGTCGCTTCGTTCAGAGAGGATATGTTCGACGTGCTCATCATCGCCGCAGCTATCGGCGCGGCGCTCAACTTCGTCCCCTACCTCTTCTACGATCTGACCGAGACCAAGCAGCGCGGCATAGTCAAGGTGCTCAAGATACGCGCGATGTTCGAGGACTACGGCAACGGTATTCTCCGCGACGAGAGCATCGTTGAAGCCATAGACATAATCGACGAAGCAAATCTCCTCTACAAAGACAGAACCCTCATGACCACAAAGGACGACATCAAGAAGGCAGAGAGACTGCCCGCGAGAACGCCCGAGGAAAAAGAGTTCAAGAAGAACGAAATCAAGCGACTGAAAGCCGCTTACAAAGAATTCAACACTCAGAACCGCGGCATAAAGAAAGACCGCATAAATCAGGCAAAGGCCATGCCCAAGGGCATCGACGCCGCGAAGGCGGCGAGAAAAGCTGCGATAAAGGCCGCGAAGAAAGAGAATAGAGAGCTCAACAAGCTCAATGCGGACATCTCCGTGTGCGATTTCATCATCGACGAGATGAACAAATACGACACTCTGCGCATCAAGAAGCAGGTCGAGCGTTCCCAAGCGCTTGAGGCTGCCGGATACAACGGAATCTTTGATTACAACAAAGAGATCATGATCGAGGCAAAGGCTCTGCCGAAGTCCACTCACGAGGAGCGCGAGATTCGCAGCGACGCCATAACCCACGCCCGCGCGCTCAAGAACGCCAGAAAGGCAATGATAAAGTTCTACGGCTCGCCCGAAAATATCGTCGAGCCTTCAGACGATGCGTTCAAGGCCGCAGAGGCTCTGCCGGACGACACCTTCGCGCATCAGCTCGAAAAGAAGAGAACCGTCAAGAAGCTCGTCAACGAGAAGTCGAAGTACATCAGAAGCGTCAAGCCTCTTCTCGACGCAAGACGCCAGCTGACGGAAAAAGAAAACTACGCGCATCTTGACGATATACGCGCAAGATACGCCGACGCAAAAGCGAACACCGACGCCGAGTATGAGGCGCGCAGAGTCGAGATCGAAAGACTCGAGGAAGAGCGCAAGGCAGACCTCGAGCGCAGGAAGCAGGAGCGTCTGGCAAAGAAGAACGGAAAGTGAGGAACAGACGATGAAAAAATTCAGTAAAATAGCAGCCGTTGTTGCGCTGATGCTCGTTGTCTGCCTCTCTTTCACAGGCTGCGGCAATCTCGGCAACGCGATAATCTCCGCCCTCTCCCTCGATGTCACGGTCGACGACCCGGCGCTCATCAAGGTTGAGGATATACTCGACAAGACCGTCAAGACGGAATCCGTCAAGAGCGGCGACTTCACCTATACATTATATACCGACAACACCGCCTGCATCACGGGCTACACAGGGAGCAACCCCGTTGTTTCCATTCCTGCGGAGATAGACGACGCAAAGGTAGTCGGTCTCGAGAACAAGGCTCTCAAAAGCAGCAGCACGCTCAAGGAGCTCATATTCCCCGACTCGATCGAGGCAATCGGCAACTACGCCGCGATGTACTGCGACAGTCTTGAGAAAGTAACCATCGGCAAGAACATCAAGCACATCGGCATCAGCGCGTTCGAGGGCTCGCAGGAGAACGCCTACACCGGAAAGAGCAAGCTTACGACCGTTGTTTTCAACGGCGCGCCCAAGACCATATCCGAAAAGGCTTTCTACTTCTGCTCCGCGCTGACCGAAATAGTCCTGCCCGAGGGCGTTGAGACCATCGGCGACTGGGCGTTCGCGAAGTGCTTCAGCGCAAAGAAGATAATTATCCCCGAGGGCGTCACTCAAATTGACGACCACGCGTTCCTCAAGTGCACCGGAGCGGTCGAGATATCGATCCCCGGCACGGTTGAGAGCATTGCGGTGAGCACATTCTACCGCTGCTCCTCTCTCGAGAAGCTCACCATCGGCGAGGGAGTCAAAAAGCTCGAAAAGGGCGCATTTGAAGAGTGCAAATCGCTCAAGACAGTCGTCCTGCCCGAGAGCATGGAAGAGCTCGGCAAATATGCGTTCTACAACTGCACCGGACTCGACGAGATAACCATTCACTCCGGAGTCACCGTGTTCGGCGGCGAGATATTCAAGGATGTCGGCAAGCTCACGATTTCGACCGAGAGCGGAAGCGACGCCGAGAAATACGCGCAGGACAACGGCTTTGATGTTGCCGTTATCAGCTGACGGAGGACGAATGGGAACGATAATCGCACTCGGCGGCGGCCGTTATGACGACGGCGAGGTCATGCCGATATTTGAAAGAATAGTCCGCGAATCGGGCAAAGAAAATCCTCATGTCGTGTTCCTGCCGACTGCCGGGCACGACGACACCGAGGGCGACGAGCCCATATGGGAGAGCTTTGAAAAGCTCGGATGCACGGTTGAGACGCTCAAGCTCACCGACCCCGCGAACACCCGCGAACACATATATGATACGCTCGTAAACACGGACATTGTCTACGCCGGCGGCGGAAACCTCGAGTTCATGATGAACACATTCAAGGCGACCGGCGCGGACGAGGCGCTCAGAGAAGCGTATAAACGCGGAAAAGTCCTTTCGGGGCTCAGCTCCGGCGCGATGTGCTGGTTCGACATGGGATATGACGACTGCGGCGAAAACGGCAGCTTCATGTTCATCGACTGCATCGGACTTCTCCCCTACTGCTACTGCCCGCACTTCATCAGCGAACGCTGGCAGAGTTTCGGAACAGCCGTAATAGGCTGCCGAGTCTCAGGCATCGGAGCCGAGGACGGCGCGGCGCTCATATTCAAAGACGGTCATTTCTCCGCCATGTGCGGAAACGACGGCGGAAGCGTGTTCTATTTTGACAGGGACAACGGCTTTGAGAAGAGCGATATAACCGAGGATGCGTCGGCGCTGGATATATAAAACTTCATGCAGGGAAAACGGATGATTTCTGTTTTCCCTGTTTTTTATTGGGGTATCTATAAGCCTGTAATTCCGGCACACGGTTTAATAACGAACTTGCCTAAATCTGCTGAATATGCTATATTTAGACTAACGATCATAGAGAAACAAATCAGCAAAATAAAACGGAGAAATAAAATGAAAAACGACCATACATTTGTCTATAAATTCTTTTTGTTTTCTTTAGCCATGCCCGAACGAATGGCGAAATATTTGGAGAAAATGCGCAAAAAGGGTTACAAGCTTGTTGAAATAAGGTATAGTTGTATATTCGTTTTCAAAAAGCAGGAAATCAGAGAAGATTTAAAATATGTGATTCTGACAGAACATTATAGATACAATTTGGAATACAAGAAACGGAAATGGGATGATGTCGCATTTTTAGAAAGAAGAAATCCGCAGTTTCATGGCGGCAACGGAGAGCAATGCGATTATCTTGCCGTTGATGTTTGGTATCATGTTTATTTAACTCGCTTTTTGACGGATGAAGATCTTTCAGCTTTGCATGAATATAGAAAGCGTTACATGATCAGAGGACAAATACATATAATTATTTTTCTGCTTTCCGTGACCTTCGTTTTAATATATTTGCTTTTTCTTAGAT
>OOBT01001561.1_pt1 | contig 11683 bp, 8 predicted proteins | sample 1671551 | NCBI WGS metagenome assembly OOBT01 (sample SAMN06348168, study PRJEB24527) | human gut metagenome | reverse complement strand
TGTCCGACGAGTCCAACATCGGCTTTATCCTGTCCAACCAGCGCACCAAGGAGACCCGGTTCTATACCGTGGCCGGGGCGGAGGAGTTCTCCGCCATGGATTCCGCCCGGGGCCAGGTGCAGCAGATGAACTACACCGCCACCTTCCCGCTGCTGCTGAACATCGCCGACCAGCCCACCTATTTCATGGCCCTGAAGGACGCGGCGGGGCTGGTGAAGATGTACGCCATGGTCAACGTCAGCCAGTATCAGATCGTGGCCACCGGCAGCGACGTGGCCGAGTGCGAGGGCAACTATCGCCAGATGCTGGCCCGCAACAACCTCATCGACAACTCCGACGCCAACATCCCCGCCGATACTCAGGAGGCCACCGGCGTGCTGACGGATATCCGCACCGCCGTCATCGACGGCAACAGCCGGTACTATCTGCGGCTCCAGGGCGAGAGCGTGTACTATGTGCTCTCCGCCGCCGACGCGCCCCAGGTGGTGACGCTGAACACCGGCGACCGGGTGACCATCACCTACCGGCCCCAGGAGGACGCCTCCATTCTGGAGGCTACCGCCGTCACTCTGGTGTCCGGCAGCAGCGGTACCGGCACCGTTGACAACCCCCCGGACCCCATCAAAATCAACCCCGCCCCGGGCATCGGCGACATCATCACCGACCCCGGCGACGGCGGACGGGTAGAGCTCCCGGTGGAGCCGCCCCCCGAGGAGGTCCGGCAGTAAGGAATAGGAACTGTCCCAAAAAGGTCCCCGGCGCAGTGCGCCGGGGTATTGGGAGGATATAGGTTTTTCGCTTACCGCTGACCCTTGTCGTAGGGGATGCCCTCGGCCTTGGGAGCCCGGGACTTCTTGGAGGTAAAGGCCAGCACCAGCAGGGTGATCAGGTACGGCAGCATCCGGTACAGGTGGGCGCTGATGCCGATGTCGGCCAGCAGGAACACGCCGTCGCCGTTGATGTCGATGCTGGCATATGCCGCGGCGATGCACTTGAACAGGCCGAACAGCAGCGACGCCCCGGCGATGTTCAGAGGCTTCCAGTTGCCGAAAATCATAACGGCCAGGGCCAGGAAGCCGAAGCCCGCCACGTCGCCGTTGGAGGAGCAGTTGGCGGTGGTCATGGCGTACACGAAGCCGCCCATGCCCGCCAGCGCGCCGGAAATGGTAACGCCGGCATAGCGCATCTTATACACGTTGATGCCCAGGGAGTCCGCCGCCTGGGGATTTTCGCCGCAGGCCCGCAGACGCAGGCCGAACTTGGTCTTGTACAGGATGACGGACAGGATGATGAACAGCAGGATGCAGATGTAGGTGGCCAGGTAGATCTTATTCAGGAAGGTTTCCCCGAAGAAGCCCCAGTCCACGTTCTTATCCACGCCGAAGGTGGACTTTTTCAGCATGAACCAGCTGGCAGAGTCGCCGGTGGCCATCTGCAGGGTGTTCTGGTTGGCGATGATGCGGATCAGGAACAGCACCAGGGCCGGAGCCATCAGGTTCAGGGCCGTGCCGCCGATGGTCTGGTCGGCCCGGAGGTTGATGGACGCAAAGCTCAGCAGCAGGGAGAACACCGCGCCCATGGCCGCCGCCACCAGCATGGTCAGAAGCTCCAGCCCCTGAAGGGCCACCCAGTCACCGGCCTGCTTGGCGGCCAGCACCGCCTGGGACCCCTGCATCAGCCGCACGAACAGCACGCCGATGAAGGCGCCGAAGATCATGATACCTTCCAGGGCCAGGTTGATGATACCGCTTCGCTCGGCGAACACGCCCGCCAGGGCCACGATCATCAGGGGCACCGCGTAAATCAAAGTCTGTTGGATCAGAAACGTCATGCCTGGTCGCCTCCTTCCTCCGTCTGGACCGTTACCGGCTCTGCCGGTTCCGTGGGTTCCTCCGCCGGTTCCTCCGGGGGGGCGGCGTCCGCCGCCGGGGCGGCAGTCTCCTCCACATGGGCGTGGGGCTTTTTCTTCCGGGACAGCATCATGCGGATGGCCAGGGAGAAGGCGGACAGATACACGATGACGGAGATGATGACGTCAGTGATATACTCGTTATAGGCCGTCAGGTTGGTCAGCTGCAGACCCACGATGTTCAGCATGGCCATGAAGATACCGGTGAAGATCACGGCGATGGGGTTGTTCAGGGCCAGCAGAGCCACGGGGATGCCGTTGAAGCCCACGGCGGGCAGGGCCTGATAGGTGGACCAATAGAACTCCGTGTTGCCAGAGAGCCAGTACAGGGCCGCGCCTGCCCCGGCCAGCGCACCGGCGATGGCCATGGACAGCACGATGTTGCGCTTGTCCCGGATACCGGCATAGCGGGCGGCGTGGCGGTTGGCGCCGCAGGCCTTCAGCTCATAGCCCAGGGTGGTCTTGTTCATCAGGATGTACATGGCGATGGCGATGACGATGGCAACGAGAATGCCGCCGTTGACCTGGGAGCCGGGGAAGATGGCGTCCAGCCCCAGCTTGGGGGTGGCCACGCCGTTGAAGGTGGTCTTATAGATATAGCCGGACTTGGTGCTCTCGACCATATTCTTGAAATTGCTGATGTCGAACATCCAGGTCACCAGGTTGGCGGCGATCCAGTTGGTCATGATGCACGCCAGTACCTCGTTGATGTTCAGCAGGGCCTTCACCAGGCCGGGAATCGCGCCCCACAGAGCGCCGGACAGGCACCCGGCCAGGAAGGCCAGCACCCAGATAACGCCCACGGGCACCGCGCTGGAGGGGATGGACAGGGCCACCATCAGGGTGACCATGGTGGAGATCAGATACTGGCCGGGCGCGCCGATGTTGAACAGGCCCGTCTTGAAGGCCACGGCCACGGAAAGGCCCGTCATAATCAGGGGCGTGGCCCGGAACAGCATGTTGCCCAGGTTCACGGCGTTGAAGCCCCAGGTCAGGGTACCGGCGGCGTCGCGGCCGGTGCTGAAGATACCGGCGAAGATGATGCGGATGCCGTCCCATGCGCCGCTCAGGGAGATCTTCTCGTTGCACAGGCCCACGATCAAAACGGCGATGCCGCCCACTAAAAGGCCCGCCACAATGGAGATCAGGGATGAGAGCACCTTTTTGGTGCCGTCTTTTTCGTAAAGCGCTGCCAGTGCGTTCTTTTTCATGCCTGGTCACCTCCCATATCGTCCCGCTTGGCGCCGGACATATACAGGCCCAGCTCGGCCACGGTGGTGGTTTTCGGATTCAGCTGGCCCACAAGCTGGCCCTCGTACATCACCAGGATGCGGTCGGACAGGCTCATGACCTCGTCCAGCTCCAGGGACACCAGCAGCACCGCCTTGCCCCGGTCCCGCTCGGCCACCAGCTGGCTGTGGATATACTCGATAGCGCCCACGTCCAGGCCGCGGGTGGGCTGCACCGCCACGATCAGGGACTTATCCCGGTCCACCTCGCGGGCGATGATGGCCTTCTGCTGGTTGCCGCCGGACATGCTGCGGGCGATGGTCACGGGCCCCTGGCCGCTGCGCACGTCGTACTGGTCGATGAGGTGCTGGGCGTATTCCCGGACGGCGGCGTTCTTAATGAAGCCCGCCTTCTGGAACTGCGGCTCCAGATACCGCTGGAGCACCATGTTCTGCTCCAGGGTGAAGTCCAGGATCAGGCCGTGCTTGTGCCGGTCCTCGGGAATGTGGCTCATGTTCTCGCCCCGGCGGCGGATGGAGGTATGGGTGATGTTCTTGCCGCACAGCTCCACGGTGCCGCCGGTGATCTTATCCAGGCCCGTCAGGCCCTGGACGAACTCCGTCTGGCCGTTGCCGTCGATACCGGCGATGCAGACGATCTCGCCCGCGCGGACGGTGAACGAAACGTCGTTCACGGCGTTGCGCTTCTGCACGTGGGAGTGGACGCAGAGGTGGTCGACCTTCAAGACCTCGCCCGCGGGCTTGGCCTCGTCCTTGGTGACCTCGAGCTGCACGGGGCGGCCGACCATCATGTTGGAAAGCTCCTGCTTGGTGGTCTCGCTCGTGTTGACCGTGCCGATGTACTTGCCCTTGCGCAGAACGCTCACGCGGTCGGAGACCTCCATGATCTCGTTGAGCTTGTGGGAGATGAAGAGGATGGATTTGCCTTCGCGGGCAAACTCCTTCATCGTGGCCATCAGCTCTTCGATCTCCTGCGGGGTGAGCACCGCGGTCGGCTCGTCGAAGATGAGGATCTCGTTGTCGCGATACAGCATCTTCAGGATCTCCACCCGCTGCTGCATACCCACGGTGATGTCCTCCACCTTGGCGTCCAGGTCCACCCGCAGGCCGTACCGCTGGGACAGCTCCTGGACCTTCTGCCGGGCCGCCTTTTTCTGCAGGAAGCCCAGCTTGGTGTCCTCCGCGCCCAGGATGATGTTGTCCAGGACGGTGAACACGTCGATGAGCTTGAAGTGCTGGTGCACCATGCCGATGCCCAGCGCCGTTGCGTCGTTGGGGTCGTTGATCTTCACCGGCTTGCCGTTTTTGCGGATCTCGCCCTCCTCCGGCTGATACAGACCGAACAGGACGGACATCAGCGTGGACTTGCCTGCGCCGTTTTCGCCCAGCAGGGCGTGGATCTCACCCTTGCGCAGCTGCAGGGTGATGTCGTCGTTGGCTTTGATGCCGGGGAACTCCTTGGTAATGTGCAGCATTTCGATGACATAATTATCTGCCAATCGTTGCACTCCCCTTTCAATGTGTACGGGCTTGTACACAAATTCTTACACTATATTATACAGAAAAATCGCGCCATGTACAATAGAATCTGCACAAAAAGTAGCCAAAATTTGGCGAAGCAGAACAAAAACCGCCCTGCGCGGGGTGCGCAGGGCGGTTAAAAGTCATACTTTTAAAGCCTTATCATAAAGCCTTATCAGCTCTGGTAGTCAACCGTGATGGTGGTGACAGCGGGCTTGACATCGGCGTCATAGCTGTCGTCGATGGCCAGGGTGCCGTCCACGATGGAGGCGTACATGGAATCGTACTGCTCCTGGGTGAACTTGGTGAACTTGGAGGTGCTCATCGGCAGACCGACGCAGTTCTCGGCAGCACCGAGCTTGGTCTCCTTGCCGGAGTAGGTCTCGCTGAACTTCCAGCCGTTGTTCATGGCATCGGTCAGAGCCTCGTTCACGGACTCGGCCAGGCCCTTCATAGCGGAGGTGATGACCGTGTCGAACTGGCCGGACTGGTCAACGTCAACGCCGATCATCTTGCCGCCGTTGGCCTTAGCAGCAGCGTCGCAGCTCGTGCAGACGGGACCGCCGCAGGCAAAGACGACCTCGGTACCCTCGGAGTACCAGCCGTCCATCTTGTTCTTGACCTCATCGGTAGCTGCGAAGCCGCCAGAGTACCAGTACTTGATGTTGACATCCGTAGCGCCGATCTCCTTGGCAGCGGCGTCAGCGCCCTGCACGAAGCCGTAGCCGTAGCGGATAACTGCGGGGACAGCCATGCCGCCCAGGAAGCCCAGCTCCTTGTAGCCGTCATAGACAGCGGCATAACCGGCCAGGTAGCCGGCCTGCTCCTCTTTATAGGTGATCAGAGCGGTGTTGGCGGTGGGAGCCTTGTCGCCCAGGTCGCTGGCAGAAACATCCAGTGCCAGGAACTGCACGTCAGGGTACTTCTCCTGAGCCTCGGCGATGGCATTGCCGAACAGGTAGCCGGCGACGACGATGGACTTAGCACCGTCGTTGACAGCGTTGTCCATCTGCTCCAGACGGGCGGCGTCGGAGTCCTCGGTGGGACGGTAGTAGTTGGCGTTCAGGCTGTTGGCAGAGCAGAAATCCTGCACGCCCTGCCAGGTGTACTGGTTGAAGGACTGGTCATCGATGTTGCCGACGTCGGTAACAAAGGCGACATCGGTCTTGCTGCCGGAGGTGGAAGCGGCAGCCTCAGAGGTAGCCTCCGTCGTGGTGCTCGTGGCGGTGCTGGCGGAAGAACCGCCGCAGGCAGCCAGAGAGAGCGCCATGCTGGCAGCCATTACAAAAGCGAGAAACTTTTTCATGGTTTTGATCTCCTTAGGTTGTTTTCAGTTGCGCAGCAGGGCGGTTCCCTGCCGCTTTGCTTTCAGTATACCGCATTTGCGCTGTTAATTCAATGACAAAACGGCGTAAAAAACATTACAAAAGCATAACAAAGCGCAGTCTCCTGCCTCTCTCGGCGAGGGAGGTGCCCCGTAGGGGCGGAGCCCTCTCACAGAGGGGCCAAGTGGGGGGTTACAGCAGGCGGTCCACCGTGACGTTCGGGGTTTCCGGCAGCGTATCCAGATCCGAGTAGGCATCCACCTTCAGGACGCTGGTGCGCAGATCCTCATACAGCGTGCGGTAGTCGTCCTGCGTGAAGCTGTCAAACCGCCAGGGCGCCCCGGCCTCCAGCGCGACTTCGCCGTTCGTGAAGCCGGCCTTCTCGGTCTGGCCGCCGGTCTGGCCATTCCAGGTGCCCGCCGCAAAGAAGGTGTACAGCTGACGCTGCACGGCAGCGTTGTAGCACTTGATGGCGCTGCCCAGCACGCGGTCTCCCAGCTCTGTGTTGTCGTAATCCGTCGTGATCGCCTTGCCGCCGGTCTGGTTGACGGCGTCGGACACACCCTCGTACAGGTTGCCGCCGCTGACCATAATAAGCGACGTACCGTTATTATACCAGTCGATCATCCGCTGGGTAATGGCGTCGTTATTCTCATAGGTATCGGTGAACCAGGTCTGCAGAGTGACATACTCGCCCTGCAGCTCTGCAGCGGCCTCCGCACCCTGCAGAAAGCCGGTGCAGTACCGCACAATGCCCGGTACCTCCCGCGCGCCGATGAAGCCGAGCGTGGTGTAGCCATCGGTCACAGCGGCGTACCCGGCCAGATACCCGGCCTGTTCCTCCTGAAAGAGGACGCAATGGACAAGGCTGGCCGTATTGTAAGCGCTATAGTCGTCGCTGTGGGGCTCGCTGTCAAACAGCAGGTAGTGGACGTCAGGGTAGTTTTCCTGCATACGGTAGAGCGCCGCGCCCATGGTGTCGCCGCGGCAGACCACGAGCTTTGCGCCGCTCTCGGCGGCAGCGCGCAGGGCGGTCTCGGCCTCGTCTGCGGTGTTGCCCGCGGCAGTCTGGGCGTCGGCGGTATAGCCGTACGTGTTGGCAAACGTCTGTATGCCCTGCCACAGCATGGCATCCTCGCCGGATTCCGTGCCGCCGGGGCCGGTCACCAGCACGACGGACTCTCCGCCGGGCAGTGTGGCCGCCGGGTCATCGGGCTGGTAGACAAAGGTCGCGTCGTTCGTCGGGGCGGTTACAGTGTGCTGCTCCTGCGCGGTGCTGGCAGCCTCCGTATCCTTGCAGGCGGTCAGCCCTGCCAGCAGCGCCAACGTCAGAAGCAGTGCTAAGAATTTCTTCATGTGGTAAGGGAACTCCTTTGGTTTTCTGAAAAAGCCTCCCCTTGAGGGAAGGTGGCCCCGCAGGGCCGGAGGGGTAGGCGGGAGACTCCGCGTAAATCGTGCGGCACCCAGCCACCCCTCACCCGCTGCGGCGGGAGCTCCCCTCAAGGGGAGCCAAAGAAAGTAATTTTATTCCAGATTTGCCGGGCCGAAGCCGTAGGGCAGCAGGTCGCCGAGGGTCGTGACGATGTAATCGTCCTCACTCCTGGCCATGATGACGGTCAATTCGGGGCCGCCGAACTCATAGAGCGCCTGACGGCAGACACCGCACGGGCCGGTAACGAGGGTGTTCGTCTCCCCCACCTTGCTGCCGACGATGGCGATGGCGTCAAACTCGCGCACACCCTCGCTGACGGCCTTGAACAGAGCCGTGCGCTCGGCGCAGTTCGTGGGGGTGTAGCTCGCGTTCTCAATATTGCAGCCCCGGAACACCTGTCCGTTTTTGCCGCGCAGCGCCGCGCCCACGTGGAAGTGGGAGTACGGTACATAGGCGAACTTCTGCGCGGCGAACGCCTCGCGGATGAGCGCCTGAATCTCAGCCTTTTCCATGCTCACTTCTCCAGAAATGCGTCAACGCCCAGCGCGACCTTCATCATGGCGGTGAAGCTGGTCTGGCGCTGCTCGGCAGTCGTGATCTCCGGCGAAACAAAACTGTCGGAGATCGTCAACAGGCAGGCGGCACGCTTGCCCAGGACCCTGGCGTTGTGGAACAGCGCAAAGCTCTCCATCTCGACGGCCAGGCAGCCCTTTTCGTCACGCAGTTTTTCCCAGTAGGTCGGCTTCTCGTCGCTGGGCTGGCGGTAGAACACGTCGGAGGAATGGATGTTGCCCTCGATCAGCGGAATACCAGCAGCCTTGGCGCTGGCGCGCAGGGCATCGTTCAGCGCGGCGCTCGGCGTCTGGATGTCGTCGGTGTCGCCGCTCTGGGTCACGGCGTAGTTGCTCTCGGAGTAGGCACCCGTGGCCAGCACCACGTCAAACAGTTTTGCCTTGTCGGTGTAGGAGCCGGCGGAGCCGATGCGGATGATGTTCTCGACGCCGTACTGGGTGTACAGCTCGTAGGAATAGATGCCGATGGACGGCATGCCCATGCCGCTGCCCATCACGCTGATGGGGCGGCCCTGATAGGTGCCGGTAAAGCCCAGCATGCCGCGCACACCGGTCACCTGACGCACATCCTGCAGGAAGGTGTCGGCAATGAACTTGGCGCGCAGAGGGTCACCGGGCATGAGGACCGTCTTGGCGAAATCGCCTTTTTCAGCGCTGTTGTGAGGGGTAGACATAGAACATCTCTCCTTTTTCTTTATGATCGGCAGGCAGGCCCTTCCCGGTGGAAAGGCCCGCTCTGCATGCTTACCTGTATTTTCTGCGGTTGAACACGTTCTGCGGGGCAATGTAAGAGCCGTTGCGGCGGATCTCGAAGTGGCAGTGGTTGCCGCTGGAGCGGCCGGTGCTGCCCACATAGCCGATCAGTTGGCCCTGCTTGACGGTCTGGCCTGCATGGACCACCAGCGACAGGCAGTGTGCATACACGGTGGTGTAGCCGTTGCCATGGTTGATGATGATGGAGTAGCCATAGCCCGTACCTGCACCAGCCTTGTTGTAACCGGCCTTGGTGACGGTGCCGCCTGCGGAGGCGTAGATGGGCGTACCGGCCGGGGCGCAGATGTCCACGCCCTTGTGGCGTCCGCCGTACCAGCGCGAGCAGTAGCGGTAGTTCGGCACAGGCCAGATGAACTGGCCGCTGCCGGTGATGTACTTGGTGCTGGAAGTCACCTTCTTGGTGCCTTCGACCACCTTCTTGTTCACCGGCTCCTTGATGACCTCGGTGGAAAGCACGCTCTGGTCCACAAGGATATTGTTGGTGTCGTAGACGTTCTGGAGGGTCACACGGCGCAGACCGTTCTCGCCCTCCTGGAGCACCTTGGTGGTCCCCTTCGTATATTCGTTGGATTTTGTCGTCTCGGTGGAGAATGCGATCTCTTCCTCACGGGTCTCGATGCGGGTGATGCGCACCTCAAGGCCAGCTTCCTCTTTGGTGATGACGAGGTGGTCGCCCTCAAGGATGCTGGACGTCTCGCTCAGCGGCTCGCCCTTGAACGCCGGGTTGAGGGCGCACAGCTCACGGAAGGTCAGGTCATTGTTATGTGCGATGGACCAGAGGGTGTCGCCCGCCTTGACGGTGTAGACCTTCTGAGCCTGCTTCACGCCCACCAGCTCCTGCCGGACGGTCTCAAAATCCTGCAAGCCTTCCTTGAAGTAGAGGCCGTCTTCCAGCGTGACCTGCTTGTTGAAGCCCACGCTCACATCGGGGTCGTCCCCTTCTTCCTCGTAGGGGTCGAGCATGGCGGCGAGGTAATCCCGCAGCGCGTTGCCGTCGCTGCACACCGCCGTCAACTCGCCGTCCAGATAAAGAGCCGTGCCTTCGCTGATCTGGTCGCCGGCGCTCTGGATGATGGCGTTTGCCATCTCGTTTTCGTCCATCATGTGGTGGGCAATGGCGAGGGTGTAGCTCGGCTCGATGGTCCACTCGGTCTTGTCGGTGCCGGCGTAGCTGATACGCTCCATCACGTCCTCGCGGGCCGTGTTGAAGACGTCCTCATTCGCCACATAGCCCACGGTTTCGCCGTTGACCCGGACGGCCAGCGCATAAGGCTGGTGGATGACATATTGGAACACTGCTGCGCCCAGCGCCAGTGCGCAGATGGGCAGGGCATACATCGCCATGCGGGGCAGCAGACTGAGGTTGCGGCGGACGCCGTTTTTGAAGTAGTGGACGCTGGCCTCAAATGCTGCACCGAAGCCCTGCTCCCTGCGGATGCGGTGGGCATGGATGAGAAGGGACACGGTGCCCTTTGCAAACAGCACGATGGGGCCAAACAGGTCTTTGGCCACCTGTGCTGCGCCGGGGAACGCCGTCTCCGCCAGAGCCTTTGCAAAGCGGCGGATGCCTCCAGCAGCCCAGAGAGCGGCGTACTTGACGGCACGTCCCACCTGCACGGCAGCATACTCCGCGCCAAAGCCCAGTGCGTAGAGCACTGCGCCAACGCGCAATACCAGCTTCGACGAGCGCAGCTTCCGGGAGGCATTGTCCAGCCGGTGTCTGCGGCGGCGATACCGCCGGTGGCGGCGCAGCAGATGGACGCACTGGAGCTGCGCCCAAAGCGAGCGCAGCTTTGCGCGGAAGCCGGTATGCCGCGGCGCACCGGCTGGCTCGTCCTGCCGCGTTTCAGTTGTTTTATCTTCCAGCAAAAAGGATGCTCCTTCCTGTATCTTCAGGAGATTCTGATCTGTCTCTTTTCTCTGTTATCGACACGCTGCCGCATCAGGACAGCTTTTTTGACAAGAATAACTCTATTTATTATACACCCTGCCAGCGCCGAAACAAGCATTGACACAAAATTTGGGCTTAGCTTTCACTTACTTTTCACGAAATACACAAATTTAGACAAAAAGCTTTGTCATATCCTCCGGCAGCGGGCTTTCCACCGTCACCGGCCTCAGGGTCGTCTCGTCCACCGGCACTTCGATGCGGATTCCGTCCGGCATCCGCTCGCAGCGCGGCACCCAGAACGTCTGTTTTGCGCAGTGGAGCGCCTGCCGCCCGATGCGCGCCCGGCTCCCGCCGTAGAGGTCATCGCCGGCCAGCGGGTAGCCGATGGATGCAAAATGTACCCGTATCTGGTGGGTCCGGCCCGTCACCGGGACACAGGCCGCGAGGCTCAGGCCGTTTTCGGCTTTCAATATGGTATATTCCGTCCGGCTGGGTTTGCCGTCGGGGGTGACGCACCGCCCGATGATGCTCTCCCCCTGCCGCCCGATGGGGGCGTCGATGACGCCCGGCCCGAGGGGAAGCTCTCCTTCTGCAACGGCGTAGTAGAGCTTTTCCACCCGCTGCGCCAGCAGCGGGGCGGCGTAACCATTCTGGGCCGCCAGCACGAGGCCGCTGGTGTCCTTGTCGATGCGGTTCACCGGGCGGAAGACGGGGCTTCTGCCCTGACGCAGCGCCCAGGCGGCATAGCCGTTCGCCAGCGTATCCAGCGGGTAATTCAGGGTTGGATGCACCGCGAGATGGGGCGGCTTTTCCACCACGAGAGCGAAAGCGTCCTCGTAGACCACATCCACCGGGATGTCGTCCTGCGGCGCAACGCCCTCCCCCTCCGGCGGCAGTTCAAAGGAGATGACCTGCCCGGCCTCCACCCGGCGGTTGGCCAGGACGGGGACACCGTCGGCAAAAAAGCCGCTGCCCCGGAATTTCACAGCCCGGGACAGGTCGGTGGAGA
>OOBT01001549.1_pt1 | contig 11773 bp, 11 predicted proteins | sample 1671551 | NCBI WGS metagenome assembly OOBT01 (sample SAMN06348168, study PRJEB24527) | human gut metagenome | reverse complement strand
TACTAAATATCAACAATATGCACAACTTTTTAAACATAAATCTTTTATAATTTAACTCCGCCAATAGGTATTCATATATCCAGGAGGAACAGTCAAGGGCTTTCTGCCTTTTTGTTAACTAGTGTTTTCTTAAATCGGTTTTCCCAATAACAGTTATCGAAAAAAAGAGTTTTTCAGATAAAGTGTTATACTTGCTGGTAATCTATTTTTGCGTCATAAATCTTAATATGAAAGGTGATTTATGGCTGTTGAAAATGTAGATCAGAAATATGAGGTTACAGTACGGTTTCGTTTGATACGAAATTGTATGCTTTTATCGGGGATATCTGTTTTTGCTCAGTTATATCTCTTTCAACCTATATTATCTGATTTATGTCGTTTCTTTAGCATAACTCCAGCGACAAGTAGTCTTACAGTCTCTATAACGACGGTTGGTATAGCTGTAGGATTGTTGTATTGGGCATTTAAGGCTGATAGTATATCGCGCGAAAAGCTTATGGGCATTTCGCTTATATTATCATCTGTTATAACTATAGTATCGGCTTTTGTTGGCAATTACTTCGTTCTGCTGGTATTAAGCTTAATTAAAGGGATTGCATTGGCCGGTGTCTCTGGGGTAGCATTGGCTTATCTCTCGGAAGAGGTAGATACTTCGAAAATCGGGTTGGCCATCAGCCTTTATTTAAGTGGAAATACATTGGGAGGAATGCTGGGACGGGTAGTTGCTACCCTGGTCGCTGGTTGCGGTGGATGGCAACTGGCTGCTTTATTCATTGGAATAGGGAGTCTGATTGTAGGTGGATTTTTTTGTAAGATGATACCGGCAGGCAAGAATTTTTCTGCTACACCTTTTACGCTCAGGGAAAAGATTACTCAAATGCGTTCATTGCTTACCCAACCTACCTTTATCAGTATGTATATGATTGCAGCTCTCTCAATGGGAATATTTGTAAGTGTATATAATTATCTGTCTTTTCTGTTAGAATCACCTTTATTTGCCTTACCGCACCATTTGGTTGCGATGATTTTCATGATGTATATAGCAGGTATCATAGGTTCGGTTGTGGCAGGAAGTTTATCTGATAAATTTGCACCGGAGATACTTCTACAAGGTACATTGTTGCTGATGGGAATTGGAATGTTGCTTATTGGTAATGAAACTTTGGATTATAGTTTTAGGACTAGGTATATTGACTTTTTCTTTTTTCGGAACTCATACACTGGCAAGTCGGATTGTTTCTATACATGCACAAAATTTAAAAAGCAGTGCAACTTGTGTTTATTGGTTGTTTTATTACCTCGGTTCAAGTCTTATTGGTTCGCTGACAGGAATTGTATTTGTAAGTAACGGATGGTTTTCATTGGTGGAAATCCTTTTGCTATTGCTTTTGGGAGCACTTATTATTGCGTCATTATTCATTTTTAAATATAGATTTTATGAAAAAAGCAAAGTTTACAGCCATCATCGGTATGGCAGTGATGATGTCCATTCCTGTAGCTAGTCTGGCTGGTAATGAAAAGCAAGTTGAAATAGTTAATGAAAACATCCGTTACTGTGAAAGTACTTATCCGTATAACGGAGGTATTTTGATAGCTAACTTTGGAACAGAACAATTGAATCCGTTAAATGCAGAAGGAAAGGGATACATCCTTTATTATAAAAATGGTAAAATGGATACGCTGGTTCCTGCTGATGGTAACCTGAATGCTCCGAAGGGAATGTTCATGCGCGATAATCAACTATATATTTGTGATGTCAATAAAATAGTTGTTTGCGATCTGGCTCAAGTTAGCAAAACACCTAAAACAATTAATTTGCCGGAAGGCAATTTGTTTGTAAATGACTTGGCAGCAAATGGCAGTGACCTGTATGTTTCAGTGACAAATACGGATAAGATTTTTAAGATAAATATTACGGATCCTGCTAATCCGGGAGAACCTCAGGAATGGATAACTATTCCAGGCCCTAACGGTTTATTAATAGGTGATGGTACGATGTATGTGCTCTCTTATCCGGCTGATGGAAATACAAGTGAGAAGCATGTTGTCTATCGTATAAGTGATTTGACTAATAATCCCCAACCAGAAAAGTTAGTTACTGTTCCAGGACAATATGATGGAATCGCTTTTGCTTCTGATGGTGCTTCGCTTTATGTTACAAACTGGACTCCTGCTGGGATTAGTCGTATAAATCTTCGAAATGGTGATTTATTATCCGTTGGATTGTCATTGGAGGAAAGCTTATCCGGTCCGGCTGATATCACAGTTTCAAACGGGAAAATTTATATTCCTGACTTGCCAGCCAGTCGTGTCGTTATAATTTCTGAATAAAAATCTTACTGATAAGTGTTGTTTCAATACTGGCCAATAACCGGCTTACGGAGTCAGTAAATAGAAAAATTATCCTCTCATTCTATTCTTTGAACAAGATGGAATGAGAGGGTAGTTTTTATGTGAAAGGGTACGAAAAAGTCTGATTAGCTTATTATAACCGCTCAATTTGAATATACAGACCAATATTTGAACAAATAGAACAATCTGACTGAACATATATATCAGTCTTTTATACAAACGGAATAATATTTACCAATGGTTTATTCTACCTTTAGGTTGTGTAAAATTAATATTAAATCTGTTACAGAAATGAGAAACATTATTCGAATGGTAGGCATTGGAGTTGCTGCCTTATGTATGGTAACTCCTACAGTTCAGGCACAAGTAAAACTAAATGCCAATAACATTGATGAAGTTATCGGTGAGATGACTTTAGAGGAAAAAGTACACATGGTGATTGGTTGTGGTATGTCAATGGGAGATGGCGCCAAGTTTCCCGGAACAGCCGGACGGACATATGATATTCCCCGTTTAGGTATTCCATCGGTATACTTGGCAGACGGACCACACCGGTTGGCTATGAGTGTGAAACGGGATTTTGACAGTCGGTTCTATTATGCAACAGAGTTTCCTTCAGGTACTACTGTAGCTGCGACTTTTGATCCGAATGCAGCGTATCAGGTAGGAGCTGCTCTGGGAGAGGAAGTTAAAGATTATGGTATGGATGTGTTATTAGCTCCGGGAGCCAATTTGATGCGTAATGCTTTATGCGGACGTAACCATGAATATTATTCAGAAGATCCGGTTGTAACAGGAAAAATGGCTGCCGGATATATAAAAGGTGTACAAAGCCAGGGAGTAGGTACTTGTTTAAAACATTTTGCCGTAAACAATCAGGAAACAAATCGTAATAATAATGATTCACGAGTTGCACAACGTCCGTTGCGTGAACTTTATCTGAAAGGGTTTGAAATAGCTGTTAAAGAATCTCAGCCATGGAGTATTATGACATCTTATAATAAAGTCAATGGCAAATATACGTGTGAAGATATTGATCTGACTGAGAATATTCTGCGTGATGAATGGGGATTCAAGGGAGTGGTAATGTCCGACTGGAATGCAGGGACGGATGCCGTTACTTCCATGAAGGCTGGAAATGATATGTTACAGCCTGGACAAGAACGCCAATATAAGGCTATTTTGGAAGCTGTGCAAAACGGTACCCTGGATGAAGCTATTTTAAACCGTAATGTAAAGCGCATATTAGAATTAGTAGTAAAGTGTCATACTTTTGAAAACTATAAATATGCTAACGAAACAGATTTGAAAGCCCATGCAATCATTGACCGCACGATAGGTGCTGAAGGTATTGTCTTGTTGGATAACCGGAGTGCACTGCCTTTGACAGCCAATGTAAAGACTATTGCTCTTTATGGAACAACATCTTATGATATGGTTCCTGCTGGTATGGGATTCGGTAGTACAGGTGTTGGCTACTATTGTGTTTCTTTGGTTGAGGGAATGCGTAATGCAGGATACACTGTAGATGCTGATATAATAAAGAAATACAAAAAACATTTGTTTGATGAGCAAAAACGTCTTTATCCTAATGGAAAACCTCCTTTCTCACTGACTCCTCTCAAACGTGCAGAAGAGTTTGTTCCGACGAGTGACGAATTATCAGCACAAGTTAAGAATAACGATGTCGCTATTATTACTTTAGGACGGACTAGCGGTGAAGCTTCCGACAGACGTGTGGAAGAGTTCTATCTAAAAGAAAATGAATCAGCTCTTATTAAACAGGTTGCAGAAGCTTATCGTGCAGCCGGAAAGAAAGTTATTGTTATTCTGAATATTTGTAGTCCGGTAGAAACAGCTTCCTGGAAGAATATGGTTGATGCTGTAATTTGTGCTTTCCAGCCAGGTCAGGAGGTTGGTAACTGTGTTGCAGATGTATTGACAGGTAAGGTAAATCCTTCAGGACATTTGCCGATGACTTTTGCTATAAAATATGGGGATGCACCGTCTGATTCTAATTTCCCTTATGATTATGAATTTAAAATGCCTTCGTTTGCAATGGGAAGTGGTATGAACTTCGAATCAAAAGAAAAGGAAGAAAAGCCCAAAGAAGCTGTTCGTAATGTTGACTTTACGGATTATGAGGAAGGTATTTATGTAGGCTATCGTTATTTTGAAACTTTTGATAAGGAAGTATCTTATCCTTTTGGTCACGGTTTGTCATATACAACGTTTAGTTTTGAAATTGTGTCATCTGATATTAATGGTGATAATTGTGAAATGAAGGTTGCAGTGAAGAATACGGGTAATTGTGCTGGAAAGGAATCTGTACAGGTATATGTTAAAGCTCCGGCGGGTGGACTTGAGAAGCCTGCTAAAGAATTGAAGGCTTTTGCCAAAACAAAACTGTTACAGCCGGGTGAATCGGAGGTTGTAACCTTGTCGTGGAAGTTGATGGATATGGCTTCGCTTAATGAAAAGAGCAGTTCATGGGAATTACCTAAAGGAACATATCAATGGATGGTAGGAGCTTCATCGGCTGATGTACGCTGTACGGTAACTCAGAAAGTGTCAAAGGCTCAGAAAGTAAAAGTTCATAATGCCATGATACCTCCATACAAGATAGCTCAACATGATATGGTAAAACGATGAAAAGAGGTTTGTTACATATAGTCATCTGCGTTTCCCTTTGGGGAGCGTCGATGGCTTCATGTGCCCAAAATCTTGTTGTTGACGTAGAAGGTGGACAGATCGAAGGCGTAATAGATCAAGAGGGTATAGTTGTCTACAAGGGCATTCCTTATGCAGCTCCTCCTGTGGGAGAGTTACGTTGGAAGCATCCGCAACCGGTACGGCCGTGGCAGGGAGTGAAGGCGTGTAAACAGTTTGGAGATGCATCTTTTCAAGGTGGACAAATTGAGGGTTCTTTTTATTGGAAAGAGTTTTATCAGGATGGTAATCCTGAAATGAGTGAAGACTGTCTGTATTTAAACATATGGACACCGGCATCGGGAAAGAAAAATGCTCATTTGCCGGTTATGGTCTGGATTCATGGAGGTGCCTTTCAGAATGGTTTCGGACATGAAATCGAATTTGATGGTGATGCATATGCAAAGAAAGGCATTATATTGGTTACTTTAAACTATCGCTTGGGGATGTGTGGTTTCCTGTCTCATCCGTTGCTGACAGCAGAAAACTCAGGAAAGGGTTCTGGAAATTATGGATTGTTCGATCAGCTTGCTGCATTGAAATGGATAAAACGTAATATCGAAGTTTTTGGAGGGGATCCGAATAATGTTACGGTTTTCGGACAGAGTGCAGGAGCGGGTAGTGTACAAGCTTTGATATCTTCACCGCTTGCGAAAGGCTATGTACAGCGTGCCATTATACAGAGTGGTGGAGGATTGGGAGGTATTATTTCTACGAAGTCGTTGCAGGAAGCTGAAACGATGGGGAAAGCCATGTGGGATGCGTCGGGATATGATACATTGGAGCAAATGCGTACTTGTCCGGTAGAGCATTTTCAGGAAGTGATGATGAACTACATGAAAGTGCAGAAAACTTTTAATGGTATGCCTTATTCTCCTTGTGTGGATGGGGAGCTCTTAGAATCGTCTGTATATGATGTGGCATTGCAGAATAAGGAACTGGATATTCCTTATATGATTGGATATACGTCGGAAGACATTGCACCAGATCAAATGAAGCAGGCTGCTGTAAACTGGAGTTTGTTGCTTGAGCGTCAGGGGCGGTGTCCGGTCTATGTATATTGCTTTAGCCGCGATTTACCTGGCGAAGATATGTCTGCTCCCAAAGGTGGTTTTGGTGATATGAAAGGTGCATTTCATTCTAGTGAGCTATGGTATATGTTTGGGACACTTGATAAATGTTGGCGCCCAATGGAAAAAGCTGATTATGAACTGAGTGAACGTATGGTTTCTTATTGGACTAATTTTGCTAAAACAGGTAATCCCAATGGAGTAGGCTTACCTGAATGGAAACCTTGTACTAAGGTGGATAAACATATACAAGAGTTAGATGTGAAGTAAATTAAGGTTATATATCATTGGAAATACTGAATATGGTAAAGTCTGTTGTCTATTCTAGATAAGGAAAATTAAACAAACCTTCCCTTTGGAGTGAAGTTATGTTAATAATTTTATATCTTTGTATAAATCAGACTTTATCCATGAATACAATACGTAGCCAGATCATTGCATTGTTGTTGCTTATATCAGGAGTTGTCTTATTGGGTGGTGGTGTTTGGGGATTCTATTCTTTGTATGCTATATCTCATCGTTATGAACATACTACTGGAATTATTCGAACATTGCAAACCAAAAAGATTTATCGGTATCGAAAAATAAGGTATAAGAAAGAGATGCAAATAGCATATTCTACTGATAAATATGGTGATTTATTTGCTACCAGAATCAGCTATTGGCCATTGAGGAGTGTAGGAGACAAGGTATCTGTTTGGTATCATCCTCATCGTCCGCATGAAATTCGTTTACCGGAATCAGAATGTATGCTTTGGGGACTTTTAGTGGCGTCGGGCTTCATATGTATGTGTGGAAGCGTTGTTTTCTGGAAAACATCTAAAACAGCTGATAAAAGCGAAGGATAACCATTTTTATAATTTATATATGAAGAACAAGAAGTTTTTAAAATTAGTTGTTTTGCTGGTATGTATTGCCTTCTCATCTCATGCAATGGCTCAGTTTGACCTTAAAAAAGCGATTAGTGGGGCTGTAAAGATGGCTCAGGCAGTAACTCTGACAGATGAACAGATGAGTGAGTATGTAAAGGAATATATTACATGGATGGATGCTCATAATCAAGTTTGCGCAGATGATAATGCATATACGCTTCGTTTGAAAAAGTTGACAGAAGGGTTAGGTGATGCAGATGGTATTCCATTGAATTTTAAAGTATATTATGTGAAGGATGTAAATGCTTTTGCTTGTGCAGATGGAAGTGTACGTGTTTTTTCATCTTTGATGGATATAATGAGTGATGAAGAGCTGCTGGGCGTGATTGGTCATGAAATAGGCCATGTTGCACATCGTGATTCCAAAAAAGGCTTTCGTACAGCTTTGCTTACTTCTGCTTTAAAGGACGGTGTTGCTTCTCAAGGGGGTAAGCTAGCTGAGTTGACTGATTCTCAGTTAGGAAGTTTAACGGAAGCTTTAGTAAATGCTAGATATTCTCAGAAACAAGAATGTGAAGCCGATGATTATGGATATGAGTTTTTGAAAAAGGCTGGTAAAAATCCTTGGTCCATGGCACTTTCATTTCAAAAATTAAAAGAACTGCAAGGGCAAAGCGGTGATCAGTTGTCTAGTAAATTGAATCAGTTGTTTTCTACTCATCCTGATTTGGATTTAAGAATTAAACGAATGGAAGAACGTGCTACTAATGAGGGTATTGAAAAAACAGTGATAAAATAGATAGGTATATTCTGTAAATAAGATAAAATTAGCCAACTAATTCATATGTAAAGTGCTATGAATTAGTTGGCTTTTTATTTCTTCAGATAATGAAGTTTGCTTGTTTAAACAGGGAAAATATCTAAATTCAAATGCAGTAAAATACAAAAGTCCTATATTATGGTATATCAATTAACTTGTGTGTCTGAAGGCTAAGCCTCCACTGTGGATGTTCCTTGATGTAGGCTATTACATCATTGGTATTTTGTCCGGAACATGGTTGCAGAAAGTGATGCTTTGCGGGTAGCTTAAGGTAGGGAGATACATCTTGGCCTACATATACCACTTTCACTTCGTCTATGTGATGTAATTTTAGTGTTGTTCCTTCCTTGGGTGAACAAGTAACCCAATCGATATCTTCCGGTAAAACACAAGTACCATTAGTTTCTATTGCGATATATTTCCCCGCTGCATGTAATGCTTTTGTCAGTTGACTGTCAATTGATAGCCCAGGTTCTCCGCCTGTAAGAATTACCATCTGGCATGGGTAGGTACATACTTCCGCTATGATTTCATCGTCTGTCATCATTCGGAATTCTTCATGTTGTGTATCGCAGAAGCTGCATTTCAGGTTACATCCCGAGAATCGAACAAAAACAGCAGGAGTTCCTGTATGAAATCCTTCTCCTTGCAAGCTGTAGAAAATTTCGTTAATCTTTCTCATAAATAGCTGTATTACCTTCCGATTCTTTTACCTCTACTTTGAAACAATGGGGAACTTGGTTGCATATCCAGCAGGCAATATTTTCTGCTGTAGGATTGAAAGGCAATATATCATTCAGATTGTTATGATCTAATTGTTTTTCTACTGCCTGTTTGATGTGAGTAAAATCTACAACCATACCGTTTTCATCAAGTTCTTTCGAGCGGCAATATACGGTTATAATCCAGTTGTGACCGTGAAGCTTCTCGCATTTGCTCGGATAAGATAGTTTTAGCGAGTGTGAGGCTGAAATTTCCATCCTTTTGATTACTGTGTACATAGTAAATACATTAGTTTGATTAATACAAATTTGCTTCTGCTTAATGTCACCTCGGCAGTTATAGTACAAAGATAGCAAATTTTTAAGGATTTTTTATCATAACCGATTGCTACATTTGTGATTTTATAGAGATAGAAATCTCAATAGGTGAGAAACCTTTTTGGGTTTGCTTTACTTTTTCTTATGAAAAAGAGAATGGCAAATGAACTTCTTATCATTGTTTAATCATTTTAAATTAGACATTGGGAAGTCCTTTTAAATATGATATATCTTTCTGTGTATTAGATAGATGAATCGAATTTTGCGACCACTTTTGAAAAAATGGGAAAATGGTCGCAAATTAGTCACAAAATATCCTCTTTTTAGCCCATTTTCAAGGATAATCAGCACTTCTTAACCTTAGAAAAATAAGCTCAAATAAAGTGATATTCAGCTTCAATTTCAGTATCTACCTGCAACTATCTACAAAAAGAAAAAGCAAGTAAAAAGTAATAGGGAATTATCTTCTATCCATGAAGTACGGACAAAATAAAAATCCCCATAACTCATAGAGCTACAGGGATTTATTATCTTGATTAAGTATAGATTACTTATTCAAAGCAGTAGCAACGTCAACTGCACAAGCTACTGTACAACCTACCATCGGGTTGTTACCGATACCCAGGAATCCCATCATTTCTACGTGAGCTGGAACCGATGATGATCCCGCAAATTGCGCATCTGAGTGCATACGTCCCATAGTATCTGTCATACCGTAAGAAGCAGCGACCGAGCATCCCTGTAACCAGCTTAATTGACTATAAATCAAATCTATAGTGGCAATAGATAAACTCCGTGTAAATAAATAAAAGAACTAATTATAAAAATGGGCTGCATTATGGTCAAATTCCCAATGCAATTTCGTTTGTAAGAGAAATCCATATTTGGATTAAGACCGTGTTCTGATTTGAGTGTCGATAAAGTATAAATCACCGTCAATGCCATAAAGTACATTGTTAGGAACTACATCAAACACTTCATATTCTGAATTATGATATTCGTCGTAATAGTCCATTGCAAAGCCTAATGCTTTCATATAGGTAGCTATTTCATCTTCTGTAGCTTCTCGTTCAGCCAAAATGTAAGGTTGTATAAGAACTGCACAGAATTCTTGTTGGCTATTATAGGCGAAACCTATCATCTGATAAGGTACGTTACCAAATAACTTGTTGTGTGCATTTATGCGGATGAAGAAATTCTCCAAATCATCACCTGCGTATTCAAAATTATTCAGTTTAATAACGATATTATCTTTATTTCCTGTATAGACTTCGTTTTCTCCACCTTTACTAAGAAATTCAACATTTAGTTCAGAAAGAGAAATCCATAAATTGTTGGAATTGGCGAAGTCAATCAGCTCTTTTGTTTGCCCTCTCTTATAGCTCTCTGTTGGTTCAAGCGTTCCTGCTGTTTCCTTTTCTCTTCTAGCGATATAGGCTGCTTGCTCCAAGATGCTATTGATTGGCGAGTGCGTTCTATCCATTCTTTGTGAAATTCATTTATATATTCCATAAATCTTATGTTTATGAGTTCAAAACAAAGATAGTTATTCCTTTTTTAACTTCCATGATTGGTACGACATTTTATTTCTTGGGGCTTATAATCTGGATATTTCCTTAAAATGTAGTAGCCTATAAAAGAAAAACAGCATAAGATTTTTTTAGGCTCAAATGCTATCTTATTTAAAGCAATAAACGTAGGAAATCCAAGGAATCACCAAAGCTATTAGCATGAGTAGCAAACAGTAATTCTTTACTCTTTTCTTCTTGATGTTGTAAACAAGGCTTGGTATAAGTATTGATATGCTAACTATTAACAGCCAGTTCTCAATGGTATTAATGTATTCCAGTCTTTCTTTGTAGATAGAATTATATAAACGACTATATCTTTCTTCTTCTGTTATCAAACTATGTATAAATGCTCTGACCGCACAAATGCCTATTGACAGACAAACAGGTATTTTTATATCTTCCAAGAATCTCATATTCCCAATAGCTGAAAAATAAATGAACTGACATTATTACCAACCATTACCAATAGTTTAGGAACTATAAACAGTAGCAACAAAAGTAGGCTTTGCATCCAGTTCTTTTGAGTAATATGATATATAGCCACGCCTGTTATAAATGCTCCAATAACCCACCATGAAATCTCATATTGCTTTAGTAGATATTCATCATGGTAAGGTAATGGTTTACTTATAAAGATAAGCCCCAATATCCATATAATATAGATGACTTTCCAGTCTGTACAGTATTTTAGTAGTTTCATTTACAATGGTTTTAAAACTACTTTATCTGAACTTCCATTATTTTATGACTTGACCAGATAAATTTATATTGATTATTTATTGTAATATTACATGAATATGAAAAGATTACTATTTGAAGATAGCATAGCGCATAAAGTAAAGCTTTCTTTTGCTGATTTAAATGTTGTTTTAATATCGTTAGGGACTTCATCATTAGAACATATCATTTCGTAAAATTTTGCGACAGGCATTGCCTTCTGATTTATAGTAATCCAATTTCTATCTTTGAAAAATGGTTTTGCATTTTCCCATATTGTTCCTTCATGATATTTATAAGCAACAACAGTTACGCAAGTAACTTTTTCATCGTAAAAATCAGCTTTAAGTTGAACTTCTACAGTAATAAATCCCTTTTGTGTATCATCCAAATCAACGACACCACCAAAAACGGTTTTAGTATCCGCTCTATATCCATTTTGTGCATAGCAATTACATGATAATAATGTAATGAGTAATATATATAAGGCTTTCATGTATTCATTTTTTTAATTGTGATTATTCTGATTTATTTGCTTTTAGAATTAAGTAAGGTTTTCCAACAGGCTCCCAACAACTGTCACGAGTGGGCATTTGCTTTATATAGTCTGTAATATAATTTG
>OOBT01001535.1_pt1 | contig 11836 bp, 10 predicted proteins | sample 1671551 | NCBI WGS metagenome assembly OOBT01 (sample SAMN06348168, study PRJEB24527) | human gut metagenome | reverse complement strand
GTAACGCTTCTGCGCAAGGCGGTGGACGAAATGCACGCGGTCAATCTCGGCGGTACGGCAATCGGAACTGCAATCAACGTGCGACGCGCGTATCTGTGCGGGGTGGTTCCCGCCCTCTCGCGCATCACGGGCTACGAGTTGCACCAAGCAGCGGATCTGATCGACGCAACGCAGAATCTGGACGGTTTCGTTTATGTCTCCGGCGCGCTCAAGGTCGTTTCCCTTTCCCTCATCAAGATTGCCAATGACATCCGTCTCATGGCATCCGGCCCGCGCTGCGGCCTCAATGAACTGAAGGTGCCCGCCCGCCAGCCCGGTTCCTCGATCATGCCAGGCAAAGTCAATCCGGTCATTGCCGAAGTCCTCGACCAGACCTGCTACCAGGTCATTGGGAATGACCTTACCCTGACACTGGCCGTCGAAAACGGGCAGCTCGAACTGAACGTCATGGAGCCGGTCCTTTCCTTCAACCTTTTCCACTCCTTCCTCTACCTCACGAATGCAGTCACCACATTCACTGAGAAACTGCTGAAGGACCTCGAGGCGAATGAAGAGCAGTGCAAGAGCTGGGTCGACCACAGCGTCGGCGTCATCACAGCGCTCCTCCCGCATATCGGCTACGAAAAGTGCGCCGCGACTGCGAGGGAAGCTTACACGACAGGACGGCCCGTGCGGGAAATCCTCCTTGCAAGGAAGCTCCTCTCTGAAAGCGCGATCCAGAAAATTCTCTCGCCCTATGAGATGACCCATCCGGGCATCGCAGGTGGCAAGGACGCGCTGGCCCGGTAAGACTTACGAATCATTGATTCATCGTATATAATAGAATAAGAATAAAATAAAGGAATGTGGATGAAGAGTTCTTCTTTCACATTCTTTTATTGTGTATCGTGCATTACGGTTTGCACTTTTGAACGAAAGTCATTAAAATAATAACCATACTTCCGAAAGAGACAAGAAAAGAGGGGAATTCATGAAACTACGCGATAATCACCATATCGTACTGACCACGCCGGACATCGACCGGTGTCTCCGCTTTTATCATGATGTCCTTTCCATGGAAGCGCATGAAAAAGACGGGCAAATCTGCCTATACTTCGGTTCCTGTGAAATCACGCTGAAAGAAGGACTGACGGACTTTGCTCCGAGCGCTGTGCGCATGGGCATCATCAATCTCTGCCTCATCACGGACGATCCGATGGAAGACGTGCTCCGCGAGCTGGAAGAACGCCATGCACCACTTGTGACCGGCATCGTCGATAGAAACGGCGCCCGCGGACCGATGAAGAGCATCTACCTCATCGACCCGGATGGAAATTTCATAGAAATCGCACGCTATGCGGACAAGACGCTCCGCAAGAAGCCGCACTTTATAGATGAGGACGAGCTCGCAAGCGAATGAGCCCGTCCTGTTTTATTGGGAAAGGAACACTATGACACCTCATCAGGCCAATCTGTTTTTCATTGCCGAATACGTCCTCACCATCCTGATCCTCGCCTTCTCGGCATACAGGAAGAACGCATTCGACTGGAGAAAGACCATACGAAGGAAAACATTCATCAAAAGGATGCTCTTCCTTATCCCCGTCGCCCTCATTGCCATCGGCATCATGACAGCGGCTTATCTGCTCCAGCTGCCGCAGATGACGACGCTCGTCATCATCACAGGCGCGCAGCTCTTCCTGACGCTCATTGCGAACGTCATCCTCTTCTCCTCCTGGTTCCAGCGCTACCGCGTCTACCCCAGGGGAAAGGAACTCGCCGCCGTCGTCGTCCTGATGTACGCCGTCGCCGACCTCTTCATGCCCTCAGGCATCAAGTACGGCGTCCTCGTCGTGGGCATCCTCGTCGGCTGCCTCCTTCCGGACTCATGGAAAGTAGACGACTAAAAATCCCCATCATCTGCAAAAAAGCATCTCCTCAAAACGCGCAGCTGCCGCGCCGGGGAGATGCTTTTGTCTTTGATAATACACATAAAAAAGTACCTCGTCGCCAACGCGTAGCGAATAACGCGTCTATGGTGACAGAGGTACCTTTTGAAGTCAGTATAAAAGAAATGGTGACAAATATCAAGAGACCATTTTACTGGATGACGTAGGTGCCGTTGTCTTCGAGGGTGCCTTTGAGACCGAAGAGGGCAGCTGCTTCGTTGGCATTAACGTAGAGGGAGCCGCCTTTGGAGATGCCCGGTGCTCTTCCGTACTTGGTCCTGACCTGCTGCCAGTTCGGGGACCATTCGGCACGGACGCCTGCCGCATTGGCGACGGGCATGACGGGGATGTAGACAGCACCGTCTTTGCCGAGGGCCTTGTCGGAAAGCTTCGTTCCTTTGACGTAAAGGTCGTAGACTTTGGCGACGTAGTTCGGCTGGCCGTCGGAGGATTCGATGGCTTCCCTGACCTGGTCTTCATTCACGAAAGCAGAGGCGCCGTAAGGAGCGAGCTTATTTTCGATATCCTTGACGGTCAGCGGTTCTCTGTGGTAACCGTCGGGATAGACGTAGTAGGTCAGCGTCTTGTCCGGCTGCACGTGGATGACGACGCGTTCGTAGATGATGTCGACGGGAATGCCTTTGACAATGTGCGCATAAAGGTCTTCGACGTCTTTTTCATTGAGGCGGACGCAGCCATGGGACGCATAGGTGCCGATGGCAGAGGGGACGTTTGTCCCGTGGATGCCGTAGTTGCCGCCGATGCCGATCCAGCGGTAGCCGATCGGGCATTCAGGGCCGGATGGGATTTCCACTTCCGGATGGTCCGGATCGATCCATGTCGGATTGATTTCCATATCGACGACTTTTCTTCTGCCGACAGGCGTCGGAGAGTCAGGCTTGCCTGGAGCGACCGGGTACATGCGGATGCCCACGTCTCCCTGATAGAGCGTCAGGAGGCGGCTGGCAAGGTTGATTTCTATGCGCTTGTCTTCAAAGGCAGGCTTCTTCTTTCCTTCCTTTTCGGTCGTTTCTGCCTTGGTCTCTGCCTTGGCCGGCGTGATTTTGACCTGGACAGGCGCTTCTTTTTCAGGCTCTGCCTTCACTGTCTCTGCGGCAGGCGCGCTGGATGTGATCGTAACAATGGGAGCCGGCGCTTGCTTCCCCTTACTGGATGCCGGAGTCTTGGCCTCAATCCCGATGACGGGCGAGAGCGCGATCACGATCGATGCGGCCAGAATGATTTTCTTCAGCAATGCAATTTCCCCTTTTTATGAAAACCCTTCCCGGGTATAAAGAAACGGATGGATTCCATGTCTTGCGACATATTGACAGGATACCGCAAAGGCGGCCCCGTGTCAAAGGAATGCATCCGTTATTTTTCTGTCAGAAATGAGGCCCTCCCGCGTGGCGTTTCTCACGCTCGCCGGTAAGCTCCTCAAGAAGGTTCGGCGGTGTTTCACTCTTCCACACCCAGTCAGGCGCTGCTTCTTCAGCCCTTTCCTTCGCCGCTTTCAGATCGTAGTAGACCTGCCACTTGGCTTCGACGAGTTCATGGCCGGTCTGGCGCAGGAGGTAGGCCGGATGGAAGGTCGGCATGACGGGTATCCCGTGGTAGTCGATCCAGTGTCCGCGCGAACGGACGATGCCCGCGTCTCTTCCCAGAAAGAAACGGAGGGCGACTTTGCCAAGGCCGATGATGACCTTCGGCTTTACTTGCCGGATTTCTTCAGCAAGCCATATGGATCCGCAGAAATGGCCTTCCTCGATCGTCGGCGTGCGGTTGCCGCGCGGGCGGCACTTCACGATATTCGTCACATAGACATGGTCGCGCGTGATGCCGACGGAGGCGAGAGCTTTGTCGAGGAGCTGTCCCGACGGACCAATCAGGGGTCCGCCGTAATCATCTTCCACACGCCCGGGGCCCTCCCCGACGATCATGAGCGGAGCATCGGCCGGGCCTGTCGAAAGGACGGGGCCGAGGCCTCCCTCATCACGGAGATGGCAGCGATGGCAGGCTTCGATGGCGCGCTTGATTTCTTCATGCGACGCATACGACATCTGCCTTTCCCTTGCCAGGCGGTCTTCGGGATCCTCATGTCCGAATAAATCCATAATATTTCCCTCTTTCCAAGGTCAGGATCACTGCATATCGGGCGGCGGTTCCTGATTCGTGATTTCATAAAACAGCGTGAACTGGCCGGCGAAGTGGAGCTTCACAGTGTCGACCGGACCGTTTCTGTTCTTGGCCAGGATGATTTCCGTTTCATTCTTTCTCGGGTCATCATCCTCGATTTCACGGTTGTAGTACGCTTCGCGGTAAAGGAAGCTGACCATATCGGCATCCTGTTCCAGAGATCCGGATTCACGGAGGTCGGAGAGGAACGGCCTGTGGTCCTGACGCGCTTCGACGCTTCGGGAAAGCTGGGAAAGCGCGATGACAGGGACATTCAGCTCACGGGCAAGGCTCTTCAACGATCGGGAAATCTCGGAAATTTCCTGCTGGCGGTTATCCCCGCTTCTTGCGGCGCTCTTGGCCTGCATCAGCTGGAGGTAGTCGATCATGATGATGTCGAGCCCCTGCTCGGCCTTGAGGCGGCGGCACTTGGAGCGGATCTCGGAGACCGAGACGCCCGGCGTGTCGTCGATATACAGCGGCGCATCCATGAGGACGCTGGCTGCATTGGCGAGCTGGTCCCATTCCTTCTGCGTGGAAATGCGGCCGGTGCGGAGCTTGGCACTGTCGATCAGGGCCGTGGAGCAGAGAAGTCTCTGCACGAGCTGCTCTCGGGACATTTCCAGAGAGAAGAAGGCAACATGCTTGTGCGCCGAGGAAATACTCATATTCTTTGCCATATTGAGGACGAAGGCCGTCTTACCCATGGACGGGCGGGCAGCGACGATGATGAAGTCGCCCTTCTGGAAGCCGCTCGTCAGAGCATCCAGGGACGGGAAGCCCGTCGCAATGCCTGTGATCGTTTCCTTATTGCGGAACTTTCTGGAAATTTCTTCCAGCTCGTTCTGCACGGCTTCCCCGATCGGCGTGAAGTCGCTCTTTTTTTCATCCCTCGTGACTTCGAGGATGGACTTTTCCGCATTGTCCGTGATGTCTTCGACCGTATCCTGCTCGGAATACGCTTCCTCGGCAATGATGCCGGCCGCATCGATCAGGCGGCGCAGCTTGGCCTTGCCTGCCACGATATCGGCATGGCGGTCGACGGACTTCGGGGAGATGACATTCATGGGGAGTTCATTGATGTAAAGAACGCCGCCCACATCGTCGAGGCGCCCCATGCGCTTCAATTCTTCCGTGACCGTCAGGATATCCGCCGGCTCGCCCCTGTGGGACAAGTTCAGGATCGCCTTGAAAATGACGGCATCCGCCTCGCGGTAGAAATCCTCCGGCGTCAGCTTGTCCTCTGCCATAAGGATCGCATCCTTGTCGAGGAGCATAGCGCCCAGGACGGACTTCTCCGCATCCACATTCTGCGGCGGGACGCGGGACAGGATCATCGAGCTCGTGTCCGGCTTCGGTTCACGCCGAAAGTCTCCCTGGCCGCGTTTTTTTGTATCTGCCAAACCAATTCCTCCTTATACCGGCAAAGGCTCCTCGCCTGCCGTCTTGGGTGTCCTGACAAGCATCTTGTCGAGTACTTCCCGGATATTCTTCACCGGCGTGACGATCAGGCCCAGGTGCCCTTCCTCGATATCCGAACGGTTTCCCTCCGGAATAAGGATGCCCTTCATGCCCGCCTGACGCGCGCCGAATGCTTTTTCATACACGCCGCCGACCGGCTTCACTTCGCCGGAGAGGGAAATTTCCCCTGTCACAGCATAGTCCTGCCGGAGCGGTATCTTTTCCACGGCTGAAATGATCGCCGCCGTGATGGCGCTGCCCGCCGAGGGGCCGTCTATATTTCCGCCGCCCACGATATTGACGTGGAGGTCGTAATCGGAAAGGACCTTGTCCGTGAGCTCGCGCACCACCGATGCCGCCGTTGCGACGGAATCCTTGGCCATGGAACCGGCCGTTTCATTGAAATGGATCGTCCCTTTTCCTTCTTCCCTTGCCGGGAATGCGGTCGCTTCGATTTCGACCGTGCTTCCCCAGTACCCTGCAACGCCAAGGCCGTAAATATGGCCGACCTTCGGCACGTCGCTTGCCACCTTGTCATACCAGGGGGAGAGGCGGGATGCCATCGCTGTCTTCTTCATGAGATCGAGCGTGATGACAGGCGCATCGGCGCTCCCCTTCTCATAGACGGCAAGCCCGTAGGCATCCGCCAGAAGGGACACGGCCTTTCTGCCTTCCATCGTGTACTCGCTGATGAGGCGGGCGACGCCGTCGTCCAAGTGCACCTTCAGCTTCTCGGCTGCATGATTGACGATTTCAATGACATGCTCCGGCTGGAGCGGGTCGAAGAAAACTTCTGCGCAGCGCGAGCGGATCGCCGGATTGATTTCCGACGGGTCCCTTGTCGTAGCACCGATCAGGATGAAATCTGCCGGTGCGCCTTCCTTGAAAAGTTTCCTGATATATTCCGGGATGCCTGGCGCATCTTCATCATAGTAAGCCGATTCGAAATGAACCCTCTTGTCTTCGAGCACCTTGAGAAGCTTATTCAGCATCATCGGATCGAGTTCGCCGATTTCATCAATGAAAAGGACGCCGCCATGCGCATCCGTCACAAGGCCGGGCTTTGGTTCCGGGATGCCTTCATCCGCCAGATCCCTCTGCGCGCCCTGATAGATCGGATCATGGACAGAACCGATCAATGGGTTCGTCATGTCCCGGCTGTCCCAGCGGAGCGTTGTGCCGTCGCATTCGACAAATGGCGCATTCTCGCCAAAGGCCGTGAAAGGAAGCTTCTTCGCTTCGTCCAGGACCAGCCTTGCCGCCGTCGTCTTGCCGACACCCGGAGGCCCGTAAAGGATGAGGTGCTGCGGATACGGGGATGCGATGCGGGAAGCCAGCGCCTTCACGGCACGGTCCTGCCCCACGATTTCAGATAAGCTCTGCGGACGGACGACCTGCATGACCGTGGAAGTCAGCTTCACCTTGTCCATCGCCTCGAGCTTTTCCATCTTCTTCCTGTTCGCAGGAGACTCGCCCTCGCCCATTTCTTCTTCAATGATTTCCTGACGGATCTCATTCACATATTCCTGATGACGTTCGTCCAGACGATCAGCGATCTTTTCCTCGAGCTGCTTTTCCACCGCCTGGCGCGCCAGCATTTCTGCCAGCTTGTCCTCCAGTTTATCCAGGATGCCGGGGATCTCATCGTCAGCTGGCTGGTGCGTGTATTCGCGGCTCTCCAGGATGAGCCGCTCCATTCCGATCAGCCGGATTCGCGGATTCTCGTCATGAATATATTTCAAAGCGTTGAACCGGCTCGCCTGCACGATGATCTGTTCCGATCCGACAGCGCTGGCGTAAATGCTGTAAATCGCATTGATCTGGCGGTTCAGATCCTCATCGGAAATCCCGCTTCCATCGACGCGGTTCAAAAGCCGGCCCAGCAAATCTTTCACATCTTCCATCTTGGTATCCCCCCATTCTTTCAGCCGCATGCTGCGACCTCTTCCTACTATTTTACACCATAAGGGAGCATCTATGCATCTATTGTCAAATCTGCCCTCTTCCTATAAGATAAGGGAAACAAGGAGGCCTCATGGAACCACATTTCATAGACAACGAAGAAAGACAGCGCCTTCGCGCGAAAATAGAAAAGGAAGTCAGCGCCATGGGCTACCCGCCCGAATTCGGCACCGCCCTCGCCGCCGGACTTGGCACCGAACGCGCCATGGGAAAAATGCTCCACTACCTCACCCATGCCGACATGCCGAGCATGGAAGAAATCGCCGACGAAATGGTCGCCATCTGCGACGACCGCTCCTTCTGGCGCGAAAAGAAAGAAGCGGAATTCTATCAGAACAAGTACAACGAAATGCTCTGGCAGAGCAAATTCGAAGACGATGAAGATGAATAAGAAACAGGAAATAGAAAATAGGAAAGGACTGCGGGAATGATTGCTCATCCTGCAGTCCTTTTTGCTTGCCTTATTTCCCTATTTCCTTATGCATCATGGATGACGAGGAGGGATTTGATGGCTTCTCTTCTGTCCATGGCATCGTATGCTTCCTGGATCTGATCGAGGGTGAATCTCTTGGTGAAGACTTTTCCTGGATGGATGGTGCCGTTCAGGACGGCGGGGAGAAGGATGTTTCTTACATAGGTCGTGACTGGTGCGACGCCGCCTCTAAGTCCTACGTTCTTCCAGAAGAGGATGGAGGTATCGACGTCTTCTCCATACGGTACGCCTACGCGTCCTACGATGGCTCCCGGGCGGCATACTTTGGCTGCTGTATCAAGCGAGAGCTGTGTGCCTACGCATTCAAGGGCAGCGTCGGCGCCGGATCCGTGGGTCATCGCCATGACTTTGGCGACAGCTTCATCGCCTCTTTCTGCGACGATGTCTGTTGCACCGAATTCAAGGGCGAGTTCCTGGCGGTCTACGTGGCGGCTCATGGCAATGATGCGCTTGGCTCCGCGCATTCTGGCGGCAATGACGCCGCAGAGGCCGACAGCGCCGTCACCCATGACGACGACGGTATCCCCTTCCTTCACTTCAGCCGAAGCGGCGGCATGGTAGCCGGTCGCCATGACATCGGCCAGTGTCAGGAAGGAATTGAGGTCGGCATCGGTGTAGTCCGAAGCTTCGCCCGGTACTTTGATCAGGGCCCAGCCCGCATTCTTGAAGCGGACATATTCTGCCTGATACCCTGCATTCATTTCCTGCGGCGCATTGAGGCAGTTGCCGTCAAAGCCGGCCTGGCACGCAGCGCACCAGCCGCAGCCGTGGGTGAATGAAGCGATGACGAAATCGCCTTTCTTGACCGTCGTGACAGCGCTTCCGACTTCTTCGACGACGCCGATGGCTTCATGACCCGTGAAGCTTCCATGCGGACGCGGATTGATGCCGCGGAACCACCAGAGGTCCGAACCGCAGACGCATGCACGCAGCACGCGGATCACGGCTTCATTCTCGCCTTCTACCTTCGGGATCGGCACTTCATTATTGACCTCGACACGTCCTGGTTCTACAAATACTCCTGCTTTCATGTCTATTGAGTGTTTAAATAATCTTGTGTAAACGTACTCCTATGAAAAAAGGAGATCTATCTTTAGAATAAAGTTGCGACACTTTATAAAGGAGATCTCCCATGTCAAATATTAACACAGAATTGAATGAAGCAGTATCAAAAGGCACCAATCTATCCGATGCCTGGAATGAATTGATGAGGAAAGAACTGGAGCACGCGATCAATGAGCTTCTTCAAAGCGAACTGACATCTTTCCTGGATTACGAGAAATGGGATATTGCAGGGTATAATTCCGGCAATTCAAGAAACGGATCCTATGCTCGGGAGATAGTGACTCGTTTCGGGAAGATATCGATTGAAGTCCCAAGAGATCGTAACGGAGATTTCCAGCAGCACACGGTTCCCAAGTACAGAAGGAGTGACGGAAGTCTGGAAGAGATGGTCATTCAGATGTACACCAAGGGAATCACAACATCCGAGATCTCGGATCTGATTGAGAAGATGTATGGAAACTATTACACACCTGCAACAATCTCAAACATGACGAAAGCCACAGAAGAACTGGTGAAGGAATTCCACAGCAGATCACTGAGTTCCCGTTACTCTGTCATCTATGGAGATGCGACTTATATCAATGTCAGACGAGACTCTGTGGCCAAGGAGGCGATGCATATCTTGATGGGGATCAATGCGGCAGGGCATAAGGAGATCCTTGATTATCGCCTTTTTCCAAGTGAATCTTGTGAGAACTATAGAGAGATGCTTAAGGACATCAAAGGGAGAGGTGTAAAGGAAGTCCTGCTGTTTGTGTCGGATGGTCTGAAGGAACTCGGGAATGTGTTTCTGGAAGAGTTCCCTAAAGCACAGTACCAGGCATGCTGGGTTCATCTGGGAAGAGCGATGTGCAGACATGTTCGGAATAAGGATTGGAAAGAGGTGCTGGGTGAGGCAAAAAAGATCTATGGTTCTACCTCAAAGGAAGAGGCAGAGAAGCAGCTGAGCAGTTTTATTGAGAAGTATGAAGGGAAGTATCCTAAAGCAGTGAATGTCATTCGTGACAATCCATCTCTGTTCAGTTTCTACGACTATCCTGCAGAAATACAGAGAAGTCTGTATACATCAAATCCGATTGAGTCATTTAATAAGAAGTATAAGAAAAACATCCGAAAGAAAGAACAGTTCCCCAACGAGGATTCACTGGATCGGTTCACATGTGCAATAGCCAGTGATTACAACAAGCAGTTCGAATCCAGGCAGATGAAGGGATTCAGTAAATGTTCCTATGAACTGCAGCAGTTATTCGAAGAACGCTATGGTTCTAAAGGTTAGAGGTTACACAAGATTCTTGACACACTCGAAAAAGAGAGGATTCGGCTGTTTCTTTATCAATTTTGTATAACTTGCCATAAATACGGCTTATGAAGCGATAAGGAACGGGTATTTCACGGGCGGGCGAAATGGGGGTAGGATATAGGAAAGAGAGGCGCGGGGGTTCCGCGCAGGAGGAGGCTGTGATGGCTAGCATGATGGAAGACAGCAGGGTGCTGGGATTTCTTTTCGGAACGGATGAAATGAGAGCGGTGTGGAGTGAGAAGAACTGGGTGCAGAAGTGGCTCGACACGGAAGCGGCGCTGGCAAGGGCGCAGGGAGAGCTGGGCGTGATTCCCAGGGAAACGGCGGATGTAATCGTCAGCCACGCACGCGCTGAGGAAATCGACATGGATGCTCTGGCGGAGGGCTTCAGAAGCTCGATCACGATCGTGCCGCTTCTCAATGCGTTCAAGAAGAGCCTTCCGGGCGATGCTGGCGAGTACGTCCACTGGGGCGCGACGAGCCAGGATATCTATGACACGGGCCTCGTCCTCATGGAGAGGGAAGCGTGCTCCATCATCCTGCGCGATGCGAAGGCCTGTCTTTCCGCGATCCTTGCGCTCGTGAAGAAGTACAGGGATACGCCGGAAGCAGGAAGGACGCACGTCGTCCATGCCATCCCGATCACCTTCGGTTTCAAGGCAGCCGGCTGGGCGGATGAGCTGGGAAGGGAAATCGAGCGCTTCAAGGAAATGGAAAAGCGCGCCTTCGTCCTGGAAATGGGCGGCGCTGTCGGAACGCTTGCCTCGCAGCCGGAAAAGGGCCTCGAGACGCAGGAAAAAATGGCAGAAATCCTCGGCCTTCGCGTGCCGCTCATCGCATGGCATACGGCGAGAGACAATCAGGCAGAACTTGCGAGCGACCTTGCTCTCCTTGCAGGCACCATGGGCCGCATCTGCTATGAAATATTCACTCTGCAGCGGACGGAAATCCTCGAGCTTGAAGAACCCTTCTTCAAAGGGAAGATCAGCTCCTCCACCATGCCGCACAAGAGAAACCCGGCCGTCCTTGAAAACGTCCTCGCGCTTCTTAGGAACGTCAGGACCATGGCGACCGCCCTTGAAAAAGCAAGGTACATCCTCGAGAATCTCATCGTCTACGAAGACCACATGAAAAAGAACCTCTTCCTCCAGAAGGGCCTCATGATGAGCGAATGTGTCATGATGCACCTCGCCAGAAAACTCGGACGCCTCACCGCCCATCACATCGTCTACGATGCCTGCATGGAAGCCTACGAAAAGGAAATCCCCCTGAAGGACGTCCTCATGAAGACCAAGGTCGTCACGGATGATTTCACCGAAGAAGAAATCGACACCATGCTGAATCCGGAACAATACTTAGGCCTCGCGCCCATATTCTGCGACAGGGTCCTCGAAGCGTATAAAGAATATATGGGATAAAGATAATAAAGGAAGAAGGAGCTGTGGCGAAATG
>OOBT01001533.1_pt1 | contig 11839 bp, 14 predicted proteins | sample 1671551 | NCBI WGS metagenome assembly OOBT01 (sample SAMN06348168, study PRJEB24527) | human gut metagenome | reverse complement strand
TCGGAAAAGCGGAGATTTTGGGTGTGCATTTCATACCCCTTTGTCCAAATGAGTGAAGGGGTTCATTCCGGATAGCAAAAACGGAAGCCTTTTCGCTTGAAAATTGAATAAGTCATTCACTAAGACTTTATTTCTGATGATAGCCACTTTAGCAGGTACGCCGTGATTTCTGTATTTCAGAATAGCGAGAACTCCGGCTATGAGTATCAGGTTGCTCCTGATATGGCGATGACAGTCAGAATGATAATGATACTTCCCTACGGGGCTGGCGGAAAACCCGACAGAGGTGAAACTCCTATGATACAGATTAGCTATCTGTTCCTTAGTGACTTCCCACAGCGTCTTGCACGGCAAGGGGTATTGAGAATAAATATTGCCACGACCGATTAGGAAATGAATCGGTCAGGTACATAGCCGAAAAGCTATGAATTTTAAGAAAGGAGGACAACAAAGTGTCAAACTGCAAAACGATTGCAATATGCAATCAAAAAGGCGGAGTGGGAAAAACAACCACTACGGTAAATCTCGGTGTAGGTCTTGCAATGCAGGGCAAGAAAGTATTGCTCATAGACGCAGACCCACAGGGCGACTTAACTACTTGCCTCGGTTGGCAGAATACAGATAACTTGGGTATCACGCTTGCAACGAAACTCATAGATGTAATAAATGAAACGATGACTAACCCTAGCCGATGTTTACAGCCATATCATTGACGAGGACAGACGCTACAATGCACAGAAATTTGAGGAACAGTTCTACAATGCCAAAGGACTGAAAAATGTTGAAGAAGGCAAAACTGCTCCTATGCCAAAGTTTGAAACCTCCGTTGAATTTCTTGACCCGATGGCAGAGGTTCAGGAACCTCCTGTAGAGGAAGAAGAAAATTCCGATGACAACAGTGTAGAAGAAAATGCTTCTCTGATTGCAAAGCTGTTATCCAACCCGGAAGCAGCGGCGTTGTTAAAGGCATTGGCAAAAACAATATAGACCGAAAAATGGCAATCCGCAAGGGTTGCCATTTTAATGCCCAAATAAAACCTTGAAATTGATACTCAAAATCAGTATAATAAAAACACGAATTTGATAAGATACTCGAAAATAACGAAAAAGTGCTACGGCGATTTAGCACTCGCAACGAGTATCAGATTAACTGAATGATGTCCCCCAAAAATCTTTGCATTTGCTAATACCTTGCTAAAATGAAGGGAAAAAACGGCGTAAAATTAGCAGATTTCATAAGAGAAATTATTAACACTAAAATTTCGAAAAAGCCAGTAAAATCAAGGATTTTTGAGGATCTCGAGGGAATAAGAAAAGCCCCTCCGAGACTTCTCCTAAGCGGAAGGTCGGGGGTTCAAATCCCTTTTGGCGCGCCACAAGCAATGCCGAAAGCCTTTGTTTTCAAGGGCTTTCGGTTTTTATTTTTGTCAAAAACGAGAAAAACGAAAAAGCCGCAGTTTTTCATTGACTTTTTTCCGTCTGCTAATGGAATTTATGACTGATGTCGTCCGCCTTTCGGGCGGATTTTTTTATGTTATCCGATGCGTATTTTTATGATTGAAAAATTTAAAACGTGCAAAAGTGCGCATTTACGGTTCAATAATATTGCATATTAGATAACAAAACGGGCACACTATAAGCATAAACGCTGAATTTTATTGCGCGATATTGACTGTATCTGACTGTTTTTGTATAATTAAGGCACAACAGAGATATCGGAGGTGTGAATATGCTTACAACCGACAGAAGAGCGCAGATACTTGAAATTCTGCGTCAGAACGGCTCGGTTACCGTTTCAAAGCTTGCCGAAAAATTCGAAACAAGCGAATCTACGATAAGGCGTGACCTTTTGGCTCTTTCCCAGCTCGGGAAAATAAACAAGGTTCACGGCGGTGCGACTGTTCTCGGGCAGGAATTTCTCCACAACGAGGAGGATTTCAACAAAAAATCGCTGATGAACATAAACGAAAAGGAAGCAATAGCAAAATATGCCGCTTCGCAGATAAATGATGACGATTTCGTTTTTATCGACGCAGGCACAACCACCTTTCTTATGACGAAATATATAACCTCTTCCAAAGCAACCTTTGTAACCAACGGAATCGCCCACGCAAAGGAGCTGACGGCCAATGGCTGCAAGGTTTTTGTTATCGGCGGTGAATTAAAAAGCACAATAGGCTTAGTAGCCGCTTCAAATCTTCAGAAATATAACTTTTCAAAAGCGTTCATCGGAACAAACGGAGTCAGCGAAAAGCAGGGTTTTACAACCCCGGACACCGAGGAGGCAATGCTGAAAGCTGTTGCCATAGAGCGAAGCTTTGTAACCTATGTGCTTTGCGACCACACAAAGTTCGGAAAAGTTTCGGCGGTATCATTTTCACCGGTTGCGGCGGCGTGTATAGTCTGCGACAAATGCGATGACGAACAGCTTAAATCAAAAACGGTAGTGAAGGAGGTAACTGCTTAATGGTTTACACCGTTACTCTGAATCCGGCTCTCGACTATGTGATGAAGCTCAAAGCTCTCAGAACCGACGACATAAACCGTACGGACGGCGAAGAAATCTATTACGGCGGAAAAGGCATCAACGTGTCGGTCATACTCACACAGCTCGGAATTCCCAACACGGCACTCGGCTTTCTCGGAGGCTTTACCGGAAAAAAGCTTGAAGAAATGCTCAAAAACGACAATGTTAGCTGCGACTTTAATTATCTTAAAAACGGCGATACGAGAATAAACGTCAAAATCAAGGCCGACAAGGAAATTGATTTGAACGCCTGCGGCCCCGAAATCACAAAAGAGGATATGCAGAGCTTTTTAAAAAAGCTTGACAGCATAAAGAGCGGAGATTATCTTATCCTCGCAGGCTCTATCCCGAATACCCTCCCCGATGACATTTACGAGCAAATACTTGAGAGAGCCGGCGACAGAAATATAAACTGCGTGGTTGACGCAACGGGCGATTTGCTCAAAAACGTGCTCAAATACAAACCGTTTTTAATAAAGCCGAATCATCACGAGCTCGGCGACCTGTTCTCGGTCCAAATAAAGAGTGATGACGACATTGTGAAATATTCGAAAAAGCTTCAGGAAATGGGTGCTAAAAACGTGCTTGTTTCAATGGCAAAGGACGGCGCAATGCTTACGGACGAAAACGGAAGCGTCCACAGGATAGGCAACGCAAAGGGCAAGCTCATAAACTCCGTCGGTTGCGGAGACAGTATGGTAGCAGGCTTTACGGCAGGATATATCAAGACCGCCGACTACTCCTACGCTTTAAGACTCGGCTCGGCGTGCGGAAACGCAACGGCCTTTTCAGAAAAGCTTGCAACCCGTGAAGAAATTGAACGCGTCTTTAACGCGGAGTATAAATAAGGAGGAATACTTATGAAAATCATCGACTTATTAAAAAAGGATGCGATTGCTCTTAATGTTTCTCTCACCGACAAGGAAGAGGCAATCGACAAGCTGATTTCCCTGCACGAAAAGGCAGGAAATCTTGCCGACAAGGCGGCGTACAAGGAGGCTATCCTTGCAAGAGAGGCTCAGGGCTCGACCGCAATCGGAGAAGGAATTGCCGTTCCGCACGCAAAATCGGACAGCGTAAAGACTCCCGGTCTTTCGGCGATAACGGTTCCGAACGGCGTTGATTACGGCGCTCCCGACTCCAAGCCCTCGGACATTTTGTTTATGATTGCCGCTCCCGTTGACGGAGATTTACATCTCGAAATACTCTCCCGTCTTATGGTAATGCTTATGGAACCGGAATTTTGCGCGGCTCTACGGGGCGCAAAAACAACGGACGAATTTTTAGAAATAATCGATAAAAAGGAAGCGGAAAAATACCCCGAGGAAGCGGTAAAACCCGAAGTAAAGCCGAACGGTTACAGAATACTCGCGGTTACAGCCTGTCCGACGGGCATAGCGCATACCTATATGGCGGCAGAGGCACTTGAAAAAGCGGGCGAAAAATTAGGCTATCCGCTCAAAGCCGAAACCAACGGCTCCGGCGGTGCTAAAAACGTGCTCACAAAAAAGGAAATCGAAGAATGCGACGGAATAATCATTGCCGCAGATAAAAACGTCGAAATGGCACGTTTCGACGGCAAGCCCGTTGTAAAGACCTCGGTTTCAAACGGAATAAACAAGCCCGAGGAGCTTATCAAAAGAATCGTTGACGGAAAAGCCGCGATATATCACGCCGACGAAAGTGAAAAGCAGCCTATTGATGACGACGAAAAGGAAAGCGGCTGGCACAAACTTTATAAGCATCTCATGAACGGTGTTTCGCATATGCTCCCGTTCGTTGTCGGCGGCGGAGTTCTCATAGCTCTCGGCTTCCTGTTCGATACGCTTGCAGGCAATGCCGATGTCGGCGGAACCTTCGGCTTCACAAGTCCCGTCGCGGCAATTGTGTTCTGGATAGGCAAAGCGGCATTTGCGCTTATGCTCCCCATTCTTTCGGCTTATATCGCATCGTCCGTTGCCGACAGACCGGGTCTTTTGCCCGGTATGATAGGCGGCGTATTTGCGGCAAACGGTTACACCTTCAGCTCGCTGATTGAAAACCAAAGCCTTACCGGAGACGACAAAGCGGTGTCGGGCTTCCTCGGTGCTCTGCTCGCAGGCTTCCTTGCCGGTATTATTGTAAATCTCCTCAAAAAGGCATTTTCTTGGCTTCCGAAATCAATGGACGGAATAAAGCCCGTATTTATCTATCCTCTTTTCGGCACGCTTATCATGGGCCTTCTTATGTGTCTTGTAAACCCCGTTATAGGCGTTGTCAACTCCGCTCTTTCCTCGTTCCTCTCGTCGCTCGGCGATACAAGCAAAATACTCCTTTCCATAGTACTTGCGGCAATGATGGCAACGGATATGGGCGGCCCGTTCAACAAGGCGGCTTATGTTTTCGGCACGGCTGCAATAGCCGACGGCAACACATGGATTATGGCGGCTGTTATGATAGGCGGTATGGGTCCCCCGATTGCAATCGCACTTTCGACAACCTTCAACAAGAAGAAGTGGACATCGGAAGAAATCAAATCAGGCCCCGTAAACTATCTTATGGGTCTGTGCTTCATTACGGAGGGTGCTATCCCCTACGCCGCTTCCGACCCGGTCAGAGTTATCCCCTCATGCTTAGTAGGCTCTGCTGTCGCAGGTGCTCTTACATCGCTGTTCAACGTTACATGCCCCGCACCTCACGGCGGAATCTTCACATTTATAGTATGCGACCATCCGCTTCTCTATATCGTAGCCCTTATTGCAGGCTCGGTTGTCGGAGCGCTGATGCTCGGTCTTCTTAAAAAGGATCGTAAAGAATCCGTATAACAAACAATCAAAAACCGTGCCGAGGGGCATCATCCTCTCGGCAGGTATTAAACATAAGGAGAATTATTATGGTACAGAAAACTTTTACAATCACTAATAAAATGGGACTTCATATGCGTCCGGCAAACACCTTTGTAACAGAAATGTCTAAATTCTCTTCGGACGTTGACATTGTTTTCGGAGGTAAAAGGATCAACGGCAAGAGCATTATGAATATAATGGCAGGCTGCATCAAATGCGGAAGCGAAATCACCGTAGAGTGCAGCGGCGCAGACGAAAACGAAATGCTCAAAAAAGCCGAAGAGCTTATCACATCGGGCTTCGGCGAAGAATAATATTGCCGCGGCTTAATGAAAGGGTGGGTTTAATGCTTAAAGGAATCGGCGCATCTCAAGGCTTCGGAATCGGCAAGGCCGTCGTTATAAGGGACACAAACCTTGACTATTCATCCGTAAAATTTACCGATTCGGATCATCAAAAAAAGCGTCTGCACTCGGCAGTCGCCGACTTTTCCGACGAAACAAAATCACTTGTGGCGGAGCTTAAAAAGAATGCCGGAAATAAAGAGGCGGAGATACTCGAGGGACATCTTGTTATGCTTGAGGACCCGTTTATGCTCGCACAGATGGAAGAAGCAATCGACAACGGCTCTGTTGCCGAAGCGGCGGTTGACAGCATATGCACAATGTTTATCAATATGTTCTCCGGCGTTGACGACGAGCTTACGCGCCAACGCGCCTCGGATGTAAAGGATATAAGAGACAGCCTTTTGCGCATTCTTCTGGGTGTAAAAAGTGTGGATATTTCATCCGTACCGAAAGGCTCTGTTCTCATCGCCAAGGATTTCACCCCGTCCATGACGTCACAAATAAACAGGGAAAATGTTTCCGCAATTATCACCGAGGTCGGCGGTGTTACGAGTCACAGCGCAATACTCGCACGTGCCATGGGCATACCTGCCGTTTTGTCGGTCGTCAATGCGGTTGAAAAAATCTCGGACGGCGATATGATTATTGCAGACGGCTTCAAGGGAAAAGTATTTACAGACCCCACAGAGGAAGAGCTTGAAGAATACAGAACCAAGCAGGCGGCATATCTGAAGGAAAAAGAAAGCCTCAACGAATACTTTTCAAAAGAAACCGTTACAAAATCCGGCGTAAAAAAACATGTGTACGGCAACATCGGCAAGGCTGAGGACGCACAGAACGTATTGCAAAACGGCGGCGAGGGCATAGGCCTCTTCAGAACGGAATTTCTGTTTATGGACAGAGCCTCTCTTCCCACGGAGCAGGAGCAGTACGAAGCATATTCAACCGTCGCAAAGATAACGGACGGCAAGGAGGTTATCATTCGCACGCTCGATATAGGCGGAGATAAAGCGATAGATTACCTTAAAATCGAAAAAGAGGACAACCCGTTTCTCGGACACCGCGCGATAAGATACTGCCTTGACAACCCTAAAATTTTCAAAATTCAGCTTCGTGCGATTCTCCGCGCAGCGGTTTTCGGAAACATAAAGGTTATGCTTCCGCTTGTAACGACACTTGACGAGGTTCGCAGAGCAAAAGCCCTTATCGAAGAATGCAAAGATGAGCTTAAAAACGAGGGTCTTAAATTCGCCGATATTCCCGTGGGCGTTATGATAGAAACTCCGTCGGCGGCAATAATTTCCGATTTGCTTGCAAAAGAGGTTGATTTCTTTTCCATCGGCACAAACGACCTGACGGGCTACACCATGGCCGTTGACAGAGGAAACGCCGCTGTTTCAAAGCTGTATGACCCGATTCAGCCTGCGGTTCTGCGCCTTATCGAAACGACGATCAAAAACGCCAAAAAGGCAGGCATCCCCGTCGGAATGTGCGGAGAAGCGGCAGCCGATACACGTCTTATTCCCTTGCTTTGCAAATGGGGGCTTGACGAATTTTCGGTAACGCCATCTTCGATATTGCACACAAGAAAAAGTATATGCGAATGCGAATAACGCTAAGTCTCCCGCATCTTATTTTATATAATCAAGCAGCAAAGCCCTCGTGAAGCACCTCAAAACAATATATTTTGATACAGAAACGGCCAAAACCCCTCGGATATGCGTCTGCATTATCCGAGGGGTTAAGTGCATTATTATATGAAAAACCGTTTATTTTAAGCAAGACCTACTCATAACGTGTTAATAATCAACATTCTCTTGCTTTTTTGTATGCTATATGATATTATTGGTATGCATACTAATAATATTATAAACAGGTGATATATTTGCGTAGAAACAGCAGTGAAACAAAAAGAAAAATCTTAACGGCGTGCGTTCGGTTGTTTTTGGAGGAGGGCTACAAAAGCACCTCCGTCAGTCGAATAGTCGAGGAAGCAGGCGTCGCAAGGGGCAGCTATTTAAATCTGTTTCCGACCAAGGATAAAATCTTGCTGGATTTGACCGAATCGATGTTCGGCGGTCAATTTGACGTGGCGAGGAGTATTGCGGACAAAAAGCTGCCGCCCGTATACGCCTATGCGGTGGAAACGTCTCTTCAGCTCACGCTAACGGAGCTTAACGAGAACCTGCGAGAAATCTATATTGAAGCATATTCTCAGCCCGACACGGCGGAATTCATCTATCTGCACACCACGGCGGAATTAAAGCAGATTTTCGGAGCAAATTTTCCCGATTACAGCGAAAGTGACTTTTATGAAATGGAAATCGGCACGTCAGGACTTATGCGTAACTATATGGCTCGCAAATGTGATATTCATTTCCCGTTGGAGCGCAAGCTCAGCAGGTTTTTGACGGCATCAATGAGAGTATATCGTGTACCGGAGGAAGAACAGGCAAAGGTGCTTGCTTTTATCGGCTCGATTGATATTCGGGAGCTTGCCGTTACGGTTATGCATAAGCTGTTTGCCATGCTTGAAATGAAATATGACTTTAAGCTGTCTACGGACGGCGAAACGGAGGAAAGAAGATGAGAACAGGGAAAAAACTGCTCACAGGTATGCTTTTGGTGCTTTTCATTGTTTTTGTCGCAGGATGCGGCAAAACGGCAAAAACCAACGCCGCACTGCCGGAGGTGCGCAACAGCGGCACGGCGGTTCAGTGGAAATACAGCGATGAAGCCGATTGGCACGACCTTGTGGCGCTTACCGAGCTGCGGGGCGCTGCCGGAGAAAACGGAAAGAACGGCACAGACGGTAAAGACGGCTCTAATGGTGCCGACGGTAAGAACGGAATAAACGGCACAAACGGAAAAGACGGCATTAACGGAGTTGACGGTAAAGACGGAGCCAACGGCAAAGACGGTATCAACGGCACTGACGGCATTAACGCCAAAAGCATAGAGGTGCAGCGAGCTGAAACCCACATACAGTGGCGTTACGAGGGCGATGAGTGGCAGGACCTTGTGGCGATAGCCGACATCACAGGCCCCACCGGGCAGAAAGGTGCAGACGGAGCAAACGGAAAGGCACCGGAATTCCGTGTAAGCGAAAACACCCTGCAGTGGCGCTATGTCGGCGATAAAATATGGCTGAACCTGTACGATCTTTCGGTTTTGAAAGGTCTTGACGGCAAGGATGGTATAAACGGAAAAGACGGAGCCGACGGCAAGGACGGAACAAACGGACAAAACGGCTCCGATGGTGCGGACGGCAACACCCCGTTTATCGGCGAGAATGGCAACTGGTGGATTGGAGAAACCGACACCAGCGTAAAAGCGGCAGGCATTGACGGCACAGACGGAGAAAAGGGTGACAAGGGAGATAAAGGTGACAAGGGTGATGCCGGAGAAAAGGGCGACAAAGGAGATAAAGGCGACAAGGGCGATGCCGGTCAGAACGGCAGCTGTTCGGGATATTTTTACGGAGAGGCAAACTCTCCGAGAACAGTACTGAATAACAGTCGTGTCAATATTTCTGTCTACGAAAAAATAAACAAGGGTGGCTTGATTTCATCCTACATGAATAATATTACACTTAAAAAAGGACATATTTACAATGTCTGCTTAGGCGGTTCTCTCGAAGTTGGTTCAAACGAATTCAACAACAGCGGCAATTACTCTATTCAGATGACAGACGGTTATGATGACGATCTGTGCAGGGAACTTACACGAATAAAAAGAGACGGGGCAAAAATACCGTATACCAATGATCAACATTCCTTTAATTTCAACAGAGTGTATGATGCGTCAAATAAAGACATTACATTGCAGTTGTGGTTTGAAAATTCGGCATACAATACTTATCTCGGTGGCTTCAGAGGTACCATTACAATAACCGCTCTTGACTGAGCCGATATACACGAAAACAGAGGTAACGGAAAATAAAAAAACGAATACTCAGTATCATGCTCACCCTTTGTATGGTTCTTTGCCTTGTGTCGACAAGTGTATTTGCCGAGGATAATATAGCAGCGAGTGGGACGGCGGAAGTTTCCACAGCGGCGGAACTGGTTTCAGCAATCAGAGAAGCTTCATACGGAACAGTCAAACTGACGTCTGACATTCCCATTTACACCACATTAGTGGTCAACCGCACCGTCACTCTTGATCTCAACGGTTATGTGCTGAAATACAGCAGCAGCAGTGCAGGGCATGTAATCACTGTGTCCAGTGGTATTTTGACAATTGAAAACAGTGACTATACAAAATCACACAATTTCCAAAAGAAGTATAATTTATATGTAAATGATTTTTTTAAATTTTGCTCCGTTTAAAATCATACTAATTTTAGCTTTTAATTTTTTTCATTCCAAAAATCGCCCTGTTTCGTTCTATAAATTACCTCTTATAAACTTTGTTACGGGTCATATAATATTATTGCAAACCCGAAAAACAAATGAAAAGGAGATACGAAAATGAAAGGTATCACAACTCAGGAAGGCAGAGAAACACTTAACAAGTTCAAGATGGAAGCAGCTAACGAAGTTGGCGTAAACCTCAAGCAGGGCTACAACGGCGATCTTACAGCTCGTGAGGTCGGCTCTGTAGGCGGTCAGATGGTCAAAATAATTAGTCCTGAACAACAATGGGTATTTACCCGAAACAGCGTAAGAAACACAGGTCATTGCATCAAGATTACATATGCCGTTAGACTGTCAGTATAGGAGCAGCACAACGATATATTTTCTTATCAAAACATCGCATTTGTAAAAACAAATGCGATGTTTCAATGTTTATTCGTTCAATATGTTAACCCAATCATCTGGAAATCCCATAAGTTTTTTATCAACGTGAGGGTACTTGTGAAAAAGTTTATCTAGTTTGTCCACAAACGCTGTCCAATGTTGATCATTAGTTATTAGATGTTTTATGCAAAGAAGAGTTGCAAATACACGGATACTGCTTATCCCCTTTTCTGTATATTGCTTATATAGCTTTGGCGTTTTAGCAAGATTAACATTATACAAACGTCCATAGTGTGCACAAATATTCCGCACAAAAGCAATGTGTTCGACCCAGCTTTCAAGATAAGTATATCCCACGCCATACAACGTTGCAACGGCTTTTTTGTCCTGAGGTTTCATATTTTTATAAAACTTTGAGAGCGTACCGAAACTGAACAGCTCCACCAAAGCGTAAAACGGAATTTTGCCGTCAATATAATTATTTTTGAAATTCTTAACAAAAGGGGCTTTGCTATTTCTGGATATTTCCTTTTTTATCTCACAAAGAAAATCATAGTGATAGCCAGGATCATTAAAATTATCCGGATCTTCATATCCTAGTACACCATAAATATGTGAGAAATGATTAGCTACCCTACACCTGAGATTAACTTCGATTTGCTCTATCCAAGTAAATAAGAGTTGCCTGAAGTTGGCGTTAAACAGGTATAACTCAACGATTTGTTCAAAGGATATAGAACCATCAAAATTTTTATTTTTACCTTTTAGTCCAAGACCATATGCTTTTATCAAGCGGAAATATGAAATATCATTAAGAATTCGACGTGCATATTCTTCATTGACAATTCTCAACCCAAGCATTTTCAAGTTCTCGATTTGTTGATCAACATTCATTGATGGTTGCTGTTCTTTAATCTGCATAAAAAAGTCCCCTAATAATTAAACGACCCGACGTGGTACGCATTGCTAAGAGGCGTGTCGGGTTCTGTTAATACTATTATATGCGATTTTTTCTAAAAAGTCAATGGTAAATATATCTAAATAGATGTCATGAAAATGAAATTATGTTATTCTTAAGTGCTATCACTCTTTCTTATTTTTTATATTAAAGATAGAGTACAGGAATCATTGCATTGTCGAAAATATTAAATAATTGTAAAATCATCACATCATAACTTGACTTGCATTTTAGACAAGTGTATAATATCGTTATAGACAAACGTCTAATACGGAGGTGTGTAATGATAAACCAAATAAAAAAACTTCCAGATGCGGAATTTGAGATAATGAAAACTATTTGGAGTATGAGCGAACCTGTCACAAGTTCTCAGATAGCAGAAAAAATGAGCGACCATAATTGGAAATTACCAACTCTCATATCATTTCTTAAACGCCTTA
>OOBT01001528.1_pt1 | contig 11872 bp, 8 predicted proteins | sample 1671551 | NCBI WGS metagenome assembly OOBT01 (sample SAMN06348168, study PRJEB24527) | human gut metagenome | reverse complement strand
GCCGGGTGCTGTACGGCCTGAATCTGGCGAAAAAGACCAAGCGTCCCAACATGATCCTGTGCGAAGGCAACCTTGATGTGGTGACGCTGCATCAGGCGGGCTTCGACAACGCGGTGGCCTGCATGGGCACGGCGCTGACCCAGGAGCAGATACGCCTGCTGAGCCGCTTCACCAGGGAGCTGGTGCTGTGCTACGACAACGATGGTGCGGGCCGGATGGCCACGGACCGGGCGCTGGAGCTGCTGCAGAACAGCGAGTTCACCGTTAAGGTCCTGCGTCTGCCGCAGCGATTGGTGGATGGACATTATGTAAAGCAGGATGCCGATGACTTTATCAAGTATCAGGGCAAGGATGCCTTTGAGCAGCTGCTTTCCGGCAGCGCAAACGGCATTGAATTCACGATGTCTGAGATCGCGGCCAAGTATGACCTGAAGGACGACAAGGGCCGCATCGCCTACGCGGGGGAGATTGCTGAAACATTATGTAAATTAAATGATCCCGTGGAACGGGAGGTCTATACCACCCGGGCCGCCGAGGCGGCGTCCCTGCCGGCGGAGGCCATGCGGATGGAGGTCCAGCGGGCCGCCAAGCGGGTGCAGGCCAAGGCGAGGAAGGCGCAGGAGCGTCAGGAGATGAACCCGGTGTCGGCCCTGCAGCCCGCGGACCGCAGCATCCGTTATCAGAATGTACGCAGCGCGCTGGCGGAGGAGGGCGTTATCCGTCTGCTGATGCAGGACGAGAGCCTGTTCCCGCCGGAAATGCCGGTGCAGCCGGAGGAATTTTCCTCACCGCTGCTGGGGCGCATCTACGGCGAGCTGTGGCAGCGGCGGGGACACGCGAGCATGGCGGCGCTGGCCGCGGTGCTGACGCCGGAGGAGATGAACCACCTGACGGCGCTGCTGCAAAAACCGGAATCCGCAGCCAACGCGCCGCAGGCGCTGGCGGATTACATTAGCATCATTCGGGAAGAACACACCAAGCGCACCGGCGGCACGGATCCGCTGGCGGCGGCGATGGAGACGTATAAAGATAAAAAAGGTTACGGAGGAAAGCGAACATGACCGAAGAAAAGTACACCGCGGAGCAGTTGGAGCAGATGGCGGACCAGCTTTTGCAGGAGAACGCGCCGGCGCAGGAGAAGCCAGCCAAGGGCGGCCTGGACGAAAAGACCATCGCGTCCCTGCCGGCGGCCGCGCTGCTGAACGGCAACGAGAAGCTGCGCGACCTGTTTACCAAGGGTAAGAAGAAGGGCAAGCTGGATGCCGGTGAGCTGTCCGACGTGCTGGACGAGCTGGACCTGGAGAGCGAGCAGATGGACTCCATCTACGACTCTCTGGAGCAGTTGGGCATCGAGGTAGGCAGCGAGGATTTCCTGGCCGACCTGCCCGATGAGGATGGCGAGCCCGCTATGGATGAGATCGCCGAGATCGAGGAGGAGGAGCTGGTCGACCCCAACACGCTGGTGGACAGCTTCAACATCGACGACCCGGTGCGCATGTATCTGAAGGAGATCGGCAAGGTACCCCTGCTGACCGGCGACCAGGAGGTCCGGCTGGCCACCGCCATGTCCGCCGGGAACGCCGCCAAGGAGCGGCTGGCCCAGGTGGAGGCCGGGGAACTGACCCTGACCGATGAGGAGCTGGCCCAGGCCAAGGCGGAGCTGAAGGCCGGGGAAAAAGCCAAAAAACAGCTGGTCGAGGCCAACCTGCGTCTGGTGGTGTCCATCGCCAAGCGCTATGTGGGCCGGGGCATGCTGTTCCTGGACCTGATCCAGGAGGGCAACCTGGGCCTGATCAAGGCCGTGGAGAAATTCGACCACACCAAGGGCTATAAATTCTCCACCTATGCCACCTGGTGGATCCGCCAGGCCATCACCCGGGCCATCGCCGACCAGGCCCGCACCATCCGCATCCCCGTCCACATGGTGGAAACCATCAACAAGGTCATCCGGGTGTCCCGGCAGCTGCTGCAGGAGCTGGGCCACGACCCCTCCCCCGAGGAGATCGCCGAGGAGATGAACATGCCCGTGGACAAGGTCCGGGAAATTCTGAAGATCGCCCAGGAGCCGGTGTCCCTGGAGACCCCCATCGGCGAGGAAGAGGATTCCCAGCTGGGCGACTTTATCGAGGACTCCCAGGCTATCGTTCCGCCCGATGCCGCCAGCTTCTCCATGCTGCAGGAGCAGCTCACCCAGGTGCTCGACTCGCTTGCCGATCGTGAGCGCAAGGTTATCGAGCTGCGCTTTGGCCTTGTCGACGGGCATCCCCGCACGCTCGAGGAAGTCGGCCGCGAGTTTGGCGTCACGCGCGAGCGTATCCGCCAGATCGAGGCCAAGGCCCTGCGTAAGCTGCGGCACCCCTCCCGCAGCAAGAAGCTCAAGGACTTCCTGAACTGAGGCGAGGACCATGAAGCGGGTAGTTCTGGCGCTGCTGGCGGTGCTGCTGCTGGCGCCGTCCCTGGCCTGGGGCGACGACAGCCGGCACTATGAATTCCGCCTTGCCGCCAACGGAGAGACGACGTACCATGCCGCCGCCGGCGATACCGTAACGGTATCGCTTACCCTGTGCCGGACCACCGGCACAGGGCCGATGTTCGCCATGCAGGACGAGATATGCTTCGATCCTGCCTTCTTCGCCTATCAGCCTGATGGCACCCTGCTCCGCGAGGGCGTCAAGACGACGCTGGTCACGCTGCGTGATGGCCGTCAGGCGGTCTACATGAATTGCGTAGACTTTGGCGGCGGCGCGGACTGGGCGGATGAGACGGTCGTCGGCTCCTTTCAGCTGAAGGTCCTGGCCGACGGCGGTGCGTCCGCCATAACCGGCAGCCATTACCTGGTGTCCACCGAGGACGGCATGGGCCGCTACGCCGCCGCTGCCCGGGACGTCACGGTGGTGGTGTCAGAGCAGTGCCGCGTGACCTTCCAAAGTAACGGCGGCAGCGGCGTAGCGCCGGCGGAGGTGCTCCGTGGAACGCCCCTGGCGCCGCCGCAGGCACCCACCCGCTCGGGCTATCGCTTCACCGGCTGGTACAGTGACTACGACCTGACCCGTCCCTGGGATTTCAATGCGCCGGTCACGGCGGATATGACGCTGTATGCCGCCTGGCAGCCTCTGCCGGCCGCCGCGCCCTCCGCCGGTCCGTGGGCATGGCTTATTGTTGGTGCTTCCATTTCGGCACTGACCGTTTTAGCCCTCCGCCGCCGCAGTTAGATCGCAAAAAGGCAAAACAAAACCGCCCGTCCGGGCGGTTTTATTTTGCCCTGCGCGGGTCAGGGCCGTTCACCGACAGCGCACCCCGGCGCGCCGCCTGTAAAACAGGCGAAAAATTCGGCGTTTCAGGGGGAAGCCGTTGCAATACGGCATTAAGATGCTATAATAAGGCTGGTAGGATAGGAACGGAGGTCTCAGCCATGATCGAGAAGGAAGCCTTTATCGCGGCACTGCTGCCGATCTGCGACACCGTATGTGAATATGACAGGACCCGGGGAAAGCTGCGGGTCCGGAAAACCAGTCTGGCCAGTGGGCTGGAGGACAAATGGTATACCGTAGAGGAACTGCGTGACATCTTCCGGGATAACGGCGGTGTGTCGGCGGAAAAAAGCGTGTGGATGCGCTATCTCAGCAGCGATAACCTGCGGAGCTTTTTCTACGAAAAGGAGCGAAACGAGAGCTTTCGCCTGCGGTTCCGGCAGGGCGGTGTGGGCTGCCGGCAGTATGACGTCCGCATCGACCGGATCAACGACTATGTGCTGGTCATCTCCGGGCGGGACACCCAGGAGCAGGAGATAGACGCGCTGACCGGCGCGCTGAGCCGCAACCATTACCAGCGGGATATGAGCAATGAGATATACCGCGGCGGTGTGGCGCTCATCGATATGGACGATCTGAAGCTGTATAACGACATAAATGGCCATCAGGTGGGCGACAACGCGCTGCGGGTGCTGGCGGATACCATCTATGAGGTAGTAGGCTGCAGCGGCTCGCTGGTGCGCTACGGCGGCGATGAGTTTTTGCTGCTGCTGCCGGGCGTGGAGCAGGCGGCCTTTGCCACCGTGCTGGGAGACATTCAGCGGCGGCTGCGGACAGTGAGCATACCGGGCTTCGAGGGCGGCCAGCATATCACCATCAGCGTGGGCTGCGTCATGGCGCAGCAGGAGACGATCGCCCAGGCGGTGCAGCGGGCGGACCGGCTGATGTACCGGGCCAAGCGAAGAAAGGACGCCGTGGTCACCGAGGATACCCCCGTGGAGGGGGGGGAGGAGATCAAGCCGCATATTCTTGTGGTGGACGATGCGGCTATGAACCGCGCGATACTGCGGGAGATGCTGGCGGAGGATTTCGACGTGCTGGAGGCGGAGGACGGCCGGCAGTGTTTGGCGCAGCTGGAGACCTACGGCGCGGATATCTCACTGGTGCTGCTGGACATGGTCATGCCGGAGCTGGACGGCCTGCAGGTGCTGGAGGAGCTGAATAAGCGGGGGTTTATCGAGAATATCCCGGTCATTATCATCACGGCGGACGGCTCAGAAGAAAAGGTGCGGCAGGCCTACGACATGGGCGTGGCGGACTACATAGAACGGCCCTTTGATATCCGTATCGTGCGGCAGCGGGTGATAAACACCGTGAAGCTGTACGCGCGGCAGCGGCGGCTGGCGGCGGTGATGACGCAGCAGCTGCGGCGGCAGGAGCACACGATGGGCATCGCGGCGGATATCCTGTCGCGGGTGATGGGCTACCGCAACGGCGAGGGTGCGGACCATGGGCGGCACGTGGAGCAGATCACGCAGCGGCTGCTGCAGAGAATGCTGGAACGCACGGATAAATACGGCCTGACCCTGCAGGACTGCCGGCGGGCCGCCGCGGCGGCTCTGTTCCACGACATCGGAAAGATGGGCGTGCCGGATGCCCTGCTGCGAAAGCCCGGCCCCCTGACGCCGGAGGAGTTTGACGAGATCAAGAAGCATACCCTGATCGGCGAGGACCTGATGCGGGGCATGAAGGAGATGGAAAGCGAGCCATTGGTGGAGGCTGCGGCGGAGATCTGCCGCTGGCACCACGAACGGGTGGACGGCAGAGGCTATCCCGACGGGCTGAAGGGTGACGAGATACCGATGACCGTGCAGGCGGTGGGTCTGGCGGACGTTTATGACGCGCTGGTGAGCCAGCGGGTGTACAAGCCGGCGTATACCCACGCGGAGGCGTTGGCCATGATACGGCGCGGCGAGTGCGGCGCGTTCGATCCGCTGCTGGTGGACTGCCTGGAGGACATACAGGGTGCGCTGTGCCGTGAGGTATACGGCATGAGAGGTAAGGAATGAGCAGGACAAAAAGATTGCTGGCGGTGCTGCTGGCGCTGTGCGGCGCGGTGCTGTGCGGCTGCGGACAGCAGGAGACAGAAACGGAAGAACTGCCGGTGCTGGTCATTGGCAGCGACAACTATGAGCCGTATTTCTATTTGGATGAAGATGGCGCCTATGCGGGTATCGACGTGGAGATCGCCAAGGCGGCCTGCGAGCGCTTGGGGTGGACGCCGGACTTCCAAAAAATCAACTGGCAGGAGAAGGACGCCCTACTGGAGCGAGGCGACGTGGACTGCCTCTGGGGCAGCTTCTCCATGAACGGCAGAGAGGACCGCTACCGCTGGGCAGGGCCGTATATGTACAGCCGTCAGGTGGTCATCGTGCAGGCCGACAGCGATATTTACGGTCTTGGCGACCTGAACGGCAAGCGCATCGCCGTGCAGACCTCCTCCAAGCCGGAGGAGCTGTTTCTGAAGCATCAGGTGCCCGGCGTGGAGCAGGTGGACAGCGTGTACTGCTTCGCCGACACGGTGGACGTGTTCGCCGCGCTGGACAAAAGCTACGTGGACGCCTGCGCCGGACACGAGACGGCGTACCTCACCTTCATCGCCGGGCGCGCCGGGGAATACCGGGTGCTGGAGCCGGGGCTGCTGCGGGCAGGTCTGGGCGCGGCGTTCTATAAGGACGACGGCAGCGGCAGAGCGGAGGCTCTGAACGAAATGCTGCACGAGCTGGTGGCGGACGGCACCGTGGCCGCCATTCTGGAGAGCTACGGCGTGGACGCACAGGCGGCTTTAGCGGGGTTGATCCATGGGCAATAAGTTTTCCAACAAATATATCTGGGTGCTCATGCTGGTGCTGGGCGTCTTTGTGATGGCGGTCACGGCTCTCATCGGCGGCAACAGCAGCATCCGCAACGCCCAGCAGACCGCCCAGCGGACGCTGCAATATCTGCAAAACCAGTGCATCAGCTACCGCGACATCGTCGCCGCCGACCGGCTAAAGAGCCTCGTGCGGCTGACGGAGCAGGCGCAGGAGGTGGCGGAGCGCGAGGGTATGGTGGGGCAGAACCGCTCCAACGAGGAGCTGGCGCGGTACGCCCAGCGTCAGCGCGTAACCTGCGTGCTGGTGCTGGACAAGGATCTGGAGATCGAGTTCAGCTCCGGTGCGGACATGGACTGGAGCGATTACTACACCAATGAGGCGATCCGCTCCATCATGGACTACCCGGAGAAGATCTTCGCCCGCCGCCTGACCCGTGACGGCGCGGTATACGACATAGCAGCCGTGGCGCGCGTCGAAAATCCCGGCGTCGTCTTCTGCGTCCGCCTCCAGTCGAACACGATCATCGCCTCCTACCGTGCGTCCATCGAGAGCCTGCTGGCGGGATATGAGACGCTGCTCAACGAGAGGATCTATACCTATATCACGGATGGGGAAAAGGTCATCGGCAGCAGTGACAACGGCCAGTGGAACCTGCCGGTGGACAGTGTGCCGCTGATCACGGCGCTGGAGCAGGCGGACAGCGCCAGCTGCTTGACGAGGTTAGACTGTGGCGGTACGTTTTTCGGTATGCGTAGGATGTACCAGGAGTACAGCCTGTATGTGTTCCTGCCGGCAGACTTTGTGTTCGCGCAGACAAAGAATATGCTGATCTCCGCCTTCGGCGTGTACGCGGCAGCGGCGGCGGTGGTGGTACTGCTGTTGGTCAGGCTCGGCCAGGACCGCAAACGGCGGGAACTGGCGTACCAGAAGCAGTTGGAAAAGGAAGTAGAGCGTGCCACAGCGGCGGACCAGGCCAAGACGCACTTCCTTCGCAGCATGAGCCACGACATACGCACACCCATCAACATCATCATGGGTATGCTGGAGATCATCGGGCGGAACCCGGAGGATGTGACGCTGGTGCAGTCCTGCCGGGAGAAGGCGCAGACCGCGGCGCGGTATCTGCTGGCACTGGTAAACGACGTACTGACACTGAATCGCCCGAAGCAGGAGGCGCTGGGAAAGACTCCCTATTGTTTGACAAGCGAGCTGCACGAGCTGTTGGATATTTCGCGCGCCCAGGCGGAGAGCGCAGGCGTTGCGCTGATGGTGATGGACCTGACGCTGGAGCATGAACGATTCACAGGCGACCCGCTGTATATGCGGCAGATCTGCCAGAACATTATCGGTAACGCCATCAAATACAATCACCCCGGCGGATGGGTGCGCTGCAGCTTCCGCGAGTCCCGTGATGCGGATGGCGTGTGCCGGCTGAAATTTGTATGCGAGGACAACGGCGCGGGTATGAGCGAGACGTTCCAGCGCCATATGTTCGAGGCGTTTGCCCAGGAAAACAGCGATAGGGGCAGCCTTTTCGGCGGCGTGGGCCTGGGTCTGGCCGTGGTGAAAAAGCTGGTGGACGAAAGAGGCGGTACCATTCAGGTGGACAGTGCACGCGGACAGGGAACGCGCTTCTACGTGGTGCTGCCCATGATGCCCAGTGAGGCCGAAGAACCGGAAGCCGCGCTTCCCGACGCGGCGGCCTCCATCGCCGGACGGCGCTTGCTGGTGGCGGAGGACAACGAGCTGAACCGGGAGATCGCGGTCTACCTGCTGCAGGAGGCCGGCGCCGTGGTGGACCAGGCCGCCGACGGCAAGGAGGCGGTGGAGATGTTCGCCGCGTCGGCGCCCGGTACCTACGACGCGGTGCTGATGGACGTGATGATGCCGGAGCTGGACGGCCATGCCGCCGCCCGTGCCATCCGCGGCATGGACAGGTCGGACGCGCAGCTGCCGATCATCGCCATGACCGCCAACCTGTTTGACGAGGACGTGGAGGCCTGCTTGGCAGCGGGCATGGACGCGCATATCCCCAAGCCGTTGGAGGCTGGGCGGATGATAAAAACGATCGCCGAGTGGCTGGAGAGGAAGAAACAATGAACTTAGAGAAGCTTTATCAAGAGACGGGCGGCGACATGGCGGGCGCCGTGCGCCGGCTGGGCAGCGCGTCCGCGGTGGAGCGCTTTCTGCGGATGTTCGCCGGAGACGACACCTTCGCCATGCTGCAGGCGGCCATAAGTGCCGGAGACGCCCGGCGGGCGTTCCGGGCGGCGCACACGCTGAAGGGCCTGGCAGCCAACCTGGGGCTGGTGCAGCTGGGGCAGGCAGCCTCAGCCCTGACGGAGGCCCTGCGCGGCAGCGATATGCAGCGCGCGTCGGCGCTGTATCCGGAGACGGCCGCGGCATACCGTGAGGCGTGCGCGGCGATCGGAGATTTAGACACGGACGCGTAGAAAACACGGATTTTTGCGAAAAAGGCTTGACGAAACGGAACGAAAGTGATATACTACAAATATGATAATGTTCTGTTGGCAAATCGGCTGAAAGGCCGAGACGCAAAGCTATGGTGTCTAAACGGCATTTGACCGCATGATCGACCGGCTGCAAGTGGGATGCACTTCAAAAGTGCATACATTGCAGCCGGTTTTTTATTTGCCCTGCCCGGCAGGGCCCATATTGCAGTACGGGTCGCGGAGGTCTAACCCCTACCTCGGCGGCATCGAAACCCCCATCTGTCACATGGCAGATGGGGGTTTCGGCATTGCGGAAGCGGTGCTCACGGCAAAAAACACCCCCGGCACTGCCGGGGGTGTTCGCTTATGCCTTGCGGCCGTAGAGCGCGGTCATGCGGTCGATCCTGACAGAGAGCGCATCGCTCAGCTCGCCGGGCAGCAGCCGCCAGGTCCAGTTGCCGCCCTGGGTGCCGGGGATGTTCATGCGGTTTCCCTCGCCCAGGCCCAGATAGTCCTGCATCTGCGCCACGAACAGCTCCGCCACGCTGGACATACCGCCGCGGATAATACCCCAGTGGAAGCCCTCCTGCTCTGTCAGCGCCAGGTATTCCACCGCATGGGCCACATCCTCCGGCGCGGCCTCCTGCCGCCACAGGGCCAGGGGGCTGTTGTCGTGGGTGCCGGTATAGCAGATGCAGTGCGGCGTATAGGCGTGGGGCAGATACCCGCTGGAATCCCGGGAGTCAAAGGCGAATTCCAGCACCTTCATACCGGGCCAGCCGGACTCGCGGAGCAGCTGCGCCACCTCCGGGGTGGGGTAGCCCAGATCCTCGGCGATGAACTCCAGCTGCGGAAACCAGCCGTTGAGCCGTTCGATCAGGTCCATGCCGGGACCGGCGATCCAGCGGCCGTTTTTGGCGGTGGGCTGACCGTAGGGCACGGCCCAGTAGTTGGCAAAGCCGCGGAAGTGGTCGATGCGGATCACATCATACAGCTTGCCGGCGCCGTCGATCCGGCGGATCCACCAGCCGAAGCCGTCGTCACGCATGGCGTCCCAGTCGTAGAGGGGGTTGCCCCACAGCTGGCCGTCGGCGGTAAAGTAATCCGGCGGGACGCCGGCCACAGCCTTGGGCACCAGATCGTCGTCCAGCTGGAAGAACTGCGGCTCGGCCCAGACGTCGGCGGAGTCCATGGCCACGTAGATGGGCAGATCGCCGATGATGCGGATGCCCTGCTGGTGGACGTAGTCGCGCAGAGCGGTCCACTGCCTGAAAAACAGAAATTGCAGATAGGTGAAGAACTGCACATCCTCCCGCAGAAGTGTGCGGTACTTGTCCAGCACGGCCTCGTTCTTACGCAGGCGAAGGTCGTCGTCGGGCCACTCCGTCCAGGACTTCATGCCGAAGTGCCGCTTGCAGGCCATGTACAGGGCGTAGTCCGGCAGCCACCGCGCATTGTCCTGCGCAAAGGCCGCTACGGCCTCCGCGTCCCGCTCCCAGCCCCGCTGATAGGCCTTGCGAAGAAGGGTAAAGCGGCTCTCGTAGATCTTTCCGTAGTCCACATGGCGCGGGTCGCTGCCCCAGTCGGGGGCGGCGCACTCGGCGGCCGTCAGCAGTCCGTCAGCCGCCAGCATATCCGGGTCGATAAAATAGGGGTTGCCGGCGTAGGCGGAAAAGCTCTGGTAGGGGGAGTCGCCATAGCTGGTGGGGCCCAGGGGGAGCATTTGCCAGTAGGACTGGCCGGCGTCTTTCAGGAAATCGGCGAAATCATAGGCCGCCTTGCCCAGGGTACCGATGCCATAGGGGGAGGGCAGGGAGGATACCGCCATTAAAATACCGCTGCTTCGTTTCATAACTCAACTTCTCTCTTGGATAGGATTTGACTTTCAGCCGGACGGTCCCGGCCAAAATATACGGGGGCGGGCGATCAGCCCGCCCCCGGCGTGTTGTAAGTTTAGCCCTTGACGGCGCCTGCCGCCACGCCCTTGATGATGTGCTTCTGGCAGCAGAGATAGAAGATGATGACCGGGACGATGCTCAGCAGGATCAGCGCCATGGTGGCGCCCATATCCACCTGTCCGTAGCTGCCCTTCAGATACTGGATGACGATGGGGATGGTGCGGTATTTGTTCAGATCCAGCACCAGGTACGGCAGCAGAAAGTCGTTCCACACCCACATGATCTCCAGCACGCCCACGGAGATAAATGTGGGCTTCAGCATGGGCAGCACCACCAGGAAGAAGGTACGCACAGGCCCACAGCCGTCAATGGCGGCGGCCTCCTCAATCTCCAGCGGGATCGTCTTGACAAACCCGGAGAACATGAACACCGCCAGTCCCGCGCCGAAGCCCAGGTACACGATAGGTATTGTCCACGGTGTGTTCAATCCGATCTTGGCAAAAGCCATAGAGGTGAGGCTAAAGTAGGGAAGCTTGACCTGCTCGGCGGTGCGGGACAGGGTGAACATCACCATCTGGAACGGCACCACCATGGAGAACACGCACAGGTAGTACACGATCTTGCTGAACAGACTGCCCACACGGGCCACATACCACGCGGCCATAGAGGTGCAGATCAGGATCAGCGCCGAGGAGACCAGGGTGATGAACAGACTGTAGAACACCGCCTTGATAAACGGATAGTTGCCGAAGGTCATGCCCTTGATATAGTTCTGCCAGCCCACGAAGGTGTCCTCATTGGGCAGGGCGAACGTATCGGTATTGACAGCGGCATTGGTCTTGAAGGAGTTGATCAGAACGATGACGATGGGCAGCACATACACGATGCAGATCACCGTGAACGCTATGGTCAACACCATTTTGCTGCGGTCATGCTTTTTGGCAAGGCTCGTCTGCATTACTGCTGCACCTCCTTTTTGCGGGTAGCCCGGAGTTGGATCAGTCCGATAGCCGCCACCAGTATGAAGAACAGTACGGCTTTGGCCTGGGCTACGCCGCGGTTGTTGCCGCTGCCGGAGTAGAAGGAGTTGTAGATGTTCAGGGCCAGCATTTCCGTGGTCTTGATAACGCTGCCGTCCGCCTGCTGCAGGAAGGGGCGGCCGCCGGTCAGGGCCAGGTTCTGGTCAAACAGCTTGAAGCCGTTGGTCAGCGTCAGGAAAATGCAGATGGTGAAGGAGCTCATCATGTTGGGGATAGTGACCTTCCACAGGGTCTGCCAGTTGGTGGCGCCGTCGATGCGGGCCGCCTCCAGCATATCCTCCGGCACGGACTGCAATCCGGCGATGTAGATGATCATCATATAGCCCACCTGCTGCCAGCAGATCAGGATGATGA
>OOBT01001527.1_pt1 | contig 11880 bp, 10 predicted proteins | sample 1671551 | NCBI WGS metagenome assembly OOBT01 (sample SAMN06348168, study PRJEB24527) | human gut metagenome | reverse complement strand
AGCCTCCTCAAAAATGTCCCGCCGGTCTGCACTCTTGGCACTGACAATTTCTGCAATGCGTCCCTGTCCGATAATGGCATAGCCATCACGACCCATACCAGTATCCATGAACAGTTCCGTCACGTCCTTCAGCCGGACGTTCTTGCCGTTGATGCGGTACTCACTGTCACCGCTGCGATACAGCTTTCGGGTAACACTGACTACAGCACCATAGGCTTCTCCCAACTCGCCGGCTTCGTTGCTGATCTCCAGCGTAACTGCCGCAAAGCCCATGGCCTTTCTGGTTTTTGTGCCGGAAAAAATAACGTCCTCCATTTTGTTGCCGCGGAGCGTCTTGGTGGACTGTTCCCCCAGCACCCAACGCACGGCATCGCCGATATTGCTCTTGCCGCTGCCGTTCGGTCCCACCACGGCGGTCAGACCTTTGTCAAAGTGCAGCTTGATCTTGTCAGGGAACGACTTGAATCCCTGCAGTTCCAGGGAACGTAGATACATGTTTGCATTTCACCTCTTTTTCCGGCGGCGTATCCCGCATTCTTTACGATTGCAGCACACGCACTGCATAGATTTTCCCGCCGAAATCCGACAGCGGCACTGTCTGTTCTTTGGTTTGCAGCGGATCCATGCAGAGATACGTTCCGTCAGCACTGCCCACCAGCAGCACATAGTGATAGCTGCCGGACTTGGGCATCTTCACCCGTACAATGGGGTATCGTCCTGCTGCCAGTTCCTGATCCAGTTCGCCGTCCTGCAATTCCGCCGCGTCCTGTTTCCGGACAGAAACACCGGCAGTCTGTTCCAGTATCTCCCACAGAAGATTGCCCGCACTGTCGTACACGCCGTGTTCCGAAAAGAACTGATTCACCTCTCCGGCATCGGCATTTTCCGGCAGACCGTCCACAGAGATCTGCTGCATCTGCAACGCCGCCGCTACGCAGCAGGTCAGACAACCGGAATCCGCCATGTGATAAATAGAATCTCCCAATGCGTCCGATTTCCAGCGGTCATCTTTCTGCCGAAAAAAGACCACCTGTTCCGCCGCGTTTTCCTGTGTGGTTTCCACGGCAACAGAAGTCGCCCCACGGTGTCTGTTCCAGAAAACTGCACCAACTGCGGCACCCAGCAGCAAGACTGCTGCCAGCACCACCGCCAGACAACGTCTGGTATGTTTTGTCCTCATCGTTGATTCCTTTCCGAAAAGATCTCATAGACCTGCTGCTCCGTCAGAATCGTTCCCGCAGCAACGGCAGCATTTTCCCGTACACGAAGCGAAACGCCCTGCTCCGCCAGTGCCTTCCGGTTGCAACCGTGCTGCCCCAGCACCTTGCTCATGGTACGGGGAGCCGTTTCCACAAAGAGTTCCGGTTTTCCACAGTCTGCTGCCGCCTCTTTCAGCTGCCGCAGATACAGATGGGATTCCGCCAGTTCTCCATAGGCAGGGTGGAAATACCCCGCCAGCAGATGTTCCCGCAGGGACGGCGTATCATGCAGCCCCAGCCGGATCACCCGCACGCCGGCATGGTGACAGCGGCACAGGGCATCTGCACAATAGTTCAGCACTTCTTCCTGTGACAACTGCGGATAGCCGCCGCGGAAATAATACTCCGCCAGCTTGGTGCCCTCCAGCACTGCCGTGGGATAGATTCGAAGGGTTTCCGGCTGACACGCCAGAAGCTGTTCCAGCGTGTCATATTCGTCCTGCAATGTGCTGCCGTATAAGCCAACCATTTGCTGCAACCCCAGCGAAAAGCCCCGTTCCCGCAGCATGGCACTTGCCTGCCGGACTGCCTGTGCATCGTGCCCCCGTTCATTCTGATACAGCACACGGTCACACATGCTCTGTGCTCCCAGTTCCACCGCAGTGACATGATAGCGTTCCAGCCGTTCCAGAACCGCACTGTCTACCGCGTCCGGTCGGGTGGAAATGCGGATACCGGAAAACATACCTTCTCCCAGAAACGGCTGTGCCGCCTCCAGCAAGGCGATCTGATACGCCGGTTCCACCGCTGTGAAGCTGCCGCCGAAAAAGGCGATCTCTGCCGATTCCAGCGGCCCGCTGCGTTCCAGCATCGCCTGACAGGTCTGTGTCACCTCTTCCGGCGTGGGAGCCTGCACTGTGCCGCTGATCGTTCGCTGGTCGCAGAAGCTGCACTGGTGCGGACAGCCCCGATGCGGAATGAAAAATGCCAGCGTCTTATGTTTTGTCATAGCCCATCAGGGACAGTGCTTCCTTGGCAGCCAGCTGTTCCGCAGCCTTTTTGCTATGTCCCACGCCTCTGCCGATCACATTGGAATTCAGGCAGACAGCCACTTCGAATGCCTTGTCATGATCAGGACCGCATTCGCTGATGAGCAGATACTCCACCTTTTCCTCCGGATTTTTCTGTACAACTTCCTGTAACTGTGTCTTATAGTCGTGGAAGCCGGCAGGCTGCTGTCTTTCTGCAACCGGATTCTTCGGAATGAACCGCATGATATGCCGCTTTGCCGCGTCCATGCCGCCGTCCAGAAAGATCGCCGCAATGACAGCTTCAAACGCGTCTGCCAGAATCGACGAACGGGAACGTCCGCCGGTGTGCTCCTCACCCTTGCCCAGCAGGAGGAATTCGCCCAGATGAATCTCTCTGGCGAACACATGCAGTGCCTTTTCACATACCATTGAGGCACGGAGTTTGGTCAGCTCGCCCTCCGGCAGGTCGGGATACTTGTGAAACAGGAATTCCGAAACCACGATCGACAGCACACTGTCCCCCAGAAATTCCAGACGCTCGTTGCTGTTGCGGGTCTTATGCTTTTCGTTGGCATAGGACGAGTGGGACAGTGCTTCCAGCAGCAGGTGCTTGTCCTTAAAGTGGTAATGGATATACGTTTCAAACCTTCCTAAATCTACATACTCTGTATGTTCCATGATTGCTTTCCCTCTATTTCTTTACCGGCTTTCCGGTATTTTCTGCAATGGTCTGTACCACATTTCCGGCAACGCAGTCTTTCGCCTGCCGGATCGCATTGAAAAATGCTGTGCCGTCGGAACTACCGTGTGCCTTGATGACCGGCTTCTGTACGCCCAGCATCACTGCACCGCCTACGGCTTTGTAGTCCATTTTTTTGGTGAGTGCCTTGATCTTCGGCAGGATCAGCAGTGCCGCCAGCTTTCCGGCAACGCCTGCGAACAGGTTTCCTTTCATCTGGTGTGCCATAAACTTGCCCATGCCCTCGTACAGCTTCAGTGCCACATTGCCGGTAAATCCGTCTGTGACTACCACATCTGCTGCACCGGCAGGCAGTTCCCGTGCTTCGATATTGCCGATGAAGTTCACCGGAGCCTGTGCCAGCTGGACATAGGATTCCAGTTCCAGTTCCCGTCCCTTGGTTTCCTCGGCTCCCACATTCAGCAGAGCCACACGGGGCTTGTCCACGTGCATGACATTCTGCATATAGGCACTGCCCATAATCGCAAACTGCACCAGCATTTCCGGACGGCAGTCGTTATTGGCACCGCCGTCGATCAGCAGAAACGGTGTCGTTTCCGTGGGGAGCACCGGAGCCACTGCCGCACGCTTGATGCCGGCGATCCGCTTCACCAGAAATGTGGCTCCCACCAACAGGGCACCGGTACTGCCGGCACAGACAAAGGCATCACCCTTGCCGTCGTGGAGTGCCTGCATGCCCACTGCCATGGAAGTATCCGCATGCTGTTTCAGCAGGGACGTGGGTTCCTCGTGAATGTCGAACACTGCCGGAGCGTGCAGAATTTCCATGCCGTCCAGCGGCAGCCTGTTTTTCTCGGCACAGGCACGAATTTTCTGCTCGTCCCCCACCAGCGTCACAGTCACACCCAGTTCCTGCACCGCCCGTGCACCGCCGCGAATCACCTCCAGCGGGGCGTTGTCCCCGCCGAATGCGTCGATTAAAATATTCAAAATCTATGATCTCCCTTGTGTTATGACAATACCGTGCAAAGCCGTCAGACAGGCTTTTTGCGGTATCGCCTTATTGTTCCGCATTCTGCAGGTACTGTTCCAGTGCCGCCATGCCTCGATCCGCGTATGCTTGATACTTTTCCTGTTTGCCACGGATTCGCTCCGGCAGATCCGGCAGAATGCCCATATTGGCACCCATTGGCTGGAAATTCTCCGTGGGAGCACTGCTGATATATGCCGCCAGTGCTCCCATCATAGTTTCCCGCGGGAGAATCAGCGGCGGCTTGCCCTGCAGCTGTCTTGCCAGATTCTTTCCGGCAAGTATGCCGCTTGCCGCCGATTCCATGTAGCCCTCCACACCGGTCATCTGTCCGGCGAAGTACAGCCCGTCCTGCCCGCGGAAGTGATAGTCCGCATCTAGCAGGCGGGGACTGTCCAGAAACGAATTCCGGTGCATCACGCCATAGCGGTGGAATTCCGCATGCTCCAGTCCGGGGATCATGGAGAACACCCGCTTCTGCTCGCCCCATTTCAGGTGGGTCTGAAAGCCCACCAGATTGTAGATGGTGCCGTCAGCGTTGTCACGCCGCAGCTGCACCACGGCGTAGGGCTCACGGCCGGTCTTGGGGTCCACCAGGCCGCGGGGCTTCAGGGGGCCGAAGCGCAGGGTGTCCTCGCCCCGGCGGGCCATGACCTCCACCGGCATACAGCCCTCGAACACGCCGCTGTCCTCAAAGCCGTGGACCTCGGCCTCCTCCGCCTTCACCAACTCCGCCCAGAAGGCCTGATATTCCTCTTTGGTCATGGGGCAGTTGATGTAGTCCGGGGTGCCCTTATCGTAGCGGGAGGCGAAATACGCACTGTCCATGTCCACGCTGTCGAAGGTCACCAGCGGGGCCGCCGCGTCAAAGAAGTTCAGCGTATGGCCGCCGCCCAGCTTTTCCGCAATGGCATCCGCCAGCGCGTCAGAGGTCAGCGGGCCGCTGGCGATGACCACATTCCCCTCCGGTATAGCGGTCACCTCGCCGGGGACCATGGTGATATTGGGGTGGCCCAGCACGGACTCGGTGACCATGCGGGCAAAGCCCTCCCGGTCCACCGCCAGCGCACCGCCGGCGGGCACCGCCGTGGCGTCCGCGCAGCGGAGGATCAGACTGTCCAGCCGCCGCAGCTCCTCTTTCAGCAGGCCCACGGCGTTCTCCAGCCCCGCACCCCGCAGGGAATTGGAGCAGCACAGCTCCGCAAAATAGCCGGTCACATGGGCGGGGGTCTTCTTCTCCGGCTTCATCTCCCGCAGCACCACAGGGATGCCCCGCTGGGCCAGCTGCCAGGCACATTCGGACCCGGCCAGGCCCGCGCCGATCACAGTTACGCTTTCCATTTATTCTTCCGCTTTCTTGGTCGTAGTCTTTTTTGTGGTCGTCTTCTTGGCCGCGGCAGGCTTCTTGGCCACCGTGGTCTTCTTGGCAGCAGCCGGCTTCTTGGCCGCCGTGGTCTTTTTCGCAGCGGACTTTTTCGTCTCGGGCTGCGCCGCAGGCTTTTCCTCCGCGGCCGGCGCGCCACCCTCGGCAGACGCCGCGGCGTCATCGGTCTTGCGGCGGCGATAGCCGCGCTTGTCCTCCGGCAGGAAGTTCGGGCACTCGGGATTGGCGCAGAAGGGCTTGTTGAAGCCCTTACCGGCCTTCTTGAACATGGTCTTGCCGCACACAGGGCAGTCGTCCTTTACCGGCACGTCCCAGGTCATAAAATCGCAGGTAGGGAACTTATCGCAGCCGTAGTAGGTGTAGCCGTTGCGGCTGGTCTTTTTCAGGATGCGTCCGCCGCACTTGGGGCAGCGGCCGGGCATTTCCACCACCAGAGGCTTGGTGAACTTACACTCCGGGTAGCCGGGGCAGGCCAGGAACCGGCCGAACCGACCGGACTTGACCACCATGTTGCGGCCGCACAGGTCGCACTTCTCCTCGGTCACCTCATCAGGGACCTTCAGGTACACGCCCTCCATGTCCTTCTCGACCTTTTCCAGGTTCTCATGGAACGGCACGTAGAACTGGCGGATCAGGTCCTTCCACTTGACCTGGCCGGCCTCCACATCGTCCAGCTTCTGCTCCATACGGGCGGTGAACTTTACATCCACGATGTCCGGGAACCGCTGGCACATCAGGTCGTTGACCACGCCGCCCAACGGTGTCAGGCGCAGGTACTTGCCCTCCTTGATGACGTACTCGCGGTCCAGAATAGTGGACACGGTGGGCGCATAGGTGGAGGGGCGGCCGATGCCGTTCTCCTCCATGGTGCGGATAAGGGTGGCATCGGTATAGCGGGCCGGGGGCTGAGTGAAATGCTGCAGGGGTGCAAAGCCCACCGCCGTCACCTGCTCGCCCTCCTCCAGCGGCGGCAGGGGAGAGTCCTTCTCCTCCTTGTCGTCGTCCCGGCTCTCCTCATATACGGCGGTATAGCCGGCGAATTTCAGGTTGCTGGCGGAGCACCGCAGGGCATGGGCACCGGCGGCGATCTCCACGGAGATGCTGTCATACACGGCGTTGGCCATCTGGCTGGCCAGGAAGCGGCTCCAGATCAGTCGGTAGAGGCGGTACTGCTCCGGCGTCAGATCGCCCTTCACCTGCTCCGGCGTCAGCGCCGGGTCGGAGGGACGGATGGCCTCGTGGGCGTCCTGGGCCCCGGCCTTGGTCTTGTACTTCCGGGGCACGTCGGGGCAATAGGCCGCGCCGTAGCGGGACTGTATCAGCTCGCGGGCCTGGGCCTGGGCCTCTTCGGAGATGCGCAGCGAGTCGGTACGCATATAGGTGATCAGACCCACGGTGCCCTCGCCGGTGATGTCTACGCCCTCATACAGCTGCTGGGCAATGGCCATGGTCCGACGGGGCGTCATATTCAGCTTGCGGGAGGCCTCCTGCTGTAAGCTGGAGGTGGTAAAGGGCGGCGTGGGGCTGCGCTGCTTGTCGGTGCGCTTCACGGTCTTGACCGCGAAGGTCTCTTTTTTCAGCTCCTCCACGATGCGCTGGGTATCCGCCTCGTCCTTAGGCTCGTATTTCTTGCCGTCCACACCGTAGTAGTGGGCGGTAAAGGGCGCGGCGGCGTGGTTTTGCAGGTGTACGTCCAACGTCCAGTACTCCTGGGGCACGAAGGCCGCGATCTCCTGCTCACGCTGGGCCACCAGCCGGATCGCCACCGACTGCACACGGCCGGCGGACAGGCCGCGGCGGATCTTCTTCCACAGCAGGGGGGAGAGCTGATAGCCCACGATGCGGTCCAGCACACGGCGGGCCTGCTGGGCGTCCACCAGGTCCTGGTCGATGGCGCGGGGGTGCTGGATGGACTCCTGCACCACCTTCTTGGTGATCTCGTTGAAGGTCACGCGCCGGGCCTTGTCATCCGGCAGGTCCAGCAGGTGCTGCAGATGCCAGCTGATGGCCTCGCCCTCGCGGTCCGGGTCGGTGGCCAGGTACACGGTCTTGCTCTTGTCCGCCGTGGTCTTCAGGTCCTTGATGATATCCTCTTTCCCCTTGATGGGCCGGTAGTTGGGGGTAAAGTCACCCTCCACGTCCACGCCCAGGGTGCTCTTGGGCAGGTCACGCAGATGACCCATGCTGGCCTTGACCACATAGTCCGGCCCCAGATATTTGCCAATGGTCTTGGCCTTGGCCGGGGACTCCACGATGACCAGGTTTTTCTTTGCTGCCATATTGTTACTTACTCCTTTTTGAGTTCCACCGTCCGCAGGAAGCTCCGCGCTCCCTGACGGCAGACGTAGCCGTCGATCTCCAGCACCGTCAGCGCCGACAGCACACGGCGCACCGGCAGTTCGGCCAGCAGTGCCGCGTCATCGGTAAGGGTGGGTATATCCGCTTGCAGAACGGACAGCACCGCGATCTGATCGTCGGTGAGTCCGGCGGTGTCCTGTGAAATATCCAGCACCGGCAGTACCGGCGTGGTGGGCGCGGGCGTCTCCTGCACCGGAACGGCAGGCGCGTCGCTCTCCGGCTCCGCGCCCTTGGGCAGGGGCGGGATCGTGGCCCGCAGAGGCCGCAGCTTATGGGGGAAGCGGCTCTCATAAAAGCTCAGCACGTCCCAGGCCTCGCACACCAGGCCCGCGCCCTCGCGTATCAGCGCGTTGCAGCCCCGGCTCTTGGGCGCGTCGAAGGGGCCCGGCACGGCAAAGACCTCGCGGCCCTGCTCCAGCGCCGTGGCGGCGGTGATGAGCGCGCCGCTTTTCTCCGGGGCCTCTACCACCACGGTGGCAAGACTCAGCGCACTGAGCAATCGGTTCCGCACCGGGAAGTGGTCGCCCTTGGGCTCCGTCCCGGGCGGGTACTCCGACAGGATGACGCCGGTGGCGGCGATGTCCTCATACAGCCGGCGGTTGGCCGCCGGATACACCACGTCCGCGCCGCCGCCCAGCACCGCGGCGGTAAAGCCGCCGGCGCGCAGAGCGCCCTTCAGCGCCTCGCCGTCGATGCCCTTGGCCATACCAGACACCAGCAGCGCCCCCTGCCTGGCCAGCTCATAGCCCAGCTGTGACGCCGCGCGCACGCCATAGGGCGTGCAGTCCCGGGTGCCCACCACCGTGACGGCCACCTCATCATCGAACAGGGGCAGGCTGCCCTTGCCGAACAGCAGCAGGGGCGGGTCGTAGATGTTCCGCAGCCGCGCGGGGTATCCCGCGTCGTCCATGGTCAGCAGGAACTGGCCGTCTTTGGCGCAGTCCTCCAGCACCTTCTCCGCCCGGTCCAGCGATTTGTCCGCCAACAGGGCGGCCTGTAATTTCGTAATGCCCTCTGCCAGCAGCAGCTCGCCCTCCGGGGCAAAATAGATCTCCTCCGGCGAGCCGAAATGCGCCAGCAGCTGCAATTTCGCCCGTTCCCCCAGACCCGGCAGTGTGGTCAGCCACACCCAATACTTCAAAGCCGCCATCTCAGTTCCCCTCCTCCGTGCGATAGGCCTCCCACAGCAGCACCGCCGCCGCGGCCGCAGCGTTCAGCGACTCACAGTGGGGCGACATGGGGATGCGCAGCGTCTCGCGGCACAGCGCCAGCACCTCCGCGCTGACCCCCCGGCCTTCGCTGCCGATGACCAGCGCGCAGCGGCGCAGATCCCGCTGCCGCACGTCTACCGTGTCGTGGCGCAGGGCCGTGCCGTACAGCGGCAGCCCCGCGTCTGCCAGCAGACGGGGCAGGTCCTCCAGCCCCACCGTGTACAGCGGCAGGCGGAACACCGCGCCCATGGCGGCGCGCAGCGTCTTTGGCCCATAGGGATCGGCGCAGCCCGGCAGCAGCAGCGCACCGGTGCAGCCGAAGGCGTCCGCCGTCCGCAGCACCGCCCCCACGTTGCCCGGGTCCTGCACACCGTCCAGCACCACATAGCGGCCCGGCGACAGGCGCGCAGGCGCCGCCATATCCGGCAGGGCACACAGGGCCAGCATTCCCTGGGGCGTGGGCATGGGCGAAATGGACGCCATCACGTCCGCCGGCACCGTCACCCGCCGCACATTCTCCGGCAGTCCCTCCGGGAAGGCCACACCATCCGCGGCGATGACACACTGCACGGACACGCCGTGCTGCACCGCCTCGCCCACCAGCTTGGGGCTGTCGCACAAAAACCCCCCGGCCTTCCGCCGGAGCGCCGCCGTATCCAGCCTGCGGACCTGTTCCAGCAGCGGATTGCGCCGGCTGGTAATGCGCTCTGTCATAACGGTGCCCCTCCCCTCTCAGAATATTCTTTATAATATAGGTATCCTCTGCGAATGTCAACAAAAAATAAGGGAACGCGGTACGGCGTTCCCTTATTCACAACTCAAACCGCGTGTCCCTGCGTCCGGAGGATCTCCGCCACCTGTGCCACACACTCCCGGCAGACGGCATCCTCCGGCGCCTCCACCATTACGCGGAGCACCGGCTCCGTACCGGATTCACGCACCAGAATACGGCCCGTATCGCCCAGACGGCGGGCCACGTCATCCACAGCCTTCTGCACGGCCGGGTCCTGACGGGCGGCAGCCTTGTCGTGCACCCGCACATTCTCCAGCACCTGGGGATAGATGGTCAGTCCCTCGGTGAGCTTGCTCATGGGCTGCTTGCGCTCCAGCATGACTTCCATCAGCTTCAGGCTGGTCAAAATGCCGTCGCCGGTGGAGGCGTACTTGGAGAAGATAATATGCCCCGACTGCTCGCCGCCCAGGGCACAGCCGTTTTTGCTCATATACTCGTATACGTACTTGTCACCCACAGCGGTTTTGGCATAGCGGATCCCCAGCCGGTCAAAGGCCCGGTACAGCCCGAAGTTGGACATGACCGTGGTCACCACCGTGTTGTGGGGCAGCTCGCCCAGCTCCTTCATATGGCGGCCGCAGATATACAGGATATGGTCACCGGTGATGATCTGGCCCTTTTCGTCCACCGCCAGACACCGGTCCGCGTCGCCGTCGTAGGCAAAGCCCACGTCCAGGCCTTTCTCCACCACGAAGCGCTGCAAGGCCTCGATATGAGTGGAGCCCACGCCGTTGTTGATATTGAAGCCGTCTGGCTCATCGCCCATGACGTAGGTCGTGGCACCCAGTGCGTCAAAAACGCTTCTGGCGATCATCCAGGCGCTGCCATTGGCACAGTCCAGTCCCACCTCTTTCCCCTTGAAGGAGAACATCCCCAGGGAGATGAGGTAGCCCACGTAGCGGTTGCGCCCCGCGGACCAATCCACCGTGCGGCCGATATGGTCCCGCTGCGCCAGGGGCAGCGTTTCCCAGGTCTGGCCGAACACGCTGAGCTTCCCGTCCAGATAGTCCTCGATCAGGGCGATGGTGTCCTCGTCCATTTTCTCGCCGGACCGCCCGATCAGCTTGATGCCGTTGTCATAGAACGGATTGTGGCTGGCGGAGATCATAATGCCGCAGTCGAAGCCCTCCGTCCGCGCCACATAGGACACAGAGGGCGTGGTGGTCACGTGCAGCAGATAGGCGTCCGCGCCGGAGGCCACCAGCCCGGAGGCCAGGGCATACTCGAACATATAGCTGCTGCGGCGGGTGTCCTTACCGATGACCACCTTTGCCGGCTCACTGTCACCGCCGCGGCGCTTGCATTCACCGCAGTACCAGCCCAAAAAGCGGCCCACCTGATAGGCGTGGTCCGCCGTCAGGGTCACATTGGCCTCGCCCCGGAAGCCGTCCGTGCCGAAATACTTGCCCATTTTTCTTCCTCCCTGTCAGCGCTGGGCGGCAATGTCGCCGCTGCGCTTGTAGATGCTCGCCGCCGGCACGGTGCCCCGCACCGAGGACAGCGGATATACCCGGCTGCCCCGTCCGATGACGCTGCCGGGGTTCAGCACACTGTTGCAGCCCACCTCCACGCCGTCGCCCAGCATGGCGCCCACCTTCTTGCGTCCGGTGTCGATGCGCTCCGCGCCGTCCGTGACCACCACATGGGTCTTATCGGACTTCACATTGGAGGTGATGGAGCCGGCGCCCATGTGGGACTTATAACCCAGAATGGAATCCCCCACATAGTTGTAATGAGGCACCTGTACTGAGTTGAAGATGATGACATTTTTGAGCTCTGTGGAGTTACCTACTACTGAGCCCTTTCCTACGATTGCGCTGCCACGGATAAAAGCACACTGTCTGATTTCTGCGTCCTCGCAGATGATTAGCGGACCGTGCAGATATGCGCTGTCAAATACTGTTGCGCTCTTTGCTACCCAGATATCCTCTCCTCTTTTCTCATAGATTTCAGGGTCGAGTGTTGGTCCGAGCTCCTTGATGAAATCACTTATTCCGGCAAGTGCCTCCCATGGATAAGTGAACTGCGATAAATACTCCTTTGCGATTGTTTCATCCAGATTATAGAGATTTGTTATTTTAGCGTTTTCCATTTTCTATGTCCTTTCTTTTATTTATTATGTGAAAATTATTGACTATTTTTTTAACTGTCATTTTAATCTTAAATATAAGCAT
>OOBT01001524.1_pt1 | contig 11901 bp, 2 predicted proteins | sample 1671551 | NCBI WGS metagenome assembly OOBT01 (sample SAMN06348168, study PRJEB24527) | human gut metagenome | reverse complement strand
CATCAATGAGCGAAACGCTCAGCAAGATCCCGCAGACCGCCAGCGCCAGCAGCGCGGCCCAGCTCATGCCGAACAGACCGCCCGGCAGGGCGTAGGCAGCGCCGTACCGCCAAGTGCAGCCCAGCGCCAGCACGCCGCCCAGAAGCTCCACCAGCAGGTACCGCGCCGGAATGTGCGCACCGCAGTGGCGGCACCGCCCGCGCAAGAACAACCAGCTGAACACAGGCACTAAGTCCGGCGAACCCAGCGTGTGGCCGCACTGCGGGCATACGCTGCGGCCCTTCAGCGGGTCCATGCCCCGCGGCAGCCGCCACGCGACGACGTTCATAAAGCTGAACAGCGCCGCGCCCAGCAGAAAACGAATGAGTCCCAGCAGAAGCTCAAGCAGCAGCATGGCCCACCCCCGCGCCGTATTGCAGCCGGTCCTCCGCGCGGAAAACGCGGTAACCGCCGTCGGCATCATAGATGGCGTACATGCCGTTCTCCTGATACAGGAGCCGCTGCACGGTGTAGCCGTTCGGGTCGATCTGCAAAAGCGTCACGGTGCCGGGCAGTGAGCCCAGCGTGCGGATTTCCTCGGCAATGCCGTCCGCAAAGCCGTCCGCGCTTGTCTGGTCGGCGAAGGTCTGCCCGGCGGAGTAGCACTGGGCAGACACGGCACTGGCCGCCAGCCGCGCAGCCTTGACCTGAGCCAGGGCCTCCCGCGCACGGGCCTGATAGCGCAGCTCCGCCGCGCCGGTCACAATAGTATACAGGACAGCGCCCAGCGCCAGCAGTACGGCGAGCTTTTCCGCAAACGCAGCTTTGGCCCAGCGTTCCCCGGTATGGCGCAGCCATGCGCCCAGTCGTGCTGCCAGCATTGTTACACATCCTCTACCATATAATAACGCACTATTCAGTATAGCGTGCCGGGCCTGTATTTGCAAGGAATTTCGCGAAAAAAACTCTGTTTTTTGTTCAAAGCTAACGGAAATTATGGCGAAATCGTGCACAACTTGCCGCTGACCCACTATATTTGGTGTAAATTTGCTGAAATCTCGCGGAGTTTCTTGCGAAAACGTCACATTCCGAGTATAATGGCAATATATATAATCTGATATTGTGTCTAATTGTAACCTTTCACCGGAGAAACGACGGGAGCATCTATGGTGCAGTACAATAAAAATAGAAAAAACAAAAAGAAAGGCTTTACGCTGGTGGAGCTGATGGTCGTTCTGGCTATCACGGCCATTCTGGCGGCGCTGGTCGGCGGCGGGCTGATCGCCTACACGCGGCTGGCCCGGTTTGAAAAGAACGAGGCCAACGCCCGCACGCTGTTCCAGACGGCGCAGATCTCCCTGACCCGGATGGAGACGGCGGGGGAGCTGGATGCGTTCCGCGATAAGGTGACGAAAAGCGGCAGTATGGGTCAGCACTTTGCCGAGGGTCTGACTGATGCGAACGGCAAACCTCTCGATGGGCGCACCCAGAAAGACTTGAACACCTATATCGCGGCACTATACTATGACAAGACCGGCGCAGCGGACGGCAACCATAACGCGCTGGTCAAGGAGCTGCTGGGCGATTACATCTACGACGCCTCACTGCTGAATGCCTCGATCTGTGTCGAGATCGACGTGCAGAGCGGGCAGGTCTACTCGGTCTTTTACGATACCAAATCCGATAAGCTCCGCTTCAATCAGGACGGTGCTACGAATATTTATGACCGCAGCTATGACCACCGCCGCAATGACACCCTTGTCGGCTACTACTCTGCCGAGGACCGCGTCAACGTTGTGCAGCTGGTGCAGACGAAGCTGAAGGTCAAGAATCCCCGCCTGACGAACGGCGAGACGCTGACCCTGAGCTGGAGCGGCAACTCCAGCCTCGGCGATCTGGACACCTCCTACACGGCCACGGCCTACGATGCCAAGGATACCGGCAAGACGAAGCCGCTGTTTACCATCACGATCAAGCGCGACACCGCGGGTGCGGCGGATGATAACAAGCAGGTCATCACCAAGATGCCTGTCACGATTTATACGTATGATAATGCGGGCCAACGGACGGAAACCAAGAAAGAACTCTACTTCCCGTTAAGCTACAACAAGGGCAGCTTTGTGCTGACGCTGGACGCCATGGCGGACGCGGCGCTGCTGCGTGCGTGTGAGAACGACGAGGTTGCCGCCACGAGCCTGTACAGCATCACCCGCCTGCTGAACGACCCGAAGGACATCTACATTGCCATGCGCGCCGAGCCGCGGGAGAACTACAGCGATACCTACACAGCCAGCAAAGAGGAAACGACGAACGAGGAAAACACCCTGCTGGCCAAGGGCGGCACGGCGGTCACGGCTGACCTGAAATATTTCCGCCATCTGTACAACCTGCGCTGGTCTGCCGATTGGAAGATTGCCGGCGAGGGCACCTACACGCTGACCCCCCAGGCCAGCAACAGCACCGGCCTGAACTGGACGGGCGGCGGCGTCACGGTCTACTGCGCGTCGGGTGAGCGGTACCCGGCGGCCAAGGTGCCGTCCCTCAATGACCCTGTCGCCTGGCCGACGATCCCGGAACTGGGCGAAAAAATCGTACTTACGAGTAAAACAACGGGCCTTGCCAACAACAAGACGACCCGTGTGCCCATCCTCAATCTGCAATTGAGCAGCAAGTCCGTTGCAAAAACCGGCAAGGCAGAGAAGGACGAGCTGGCCGACCACTATGTCGGCCTTATCGGCGAGAACAATGGCAAAATTTCTTACATCACACTGCGCGACCCGGACATTCAGGTCAACGTCAAGACCGAGACTGTCGACGCCGGTACGCTGCCGAAGGCAGACCAGCTCAAGCTGACCGCGACCAAATTCGTCACGGCGCTGGCGAAGGACGACGAGAACTGGCGCGATGTTCGCGCCGTCGGCGCACTCTGCGGCGTCAACACAGGCACGCTGGAAAACTGCGCCCTGACCCGCGGCACGAACTCCTCGACGAGTGCGCTGGTGGCCGCGGCGCTGGCGTTTGACAACACTACCACCGCAACGCAGCGCATAGAGCAGACGCCGGACGCTGGCAGCAACAGCTATACCTATTATACAGACGAGCCGCGCGGCATTGGCGGTCTCGTCGGCGTTGCCATACCCAAAGCCGAGTCCGTCATGCAGAATCTGACCGTTGCGTCGGACGTGACGGTGGCGGGTCTGCTTGTGGACGAGAACACGAAAAACGTGGAAACGACCACAGCGCCAGACCAGCAGGCCGAGAAGGCCCGCTACGCTGCCGCGGCAGCCGAGCCGAATGACAAGAACTCCCTCTGGCGCAGCGTCGGCGTGGGCGGCGTGTTCGGCACGGTGGACGCCGCCCGGATGAAAACGAACGGTGATACGAACATCGTCAACAACGGCTTTGTGACCGGCAACGGCTTTACGGGCGGCATCGTCGGCAACCTGTTTACGTCAGGCGCAAATACCAGCACGCCGAGCCTGACGGGCCTGAGGAACAACGGCACGGTCAGCGCGGGCGCCAACTATAAGGGCGATACCGCGGGCGATGCGCGCAGCCTGGTGCTGGGACAGTTCTTCGGCGGCATTGCGGGCTACGGCAGGGGCGTGACCCTGCAAGGCTGCGAAAGCGTGACCCGCAGCGACCTGACCGAGACCCAGCTCAAGAAGCAGGTCGAGGCAGGCTTCGACGAAAACGGCGCATTGACCGACACCAGCCCCCTCAAGGGTGATTTCGTCGGCGGCCTTGTCGGCTACGGCAAGGATATTACGCTGGAGGACTGCAAGACTGGCAAGGGCTACGTGCTCGGCAGCCGGTTTGTGGGCGGTCTGGCCGGTGGCTTTACCGGCAGCGGCGTACACATACAAAAGAACGATACGAACAGCAGTGACGTCTTTGGCAGCCGCTACGTCGGCGGCATCGTGTCGGTCAACGGCGGCAACAGCCAAATCAGCGGCATGACCAATACGGGTCTGGTCGCGGCCTTTGGAAAGAACGCGGCCTACGTCGGCGGCATCGTCGGCGTCAATGATGCCGACTGGGGCGGCAGTGAAGACAAGACTGCCAAAGCCACCGTGCAGAACTGCGCCAACCGTATGTCCGGCGACAACGCCACCGACACCCGCCGCATCAACCTGTTAAAGGAGCTGAACGGCTGCGCCGACTACGTCGGCGGCATCGCGGGCTGCAACGGCAAAAAAGGCGTTGTGACGTGGGATAGGAACGGCACCCCGACGCTGGGTGCCATTCTGTACGGCAACAACTACGTGGGCGGCGTGGCCGGTTATAACGATGAAAATGCGACGATCTCCTCCACCAAGAACCTGACCATCAGCGGCCAGATCGTGGCGGCGGGCAAGGCTGTCGGCGGCATGATCGGCCTGAACTACGCCTCCACGCTGCCCTCCGCCACTGTGAAGGTCAGCCGCGTGGCGGGTCAGCAGCTTGTCGGCGGCGTCATCGGCGCCAACCTGCCGGTGGGCGGCTTCACCGTGACGGGCGACGGCGCGTTTATAACCAATGTGACCTCGGGCCGCGTCGAGGCCGACGCCGTCGCGGGCGGCATCATCGGCTACAACCGTCTGCTGGCGGCCAAGCCCGCAAAGGTCACGCTGGAGGCGCTGCTGCCGACGATTGACCAGAACACCGGCGTGCTGACCGACAGCACCGACGCGAATACGGCGGACGGCGAGGTCATCCTGACCGGTTTCTGGAACAAGCTCAACCTGCAGGCCGACATCTACGTCGGCGGCATCGTCGGCGCAAACGACGCCAATACGAAGCTGACGATTCAAAAGGCAACCAACGGCGCAACGCAGAACGCCCTGTCCGTCGGCGGCCTGAACCCGTCCAACAACGGCGCGTTTAAAAACGGCGTATCGCTGAACGCGCTGGCCGGTGGCCGCTATGACTTTGGCACCGCGCACGGCGCACTGGCGGGCGGTATCATCGGCTATGCCACACCCAACACAACGCTGGAAAACTGCATAAACTACGGCACAGTGGCTCACAAGTGCGCCGCGGGCGGCTTTGCGGGCTGGAACGAGGGCACGATCACCGGCGGCAGCATGGCGGCGTCCCTCGGCAACCGTGAAACCGGGTATACCTATCTGGGCGGCGTTGCGGGCGTCAACGGCGGTCTTATTCAGTCTGCCTACCTGGTTAAAGACTGCGCTGTGCGCGGCGACAACTATGTCGGCGGCATTGCGGGCGTCAACCTGGGCGTTGACGCTGCGGCAAGCACCCGCAAGGGCCTCATCATCTGCACAGAGAACAACAGTACTGGCACGGTAGAGGCCAACCAGTATGCGGGCGGCGTGGCCGGTGCCAACGTCGGCAATATCTCGCTGTCCGGCAAGCTGCAAAGCAGTGTCACCGCCACCGACTATGCGGGCGGCGTGGCCGGTATCAATACGGATAAGGGCAGTATTTACAGCGCTGAAAACACCACCGGCACGGTCTGGGGCAGCGTCACTGCCGCCAACTACGCGGGCGGCGTGGCCGGTACGAACCGTGCCGAAATCACCCGTGTGGAGAACCACGTCTCGGTGCGCGCCAGCACAAAATATGCGGGCGGTATTGCGGGCGTGAACGACGCGGGCAGCACGATCAGCTATTGCAGCCATGCCCAGAATCCGATCTACGCCACCAACGGCGAGGCGGGCGGCATCGCGGGCAATAATAATAAAGACGCGCTGATTGAGAATGTGCAGGTCAGCGCCGCCGTCACCGCGGCCAACGGCACGGCGGGCGGCGTCACGGCCACGAACTTCGGCACCATCGGCCAGGAGACCGGACTGGAAAACAACAGCAGCGTAAGCGGCTGCACGATCACCGGCACGTCGGAGAGCATCGGCGCTGTTGCGGCGTACAACGGCAAGGGCGCGACCATCCGCAACGTGAAGCTGGCGGAAAACGCCAACGTGCGGTTCAGCACCCCGGCGGTCACCATCGGCGGCCTTGCGGGCATGAACGATGGTGCCGTCACCGGCTGCCGCGTCGAAAACGGCGCGCTGGCGCTGAACGACGGCCTGCGCGCGGGCACCAACACCGTCACGCTGGGCGGCGCGGTGGGCTGCACCACGAAGCACGGCACGGTCAGCAGCACCAACGTTCTGCTGGACCTTACACAAAATCTTGATAAATATACAAATTTGGGCGGCGTCGCAGGCCAAAACGACGGTACCCTGGAGCGGTGTACCTATTCCGGCACGATGGGCGGCAACGCGGACACGGACGGCCTTGTCTCCGTCGGTGCGCGCAGCACCGGCAGCACGGTGGGCGGCATTGCCGGTCTGAACAACAGCACAATCACCGGCTGTGAGGTCAAATACATCAAACTGCAGGTCAGCGGTATCAGCAACATCACCACGACCCAGACCGCAGACGAAAAGCTCGCCAGTGCCAGCCATGTGGGCGGCATTGCGGGCCGCAACAATGTCGAAATCGCCAACAGCTATGTCGCCACCGAGAGCAGCAGCAACGGCGCGGGCAGCATCATCACGGCGCGTTACGGCTTTGTGGGCGGTGTCGCGGGCTCCAACAACGGCACTATCAAGGGCAGCGGCAGCAAAAAAGCGCTGGTCAGCGACGAAGAAGCACCACCCGCCCTTGTTGCACAGGTTGAAAATTGGCTGGGTGCGGCAGATGCCAATGCCGGCATCAACAGCATGGCGGCAGAGCTGACCACAGGCAAGACCTACGCGGGCCTCAAGGGCGTTGACACTGTGACGGACAAGGGCTACACGAACGTTTACAGCGACACAGGTCTTGCCGCCAATGATCTGCTTGTCGCCCTGCGCGGCAGCAACAACAGCGAGACCGTCCGTGCCGCCGGTTATCTGGGCGGTCTGGCAGGCTTTAACTCTCTCCGCGGTACAATCGACACTTCCGCCACCGGCCAGTGGTTTGTCTATTCTGACAATGCGACAACGGCATCCACCGTCGGCGGTATTGTCGGCCAGAACGAATCCAACGTCACAGACAAAAGCGTGCTGGACACTGTGGTAAACTGTGCCGCTGTGCGCCGGTTTACGCGCGTGAATAACAAGAATGATACAGACAATGACAACATTTACAAGGGCGGCAGCCGTGTTGTTGTCCATGTGGGCGGTGTCATTGGCCAGCAGCAGAACCGCAGCGATGACCGGTGGTCTGTCAGCAAGGTAGTCAACTGCGGCAGTGTGTTCAACAGCCGCTCGGCCAATGTGGGCGGCGTGATCGCCTATTGGCTGGACTACGGCGGAACCGTGCAGAAATGCTTCAATTTTGGCAAAATCACAACAAACACGAACGACAAAAACAGCGGTTACGGTGCAGTCGGCGGTATTGTCGGCTTTATTGACCAGCCTATTTCCGGCGGCACCACAAATGTGCTTTCCTGCCGTAACTACGGTGAAATCTGGTATGAATCAAACGGCGCGAATGACTGCGCGGGCATTATCGGTAAAATCGAGATGAAGATGCGCACCGATATTATGACGCTGAACATCATCGACTGCGTCAATAGCGGTGCAATCAAGGCAGAATCGCAGGCAGTCGGCATTCTGGCATGGATCGGCCCGTACAACAAGGGGAACATTGATAATGTTACGGTAAATATTGACCGCTGCCGAAACCTTAATACAGACTTTACGTGTGGCAGAAAAATCGGAATTGTCGGCAGCCGCGGTAATGGCTCTGGGTCGAAAGAAGCAACCAATGTCACAAATTGCTTTGCCACGGTTGGTACAGGTTGGTTCCCGATTGCCTATTTGCGCCTGAGTGGCGAGAATGTCACCGGCCACGGCAACTATTATATTGAAAATTCCGAAAATGCAGGCAAGAGCTTCTTTAAGAAAGATTCCCGTAAACTGACCACAGTAAAACCGAACAGTACAACAGGTAACTGGAAGAAAGCGGATGAGCAAGGAAGTGACTCGGTCTACAACGAGATAGATTGGAACAAGTCCTCGGAAAAAGTAAAAGCACACCGTCTGTACATAGGCTATAACGTCGATAGTCAGACAAATCCTTATATTGCGTTCCTGCCCGCTTTGGCAGAGGGTGGGAACGGCGCAGCGTACAGTCTGTGGTGGATTAGCGGTCTTACATCTGCGGGCTCGCCTGCCAAACCAAACTCTGCCTATATCAAGACCGACGGTAAGAAAGCCTACATTTTCGATGATACCGGCGCGGGCCAAGATAACAATCCCGGCAACCAGAGAGCGACTGTGATGCTGCAATTCGGCGAAGCCGCGAACAGTAAGGTCACAAAAGACGTTGATATTACCGACATCACCGACGAGGTCATCCAGAACTACTATAAGTACGTGCTGGACAGCACCAAGCCCGCCAAGCCGGGAAAAATCAACGTCAAGGCCAGCCAGGTGCAGGACGCGGACAACAACGTCTATGGCCGTTATGAAGTGACGTGGGACGAGCCGAACGACACGACAGCCAGCCCCGCCGCTTACTACCGTGTTGAAATTCTGCCCTGCGACGCTGAGGGTACTGTCGCACCGGATGCAGATCCCTATCTCAAAGCGGACGTCTACCAGCGCAGCTATACCTTTGTGGCAGATAAAGCGTGGACGGGTAACTTCGTCGTGCGTGTAACGCCCTACAATACCAACGACGACCCGGAGCAGGCAGACAACCCCCGAACCAGCGGCGTGCAGACCTTTATGCACGCCCTGCCTACACCGGAGATTGAGTTCCGGCTGGTCAAACGCAAGAACGGCGGCTTTGACTGGAATCAGTGCCAGACGCCAGATTACCAGGGGATGCAATTCAATTATGAAGTTGTCGCGGTGCTGAAAAACTACGCCGAATACCCGACAGACGAGGCATGGACCGTTAAGCTGACCGATGGAAGGTATACTTATTATTTCAGCAGACAGAATGGCAAGCAGTACATCCGCCTGACCCAAAATTTGGAACGCACTTTGACGCTTACGGCGTTGGCAACCCCGGAAAACAACAGCACAAGTTATCTGCGCTCGGCCCAGTACAAGTCAGAGACCTATCTCCCGTCCCAGTGGCGAGACAATCCGGGCTCTGCCAAGGCCGAGGACGGTCTGCCGCTGGGCACGCTGAAAAAGGACGGCGACACGGACTATGTGACCTACACCGGCCAGACAGCGGAAAGCTTTGAAGCAACCGTGAAGTTCAGCTTTACCCCGAGAGTCAAGAACGGCAGCGAGCACGGCAGCCCGACCTACCGCGTCATGCTGCTGGCAAAATATCTGGGCAATGACGAAGTCAACGGCGTATCTTTGAACGGCCAGTACATCACGCTGGCCGCGCGGGAGGGCATTGTGACAGGGTCTCCCGTCACCTTCAACCTGAACAGCCTGCCGTCGGATGCCATGACGAACTACACCGACTTCCTCGTTGTCGCAGTGCCCGTCACCAGTGGCAAGGGCGATATGAAGTATCGCTGGGATGCCACGGCGGACGAAGTGTCCGCAGCCATCGCCAGCCATGCAAACGACACCAACAAAGAAATCTGGTGGAAGAACGGCTATGAGATCGTCCGCACGGGCGAGCACAGCTATACCTATGCCCATCTGACGCCGCTCTGCTTCTCCGACGTGAGCCGCACCGATGACCCGGAATGGGCTGAACAGGCCACGGTGACGACCCCGCAGATCATCTTCAAGCAGCTGAACCTGAATGTCCTGAAAGCCCCGACGCTGGACAAAAACACCGAAGGAACAGTTGACAAGGCAACCAACGAGTTGACCTATACGTTCAACTGGACGCAAGAGAACATAGGTACGGAAACGCCGACCTACAGCATCAAGCTCTACGGCTTGTTGACGGACGCGGACGGCAAGGTGACCGGTCAGGAGCAAATTGCGCTGAAGGACACCCTGACGCCGACACAAAATGGCAGCAGCTTTACCCTGCCTGTCAACGTGGATACCATGCTGGCCAACGGCAGCGACAGCTGGCGCTATGACAAGGTCCGGCTCGAGGTCACCCGCGTGGCGGCAGCCAACACCACCGAAATCGGCGCGTCCGCTGTGGCGGATTACAGCGTTAAGCAGCGCCTGCCCGGCATCAGCGCGCCGAGCTCCATCACCCGCGTCAACGGCGAGACCGACAACGCGGATGCCCTGCTCTACACGGTCAGCTGGTCGCCGTCCGACGACGCGCGCATTGGCCACTATGACCTGTGCGTCGTCGATGCCGGCGGCAAAACTGTGCTGACGCTGCCCACCACGGGCAACGTCGGCAGCCTGACGCTGGATCTGGAGCAGTATCAGGACGCCGAGATGCGCTTCCGCGTCATTGCCCGCCGCAAGGCTGATAACAATACCTGCTTTGACGGCCCGGACGGCGCGTTGAGCCAGTCCGAGACCATCGTCCGCCGCGCCGCTGCACCCACGGTTACGGCCAGCAGCTTTGCGACCGCCAGCCCGAATCAGGAGACGTTCCTGAACGACCTCAAGCTCAACATGACGCTGGAGAAAGCCGCACAGGGCAATGTCTACTTTACCGGCTATATCTTCAGCAACGAGAACAATTACAATACAATTGCCGATTTGGCCAGGACATGGCAGAATACCCCCACCGGGCAGGCCAAGTACACGGCCCAGCAGAAGTTGACCCAAGCACTGGACGAGATGCTGAAAAGTCGCGACGCCGAGCTGGTCATCCCGAAGGACAGCCGCACGGTGGGCGGGAGCGCCAGCGCCGACGGCATCACCGCCAGCTATACCTTTGTGCCCGACGGCAACGGCTTTACGCTGACGCCCGACCATGCAAAACAATACCTGCTGCCCGCGGTGCGCGTTATGCCCACCGACGGCACGACAGCGTCGAACTGGTTCTACATCCTGCAGAAGGATACCGAAGCGGCACAGCTGCCGGCCATCACGCTGGACGCCCCCGTGGACGCTGCCGAACCGGAACGCGCACTTGGCAATGCCGTTTACAAGCAGGAAGTCAACCTGTACAGCGACCCCAAGTTTACCGTCGAGCGCGATAAGACCCCGCTGGAGCTGCGCCGCTTTACGGTGGAGTGGACCGCGGTGAACAAGTACACCCAGGCCGAAGGCACGGTGCGCAACCTGACCGACAGCTATACCTTTACCGTCACGCCGCTGGATAGTAAGACGAAACAGCCCTACAGCATTACGGTGACGACCTACGACAGGGACGTGAAGGACGCAGACGGCAATGTCACGCATAAGCGCGGGGAAATCAAAACCGTTACCAAGACCTATAACGACATAACGACGCCGCTTGACAAGCAGACCACCGTTGTGGACAAGGAGACCGACGAGACCCGCATCTGGTACGACCTGAGCGTTGAGCCTGTGACCGACGAGAACGGCAACGTGACATGGAAATCGCAACCCTATGACGTCACCGGCACGGTGGAAAAGGACGGCGGTACGCTATACTACAAGGCACAGACGGTTCCCATGCTGGAGCTGGTGCAGGAGGACGGTGCCGAGCCTGTTTACCGCATCACCCTGCCCGAGCTGCAGGAAAAGGTGCAGGACGACTCGCTCGCTCTGCAAAAGTTCACCGCAAGTGTGACGCTGCAGACGCTGGCGCACTCGATTGGCGACGATAAGACCGTTGCGTCCGATTCGGTCAAGGTCACCGTCAACGAGACGAACACCGCCGATGCGACGGAGGATGCCCAGAGTATGGACTCCGCGGAGAGCGTCGAGCCTGCCGAGACTGCAGAAAGCACGGCGGCGGAAAGCGCCCCCGCAAGTGTGCCCCCGGTCCTGATGCGGGCCCGTGCGGCACTGCCCATGGCGACCCCGGAGACCGCCGCTGCCCCGGATGAGACGGACGCGGCGGAAACCGCGCCCCCGAAACGGACGGAAACAAGCGACGAGTCGTAATTTTATTTCAGGAAAGAAGGTGGCATTATGCACCGCAGGGCACGCAGCATTCTGCGCGGGGAGCAGGGACTTT
>OOBT01001518.1_pt1 | contig 11930 bp, 10 predicted proteins | sample 1671551 | NCBI WGS metagenome assembly OOBT01 (sample SAMN06348168, study PRJEB24527) | human gut metagenome | reverse complement strand
TGACCTCCTGTGATGTTTTCCTGTAGATCTGTGAAAAGGAAGAATGCCTTCTTCCTGCGTTCATCGCTCTGCGCCCTTCCCTCTGCACCCTCAAAAATCATCCCACCTGTGAGATACTGCACGGATCAGCTGCGCAAATCAATGTCATGATACCATCTTATAAAACGGACTACAAGAAATTTTTCCTGCACAATCTGCAACTTTTTTGAAAATTTTTCCATCATCTCTGTGTCTGGAAACTGGAACATCAGACAGAGCTTTCGGATGAAGCGTTCATCCACTCGCTCCGGCCCTTCGTGCAGCGGCTTTTGGGATACAGTCAGAAATAAACTTGACGGTCCGTGAGATGATGGCTCTGATGGGCGGTGACGGCACGATGGAGTAACAAACAGAAAAAGACTTCCGCTTTGAGAATGACCCTCAGGCGGAAGTCTTTTTACTTTCTGAAAAAACAAAAGAAAAAGCACCAAGCATTTCTGCCTGGTGCTCTTTGTGATGCACCTCGCGCACTCATATCCGAACTTTTCTCCGCTTTCACAGCTTTCCCGAAAGCGACCGTTTCTGTACCTTCCTTATAGTTAAAGGTAATAAGTACCTTATCATCGTAGAGATAGATGGCATTGATGAAGGTATCCACCAGTGCCTGCCGCTGCTCCGGCTGGGTCATATCCAGCTTGCGGAAGCGAAGCAGCCAAAAGCGGACGAACTCCTCTTTCATCTTTGGCTTAGCCAGCCGTTCCTCTGCAATGCGGGCTTGCAGTTCTTTTCGCTGATCTTCCAGAGCTTCCAGCCGTTCCTTGGTAGAGCTGGTCAGAATGCCCATCTGGATGGCATTCAGCATATTGGTGATGCCGACTTCCGTTTCTTTCAACTGCTTTTCATAGATGGGCAAATCCGTGCTTTCCTGGTTTTGCAATTCCATGACTTTGGCGATGATGGCATTCATGGAAGCGTCATCTTCCACCAGCTTCATGGTTTCGTTGACCACAAGATCTTCCAGCCACTGTTTCCGCACGGCCTTTTTATCGCAGGTCTTTTTCTTCTTGGCAGCAGCACACTTGTAGTAGGTATACATCTTCCCGGTATGGCTGACACCGCTTTCTCCGAACATCAGCGCTCCGCACTTACCGCAGTACAGCTTGGTGGTGAGCAGATAGCTTTCCTCTGCCTTATGACGGGCAGGGGCCTTTTTATTTTTCGCCAGCTTTTCCTGCACCTTGTTGAACAGCTCTTCCGATACCAATGCCGGGATTGCATTGGGCTGTACCACATCCCGCAAACGCAATTCGCCGATGTACCGGCGATTACTCAGCATCCGCTGAATCGTATTGTAGGACATCTCCCCGCCCATTGAATTTTTGATGTTGTGCGCCTTCAACCAATCCCGCAAGTCAGTCATGGTCGCACCGTCCGCATACTTCTGGAACGTCTGCTCCACATACGGAGCCAGCAGCGGGTCTGGCTGGTAATGCCGGGTCTCATCGATCATGTAGCCGAACGGAATCGTGCCGCCATTATAAATGCCCTTGAGAGCGTTCTCGGTCATGCCGCGCACGACCTTTTCAGACAGGTCAGCCGAGTAGTATTCGGCGTAGCCTTCCAGCACCGATTCCAGAATAATGCCCTCCGGGCCAGCCGAAATGACTTCCGTTGCCGATACCAGTTTCACGCCGTTTCGCTTCAGCTGAGTCTTGTACCGGGCACTGTCGTAGCGGTTTCGGGCAAAGCGGTCGAGCTTCCAGACAATGATGATGTCAAAGATGCCGCGTTCGCTGTCTTTGATCATCTGCTGGAACTGCGGGCGGTTATCGGTCTTGGCGGAGATGGCACGGTCAATGTAATGCTTGACCACCGTGAAGCCGTTCTTCTCCGCATAGGCGGTGCATTCCCGGATCTGACCTTCAATGGATTCTTCGCGCTGGTTGTCCGAGGAATAACGGGCATAGATCACGGCGGTCATGGCAAGCGCCTCCCACTTATACATCATTGAACGGTGGAGTGTTCTTTCAAGAAAATGTTTCGTATAATGTATATGCCACAGTTTTTAACTGAATGCAAGACTTTTTCCCAAATAAAAGCCGCCCTCATTCTCAGATCGTCCAATTCTGGCTTGCCGACTGCAGATCCACCATGTGGGTGTACAGTCCCTTCCGGGCGTACAGCTCTGCCGGGCTGCCCTGCTCGGCCACGATGCCACCCGACAGCACCACCACCTGATCCGCACCAGCTACGGTGCGCATCCGGTGGGCGATGATGAGGACGGTCTTGTTTTTTATGAGCCGGGATAGTGCCTCCTGAATGGCAGTTTCGTTTTCCACATCCAAGCTGGCGGTGGCCTCGTCCAGCAGAATGATAGGCGCATTGTGGCAACGACCAACGCAAACAAAATGAGGCATCCGATTTAAGCGTCGGGTGCCTCTTGTCTTTGTGACAATGCGTTTTCTCTAGGCGGTTACAAAATTCCCATCGTCTGCCAAAGAGTGACGAGGTTCTGAGAGCGGATTCGGAATGAGATCATGGGGATGTACAGACATGAATCAGCGCTTCTTCCTCCGGAAGAATGCTTTTTTCAAATCGATCTGAATAGCGTGTAAGCCGTTCGCAAAATTTAGTGTGTGCCGTGTGATAAAAATTTCTGAGAATAAAGTCCATGAATTGAAAAGGAGAAACGGCAGAGGAAACGGGAATGCGGCAATTCTCATATTGCCCCAATGTCAAATGCGACTTTGGATGTTCCACGGGAATGAATGCATCACCTGAATCAAAATCGAACCTTAGCGGAACAGTAACGACTCTCTGATCTAAGATGTCAAGATACATTTCGTCCATCGAATACAGCTCCGGCTCATTCTGAAAAACCTCTAAACCCGGGGCAGGGAAAAAAGACAGTCGATGCGACACCAACTCATTGCCTTGAAAGCGATACAAGAGACTAATTAGAGCACCATCGATCATTTTGATGTTGTAATTTCTTTTTTTCACTAGCTCAGAATACATTTCACGATAGGGAACATTCTTCAGAAAAATAGAATTGTCCGAAGAACTGACTCCAATCTCGCTGATATTCCCGTTGTACGATTTTATCGAAGGAAAATTCTGCTCATCGCAGATACCGACCGCAATCACATCAGTGGTCAGACGCTTAATCTGATTCAAGACATCTACAGGATTCAATCGTTATCCCTCCTTACTTTTAAGAAGGGATATGAGACGATCCACGGTATCTTTTCCCAAATCTTCAAGATAGATGTTACCGCTTTCAAGTTCCTGAATCAGGTTTTGAGCATTTCCTTTGCTCTTTTGAATCTTTCGTTTTTCAGCTTCGCTCATATCGCGATTCACGATATTCATATGATCTCGCTGAGCCTTTGTCGGATAAATAAAATCCAACGTGAAGTTATGGTCTTTCACCTTTTTATACTCGGCGATTAGCCCGTCCATTCCGGAGCCGACCCCCAACACTCTCACCCATGCCTTGCTTCGAGTAATCGCGGTAAACAGCTGATTTCGAAGTTTTGCCAAATCAAAAAATGAGTCAAAGCACGCTTCGGCATTGACGATATAGACCATGGCCGCTTCGTTTCCCTTTGCCCGGTAAATTCCCGTAAAGGCCACAGAAGCATTATCCTCATCAAAGAAGACATCGGGTGCAGTATCTACGCCGGCTGTGTGAGACTGGATGCCCTTTTCATATAAAAGTGCCCGAATAGACGCAACGTTTGATTTAGTCGTGACAGGGTTCGGGTTGATTACAATGATATCGTCCGGACGCAGTTCGTCCTCCGTAAGATTCGTTTGAATCTCATTTGCAACCCATTGATCCTGCTCTTCTTTAGAATCGAACTGCTTGAACATTATCAAATCATCGATGTCAGAGTGGCTTTCGAGAAACTCCGGGCTGCTTTTGCTTGTGCGCTCCAAAACAACGCGTTTTCCGTCCTCAAGGGAACCGGCTTTCACATGATAGCCAATCTCTTCCCACAACGCACTCTGGTCAAACATCTGAACAAGACCAGGGCCATCCTCGCCAACAGGCTTTCGGTAAATTCCAAACCCCAATGCATGGGCCGTGACTAGAGCAGGTCTGGAATTTCTGTAGCATTTTTCCAGAATAATATCCTGCTCCGGCTGGCCATCTTCCGACGACCGGAACGTTACGTTTGGTACGCCATGCTCATCGACACCAAAGATTTCTTCCGGTGAAGGGAGAGACTGTAACCGCAAATTTTGCAGTTCATCGTATGCGTAAACCAACCGTTTAGGTTCCCGCAGCATTTCATAACATAGCTTTAAAAATGCCGGAGAAAAATCTTGAGCTTCGTCTACCAGAACAGCGTCGTACATCGGCCTCGGATCGGTTGCTTCTTCAAGTGCTTTTCTGCAAGCCGCACCAAATGGATCGGTAGAACCAAAACGATTTTTGGCAGACAAAAAATCCAAGTATTCAAGATTGTTCGTTCCACAAAAGATATAATACATACCGGTGCGTTCTCCGCCGCCAGGTGCACCCCATGCATGAAGGATGTGCAAGTTGTCCCAGTCCGGTTCCTCGCTGGTTTGTTCAATATAAAATGTGTTGATCAGCTGCCGCAATTGCCCTTTCAGAGAGCGAGTGTTAAAGGTGACAGCAATTTTCCATTCGGGATGCTGTGCGTGCAGGTATGCTGCTTTCAATGCCAGCACCACAGTTTTACCGGATCCGGCAAGACCGCGGATTCGCTGTACGCCCTCTACGGTCTCGATCACTGCTCGACTTTGCTGATTGTCTAGATTGGCGATGGAATCCTCTAATGCTTTTAGCTTCGATCCTCTGGATTCGGGCTTTGTGGTTTCCCTACGTTTTTTTCCTTTTCGGATTGTAGAAATTGCCTGAAGCACAGACACCAGTGCTTCATAATACCCGCTGTTGTTCCAGTTCAACGTTTCGATCTGTGCCAGAAGATCATTGTCGTTAGCACACAACGGATAATCTTCATCGCAGTCAACCTTGCGCATGAGAGCGGGGGCATACGTAATGACATTGATTTCAACGCATAGTTTTCTTTTGTTGACAAGCTGCCGGTATCCCTTGAGCTTTGCTTCTATTTTATTGGCGCAATCATCCTGTGCTTCTTCATATCCATCGATGTTTTTCCCTTCGATAAGATTGAAGATGACCAAACCTTTGTCGGGAGAGACCCAAAGACTGTCGATTGGATAAGCACCATCTACGGTCCCGATGATCGGGTATCCGATATACAGATAGCCGTCCAGTTCATCGTGACGTTGAAAAAAGCTTTTCAGGAGGTCGCTGGATGTCGGCTTTTGGGTTGTGCCGGTAATAATTGTAACCAAAAGTCTCACTCCTTTTCCATGTTATCAAGTCTATCGTACATCTTATAGAGCCATTCGTCAAGGTCGGATTTGTGCATGATTGAGTACCGCTTTCCAACTTTTACAGCTGGCAGTAAAAAAGAACAGTCTTGCCCAAGACTCTTAATACCAGCTTTCATAATAAAATCCGACACAAAAAGCCGATTGGAAGCAACTATATTTCCAATCGGCTTTTTTCTTTTTTAGGCAGGTTTCTTTGCGTCCAGTTCTTTTACTTCCTCAATTGAAAGCCCCGCATACTTTGCCACTTTCTCATAGGGCAACCCGTCTTCCAACATCGTCAAAGCATTCTTGATCGAAGTTTCATGTGCGGTTTCATCTCTCATTTTTTCCATTGCTCTGCACATAGTTGCCACTCCTTTCGCATCTTGTTTGAAATACTGTACCCGATTTGCCAGAATGGGATAATACATTTTGCTGGAATCGGTACAGAAAAAGTCGTGCATCAGTTTTCCCAACGCTGTTTCGTCCTTGATTTGTGAGTTCACATAGATAATATGTGCCCGATCATTGAAAACCATTCCCGTTTCCTGAACGGTGCGTTCAATGTGATAAATTGGCAGACCCGCCCTCAGTACATCATTTTCTGTAATGAATATGACGTATGTCTCATTCAGTGCATCGTAACTGCTGCCGGATTCTGTAAGGTTCGCATCCAGCAGGCTGCTGTTATAGCGAGCACGTTTTTCGCTTGCGCCTCGATCGCTGCGCTGCACTTCAATATTATATACACGGTTGTCCTGATCTACTGCCAGAATATCCAATCGAACAGACCGACCCTGCAAGTTTTTAATATTGTACTGTCCGTGAACTTCACGCACAACCAAATCATTGCGTTTCAGGATGATTTGCAGCAAGAACCCTGCGCAAGCGTGATCTTCAAACACAGCAGCCATGAAATCGTCGTCGATCAAACGAAACTCATGAATCCGCTGTAAGTCTTCCTCGTGCTTATGTGCAAAGTCCAATTCCTGTTCTGATTTTCTCTCTGACATCGGCTCACCAGCTTTCAAACTACCTTTTCAAAATAATAGTATCATAAATTCGTATTTTTTACAAGAGAACCTCTCTCCCCTTGCGCCAGATCATGATGAACCTTTCTATCTACCTTAAGCGATGCAATCGCGCAGCCTGCATCCAACGGATGCAGAACACAAGGGGTTTGGGCACAGCCCAACAAGCATTTTGCAACGCAAAAAGTGTTTTTGTATAGACGAAAACATTGCTTGCGGGCGCTATGAAACCTCTCAACATGCTTTCCAAATTTGAAAATCATTTTGCAATCAGGACCGTCTGCTTTCAAGTTCAACTTGAAGTGGGCGGTTATTTTTTAGATTTACCTTTGTAGAGGACGAAGGATGGCACCATGCGGCAGAGCGATACAGTGAATTTTTGCACCGTCATGAAGGGCAGCGCATCCTCTTTCTGGAATTGGGCGTTGGCTATAATACCCCGGTCATCATCAAGTATCCGTTCTGGCAAATGACTGCAAAGAATCCAAACGCATTCTATGCCTGCATCAATCAGGGACAGGCAGTTTGCCCGCCGGAGATCGAGCGGCAGTCTGTCTGCATCCATGCGGATATTGGCGCTGTTATAGCGCAATTGTGACCCACAGGGGGGCTGGTGCCGTTCAGCCCTCTCTCTTTTCGCCAAAGTTCCCCTTGCTTTTTCTTGCAAGCTGCCAAAATCGGCGAATTCTCAAAGTTTTTTGTTGACACGACTCGATTTTTGTGGTAATCTATTCCAACAATTTAATATAACATATTTACTTGGAGTTCCAGCTCGGCTCCCGAAGGAGCCGGAGCAAGTTTTTGACTTTCTTATCGCTACATAGCAAACCCGAACCAAGGCCATCCCGGAAGGGATGGTCAGGTTCAGGTTGTTGTGTGGCGATTTTTTATTGCCAGATCCAGCACCGCACCTTGAAAACCAAATGACCGTCTGCATGGGATACCCGGCGAAGACCCCGCAAGGGAGAGCCGGAAAACGCCGCTGGAAAGGGGCAGGAAATCCATGCAGAGAGAACGGCGTAAGAACAATGATATTCTATTTCATTTCAGAAAGGATGATTTGCCTATGACAAAACTGAGCCAACTCAAAATTGACCCGGAGTTCCAGCGTCAGATCAATCCTCCAACATTTGAAGAAAAACACCAACTGGAAATGAACATCCTCAAGGAAGAGCGTGTGCTGAATCCGATCATCACTTGGAACGGCTACATTGTTGACGGACACACGCGCTATCAAGTCCTTCAAAAATATCCATTTATTCCGTTTGAAGTCATCGAGAGAAAATTTTCTAACCGTTATGAAGCACTGGCATGGATCTGCAAGAATCAGCTGGGTCGGCGAAACCTGACTCCAGAACAGAAAAAGTTCCTGATCGGGAAGCAGGCAGAAGCGGAAAAGCAAATCAAATCGTTTCACGGCAATCAGTACACCTTGGCACCCGAAAGTGGTCTGGTTCAAAATGAACCAGACCGCACAAAGCACGGTTCACGGTCGAAGGTCGCTGCGGAACATGGAACATCCGAAAGTTATGTTTACCGTGCAGAGCAATTTGCAAAAGGTGTGGAAGCAGCGGAAGAAGCAGTACCCGGAGCGCAGGAAGAAATCTTGAGTGGAAAGATTCGGGCAACCGACCGTGAAATTTCCTCGATTGCAAAGGTTCCAAAGGAAAAGCGCCCCGAAGTTGTGGCAGAGCTGCGTAAGCCTAAAGCCGAACGGGATTCCAGTATCACGGATTCTTATTCAAAGGACAATGCGTTTATAACGACCTTCAAGCAAGACATTCAGGGGCATAAGAAAGGACTCAACAAGGAAGAAAAACAGAATCTCAAGGATGCCGTCAAGAGCATTTATTCACCTCGCCGTTTGGCAGATGGCGAAGCCATGATGTGTGAGATTCAGGGCGCGCAGGAGGATTTTGTCCGGCGGTGGGAAATGTGTTTTCGTGAATACCCCGATATTCTTACCGAACCGAAGAACAATGAGAAGCTGCTGATTTTCATTGACCGTGCCAGCCGGTATCTTCAGATGGTAAAAAATCGTCTGAACAATGATGGAAATCCGAACTCTCAAATGGTCTAACATTAATTCGGATGTAAAAACGGAGGTGAATGCCATTTCAGATTATTTGAAACCCAATATGCCGCTGCCGCAGTATCTGCCCTATGCCCGCTTTCTGCTGGACACAGACCTGAGCCACACGGCAAAGCTGCTCTATACCCTGCTGCTTGACAGGGCAACCCTTTCTCAAAAGAACAACTGGGTGGATGCACAGGGTCGCATTTATGTGGTCTATCCGCTTTCCAGTCTTGCAAAAGATTTAGGATATAGTATTTCCAGCATAACACGTTCTTTTACCGAACTGGAAAATGCACAGCTCGTAGAACGTGTCCGCAACGGCTTTTCCAAACCCAGACGCATTCTGCTCAAGGTTCCGCATACTACGCAAAATTGCGCTGTCACAGTATGCAAAAGTGCCGAGCATGACTGTGCAGAAACGAACAGCATGATTGCGCAAAAATGCACACCTAACCAACGTAATAAGAACAACCTGAAAGATAACCACCTGATAAAAACAACAGATGCTTATTTGACCTTTGGAGAATATCAGAATGTCTTTTTGACGGAAAAAGAGTACAAGCGACTCAAGGCTGACTTTTCCGGGCTGGACAGCCTGATCGAACAGCTTTCGGCTTATATCCAGTCTACCGGCAAAAAGTATGCCGACCATGCCGCCACCCTGCGTATCTGGGCAAAACGGCAAAAGTCAGAACAGAAGCAAGCACCGGGTATCCCGGACTACACATTCACGGAAGGAGAAAGCCTATAAAGACGATAGAAAAAATTTTGGAACAACTCCCATCCAGTATTTCCGAAAATTCCGAAGATTATTATGGCAAGGACGGTCTGCTTTACTGCGGAAAATGTCACACCCCAAAAGAAGCGTTCTTTGCAAAGGGCATTGTCCTGATGGGCAAGAACAAGCATCCCGTCGAATGCAGCTGCCAGCGCACGGAAAGAGAACAGCAGGAAGCCCTTATTAACCAACAAAAGCACATCGACCTTGTGCGGCGGATGAAAACCGAGGGATTTTCTGACCCGGCAATGCTGGACTGGACATTTGAAAACGACAATGGCCGCAGCCCTCAGATGCACTATGCACACCGCTATGTGGAGCAATGGCAGACCATGCGTTCAGAGAACCTTGGGCTGCTTCTCTGGGGCGGTGTTGGCACCGGCAAGAGTTTCCTTGCCGGATGCATCGCGAACGCTCTGATGGAACAGAAAGTGCCTGTGCGTATGACGAACTTTGCACGAATCCTGAACGAGTTGAACAGCAGCTTTTCCGGGCGGAATGAAGCCATCGACAAGTTCTGCCACTATCCCCTGCTCGTCATTGACGATTTCGGCATGGAGCGTGGCACCGAGTACGCACTGGAACAGGTCTACAACATCGTGGACAGCCGATACCGCAGCCGGAAGCCGCTGATCGTCACCACCAATCTGACGTTGGACGAGATACGGCACCCACAGGATACCACCCATGCCCGCATCTATGACCGCCTGTTGGAAATGTGCATCCCTGTTTCCTGCATTGGGGTCAGTTTCCGCAAAGAGAACGCACAGGAAAAACTGGAACGCATGAAACTTTTGATCGGATAACCCAAAAATGTCGGAAAACAAAATTGCCGGGTGTAGAAGTCACCCAGCTACAAGGAATTGGAGGTCTGCCTATGAATATGAATCGGCCTGACATGACCGAAGATGTGAAATCTAAAGATTATGCGAATAAGTTCTTGCAAAAGGACTCGAATCCCACTACAATGGAGGTGGTCACTCAAACCAATGCCGTCAAGTCTCCGACTGACAGCCCGAAAACCACGAAGCTGGTGTATACGGTGGAAGAGATCGCACGAATGCTGGCCATCAGCCTGCGCTCTGCTTACAACCTGTGCAACAGCACCACCGAATTCCGTGTTCTACGGATAGGCGGAAGCATCCGTGTCCCGAAAGACAGTTTCGATGCGTGGCTCAACCGGGCAGCTTGATAAGGAGGCAAATCTATGGCATATATTACGAAGCGCGGCAACTCTTACAGCGTCCGATACACCTACGAAGATGAGCACGGCAAGAGCTGCGACAAATGGGAGAGTTTTCCCACAAAGGAGGAGGCAACAAACCGAAAGAAGCAAATCGAGCATGAACTGGCAGCTGGCACATTCCTGATACCGTCCTCGGTGACGGTGGCAGAGTTCCTCATGGATTGGCTGCCCAATCAGTGCAGCAAGCACAAGTGGGCCCCCAAAACCTACGAATCTAACCTTTCCACCATCCAAAACCTCATTATCCCCTATATCGGCAGCATGGAGATGCAGAAGCTCAAGCCCTACCACATGGAAAACCTCTACACGACCCTGAGCAAAACGCCCTGCGGTTCGTATATCGAGGGAAAGAAGCAGGAACTGGCCGAAAAGCAGAAGCAACGGTTCCTTTCCGGCACCACCATCCATGAGGTGCACCGGCTGCTGGGTACAGCCTTCCAGTATGCCGTAGAGTGGGGCATTCTTGTCAAAAGTCCTGTTCCCGTGGACAGCCCCAAGAAGTCCACGCAGGAGCGCACCATCTGGACGGTAGAGGAAATGCGGGCGGCTCTGGACAGCATGGAGGACCCCATCCTGCATCTGGCAGTCCACCTCACATTGGTGGGCGCACTGCGGGAGGGCGAGATCGTAGGTCTGACCCCGGAAGATCTCGATTTTGACGCAGCAGATGGTATCGGAACCTTCCGTATCAACAAATCCATGCAGCGGGTGCGAAAAGAAGCCCTGAACCAAGTGGACGATGGCTGCATCATCAAGGTATTCCCGGACAAGCTGGAGCGCAGCACCACTTCCCTCATCCTGAAAAGCACCAAAACCGCATCCTCCTGCCGCACCATCTTCATGACCTCCGCACTGAAAGAGGAATTGAAGAAGTGGCTGAATCAGTTAGCGGCAGACGAGAGGAAAGACCCGGCACGTTACCACGACAGCGGAATGCTGTTCCGTCTGCCCAATGGTCTGGCGGTGGAACCGGTACTCATCCGCAAGAAGTTTCTGAAATGGCAGGATGCCCACCCAGAGTTCCCTCGCATCGTCTTTCATGGTCTGCGGCATTCCAGTGCCACCTATCAACTGATGATCTCCGGCGGCGATGTGAAGGCCGTTCAGGGCACCACAGGACACGCCACGGCGGATATGCTGGTGAACACCTACGCTCATATCCAGCAGTCCTCTCGTGTAGAACTGGGCAAGAAGTTTGAGGAAGGTTTCTACGCCAAACAGGAAAGCCCCAGCCCACAGGCTGTACCCGCCGCAGGCGAACCGACCATCTCTATGACTGCTCTGCTGGAACTTCTGAAGAACGCAGACCCCGAAGTAAAGGCGCAGCTCCGTCTGGCTCTTCTGACCTGATGCAAAATTTACCACGCATTTCAAAGCAATTCCAGCCCATGCAGAGGATTCCCACGAAAAAGCCGACCGTGCAAAAACCGTGCATTGACCGTG
>OOBT01001516.1_pt1 | contig 11972 bp, 10 predicted proteins | sample 1671551 | NCBI WGS metagenome assembly OOBT01 (sample SAMN06348168, study PRJEB24527) | human gut metagenome | reverse complement strand
AGACGTGTGCTCTTCCGATCTGTTATGAAAAACAGGAGGTGCCGAATCATGGCATTGCGGAAAATCATAGAACAGGGCGATGAATGTCTGACAAAGGTGTGCCGCCCGGTGGAAAAATTTGACCGGCGGCTGCACATTCTGCTGGATGATATGGCGGAGACATTGGCGGACGCCAACGGAGCCGGGCTGGCGGCACCTCAGGTGGGTGTGCTGCGCCGGGTATGTCTGGTGCTGGACGAGGAGAGCGAGGAGGATCTGGAGCTGATCAACCCGGAGATCATCGCTCAGAGCGGTGAGCAGACCGGTCTGGAGGGCTGCCTGAGCCTGCCCGGCAAGTGGGGCATTGTCACCCGGCCCAACCGGGTGCGGGTCCGGGCGCAGGACCGGGACGGCAAGTGGTTCGAGGCGGAGGCTGAGGGCCTCACGGCACGGGCTTTCTGCCATGAGATCGAGCATCTGGACGGCCACCTGTTCGTGGAGCACATCGACCATTTCCTCACCGAGGAGGAATTGAAGGACTATCTGGAGGGCGAGGAATAATGCGCATCCTGTTTATGGGCACGCCGGATTTCGCGGCGGTGTCTCTGAAGCGGCTGGTGGAGGACGGCCACGAGATCTGCGGCGTGTTCACCCAGCCGGATAAGCCCCGGAACCGGAACAAAGTGACCTTTTCTCCCGTGAAGGAATATGCCTTGTCACAGGGCTTGGCTGTATATCAGCCGACCAAGCTGCGGGACGGTACGGCTCTGGAGCTGGTGAGATCTCTGGCCCCGGAGCTGATCGTGGTGGTGGCCTATGGGTGCATCCTGCCCGCCAGCGTGCTCCAGGCCCCCAGGTATGGCTGCATCAACCTGCATGTGTCCCTGCTGCCCAAGTACCGCGGCAGTGCCCCCGTGCAGTGGGCTGTTCTGAACGGCGACACCGAGACCGGCGTTTCCATCATGCAGATGGACGAGGGCCTTGACACCGGCGATGTGCTCTGCTGCGAGAAGATCGCCATTGACCCGGAGGAGACCAGCGGCCAGCTGTTTGACTGCGTGACTGCCGTGGGTGCACGGGTGCTGTGCGAGGTGGTGCCCGCCATCGCTGCCGGAACGCTGAAGCCCCAGCCGCAGGATCATGAGAACGCCTGCCTTGCACCTATGCTGAACAAGGAGATGGCAGAGTTCCGCCTGACCGAATCGGCTGCCCACATCCACAACTGGGTGCGCGGCATGAACCCGTGGCCCGGTGCATGGTTCGTCACCTCCGGCGGCAAAAAGCTCAAGGTGATGGAGTGCCGTGCCGTGGAAGCTCACGGCGAAGCGCCCGGCACCGTGCTGGCCACAAAGCCGCTCACGGTGGCTTGCGGTGAGGGGGCCATCCAGCTGCTGAATGTGGTGCCGGAAGGCAAAAAGCCCATGGACGGCACCGCCTTTGCGGCCGGTCAGCGCCTGAAAACGGGGGATATCCTCTGATGGCGGCGAATCCCCGCGCGGCGGCAGTGGCGGCGCTGGTGCGGCAGGAGCAGGATGGTTTTTCCAACCTTGTTCTGGATGCCGAACTCAAGCGCCAGCAGCTGGAAGGCCGCGATAAAGCTTTTGCCAGCGCCATCTTTTACACGGTGCTGGAACACCGGGGCACGCTGGACTACATCCTGTGCCAGTTCCTGCCCAAGGGCCTTGCCAAGCTGGATGCACCGGTGCGCGAAATATTGCGCGCGGCGCTGGCGCAGGCCCGCTATATGCAGGTGCCGGTGTCCGCTGCGGTGAACGAAGCCGTCAAGCTGACCCGTGCCTTCAAAAAATCCAGCGCATCCGGTCTGGTCAACGCCGTGCTGCGCAAGGCGTGCAGCTACGACCTGAGCACCGCAAGCTTCAAAAACGAAGTGGAGCGGCTCATGGTGCTTGGCTCTGCCGGGCGGGATGTGGCGGAATTTCTGCACAAAAACTACCCGGACGAAGCACTGGATATCCTTACCTACAAGGCCGACGGCGGCATGACCAGCCTGCGGGCGAACCCGCTGAAAGGCAGTGCCGATGAGCTTTGTGCAAAGCTGCTGGCTTCCGGCGCAAAGGAAGCAAAGCGGGGCATTGTGCCCGGCAGTGTGCTGGCCCGGTTCGAGGGCAGCCCGGCGGAAAATGAGCTGTTCCGGCAGGGGTACTTCCATGTGGAAGGGCAGGCCAGCCAGCTGGCGGCGCTCTGCGTGGACGCACAGCCCGGAGAAACAGTCATCGACCTGTGCGCCGCGCCCGGCGGCAAGACCATCCTGCTGGCCGAGCAGATGCACAGCACCGGCAGGCTTTACAGCTGCGATGCCGCCGAGAACCGCGTGGGCCTGATCCGCACGGCAGTGCAGCGCATGGGACTGACCAATGTGGAAGCCCTGTGCAACGATGCCACAAAGGTGAACCCGGCCCTGCCGCAGGCCGACCGCATTTTAGCGGATGTGCCCTGCAGTGGCCTTGGCATTCTGGCAAAAAAGCCGGATCTGCGCTACAAAAAGCTGGAACCGGCCCGCGAAGCTGAATTATTGGCCACGCAGTCGGCCATCCTCGATACGGCGGCACAGCTGCTGAAAGCGGGCGGCAGGCTGGTGTACTCCACCTGCACCATTGACCCGGCAGAAAACCAGCAGCAGATCGCGGCATTTCTGGCCCGCCACCCGGAGTTTACGGTGGTGGAGCCTGCCGCAGCGCTGCCCGCCGGGATGACGGCAGGGGAGCACGGCGCGCTTTCGGTGCCCACCCGTACCGGCATGGACGGCTTTTTCCTGTGTGCCATGCAGAAAAACGGGGAAAAGCTGCAATGAAACAGGTGGCTTGTTCGTAAAAAACAATAGGAGAACACAATGGAACAAAAACGCTGTATCTCTTCCTTTACGCTGGCAGAGCTGACCGCTGAACTGAAAGCGATGGGTCAGCCGGGCTTCCGGGCAAAGCAGATCTTCCACTGGGTGCACCAGAAGCTGGTCACCGAGTTTTCTGCCATGACCGACCAGCCCAAGACCCTGCTGGCAAAGCTGGAAGAAAGCTTCTACATTGCCGCGCCCAAGATCGAGCGCAGGCAGGAAGCAAAGGACGGCACGGTAAAATATCTGCTGCGCATGGCAGACGGCAACTGCATCGAGACCGTCGTGATGCGCTACCACTACGGCAACACGGTGTGTGTGTCCACGCAGGTGGGCTGCCGCATGGGCTGCCGCTTCTGCGCGTCCACCCAGGCGGGCCGCGTGCGCGATCTGGAAGCCGGCGAGATCTGCTCTGAGATCTATACCGCCCAGAAGGATATCGGGGAGCGCATTTCCCACATCGTGCTCATGGGCATTGGCGAACCGCTGGATAACTTTGACGAAGTGATGAAGTTTCTGGAGAACATCACCTCGCCCGAGGGCGTGAACATCGGGATGCGCAACATCAGCCTTTCTACCTGCGGTCTGGTGCCCAAGATCGACCAGCTGGCCGAGAAAAAGCTGCAGCTGACCCTCTCGGTGTCGCTGCACGCACCCAACAATGAAATTCGCAGCGGCATGATGCCGGTGAACGATGCCTATCCCGTGGAAGTGCTGATGCAGGCCGTGCGCCGCTATCAGGATACCACCGGCCGCCGCGTGAGCTTTGAATATTCCATGGTGCGCGGTGTCAACGATTCCGATGCCTGCGCCAGACAGCTGGCAAACCTGATCCGGGGCATGGGTGCCCATGTGAACCTGATCCCCATCAACCCGGTGGACGGCAGCCCGTACTCGGCCACCGATGCAGCCAACGTGCACCGCTTCCAGCAGAAGCTGGAGAGCCTTGGCGTGAACGCTACGGTGCGCCGCCGCCTTGGCAGCGAGATCAGCGCCGCATGCGGCCAGCTGCGCCGTGACGAAATGAACGGGAAAGCGTAAATATTAAAGGGAGAAGCCTATGAAACTTGCAGGAAAAACGGATGTCGGCAGGGTCCGGCAGGATAATCAGGACGATTATCGCGCAGGAGAACTGCCCGGCGATGCCGCATGGCTGCTGGTATGCGACGGCATGGGCGGTGCACGCGGCGGCAGGGAAGCCAGCCAGAGCGCGTGCGATGTGATCGAGCGCTGCTTTCAGGAGCAGTATGCTTCCAAGTGCCTGCCCGGCGAGGAAGAGACCTTCCTGAAAAAAACACTGCTCAGCGCTAACCGCTTTGTGTTCCAGAAGGCCCTGCGGGAGGAAGAACTGGCGGGCATGGGCACCACGGCTGTGTGCGCACTGGTGCGCTCCGGCAGGGTGTATCTGTGCCATGCAGGTGACTCGCGGGCGTACCTGTACCGGGACGGCAGGCTTGCCCAGCTCACCCACGACCACTCCTATGTGCAGGAGCTGGTGGACTGCGGCACCATTACCGTGGAGGAAGCCGAGCACCACCCCCAGAAGAACATCATCACCAAGGCGCTGGGCGTGGACTACCGGCTGGACTCGGAGTTCACCACCGCACCGCTGCAGAAAGGGGATATCCTGCTGCTGTGCTCGGACGGCCTGACCAATGCCGTGCCCAGAGAACAGCTGGAACAGCTGCTGCGCACCGGCAGGTTCTACGACCTGCCGGACCTTCTGATCCGCACGGCCAACGAGAACGGCGGCCCGGATAACATCACCGCGCTGCTGCTGTGTGTGGAGGAGGTGCGCTGATGGACAACCTGATCGGCAAAAAGCTGGACGGCCTGTATGAGGTGCGGGAGCTGATCGGTTCCGGCGGCATGGCAAACGTCTACAAGGCGGTCATGCTGGGGCACAACGGCCCGGTGCCTGCCGGTACCGTGGTGGCGGTAAAGGTGCTGCGGCAGGAGTATATGCACGACCCGGACCTTGTGCGCCGCTTTAAAAATGAATCCAAGGCCATCTCGCTGCTGAACCACCCCAACATCGTAAAAGTGTACGATGTATCGGTGAATGATGATCTGCAGTATATCGTGATGGAATATGTGGACGGCATGACATTGCGCGAGTACCTGAACCAGCGCGGCGGCAGGCTGACCAACCGGGAGACCGTGCACTTCATCTCCCAGATCTTAAAGGCGCTGGAACATGCCCACGCCAACGGTGTGGTGCACCGGGACATCAAGCCCCAGAACATCATGCTTTTGGACAACGGCCAGCTGCGCATGATGGATTTTGGCATTGCGCGCATCTCCCGTGCCGAGAACCAGCTGCTGAGCGGCAAGGCCATGGGCAGCGTGCACTATATCAGCCCGGAGCAGGCCAAGGGCGATGAGACCGACTGCACCAGCGATATCTACTCGGTGGGCGTGATGATGTACGAGATGCTCAGCGGCCATCTGCCCTTTGATGCAGACGACATGGTGGAAGTTGCCATCAAGCAGATCTCCGATAAGCCGAAGTCTTTGCACGAGATCGCGCCGGAGGTGCCGAATGCACTGGTGGAGATCACCGAAAAGGCCATGGCAAAGCTGCCGCAGAACCGCTACGCATCCGCCCGCGAAATGCTGGATGCGCTGGACGCCTACGTGCAGAACCCCTCCGTGATGTTCGAGTACAAGTATATTACAGAAGATGCACCCGAAAAGGTGGTGAAACGTACCATGAACCAGAACCGTGCAAACCGTCAGGCCGAAAAGCCTGCGCCCCGCGGCAAAAAGGCCGCACCGCGCAAGAAAAAGCGCACCATCTTCCTGCCGGCACTGTTCGGCATTACCATTGCATTTGCACTGGCGTGCCTTGCGCTGTGCTGGATGATCCTGAACGATTCCTCCAACCTGATGAACAACAAGGCCGATATCACGCTGGGCGATTATATCGGCATGACGCAGGACGAGGCTGCTGCCACCGAGCAGGTGGTCTCCGGCCAGATCAGCGTTACCTGGGAGCAGGAGTACAACAGTAACTATGCGGCGGGCTATATCTACAAGCAGTCGCCGGTGTCCGGCCGCACGGTGCGCGAGGGCCAGAATGTGACCCTGACTGTGAGCCTTGGTACCCAGTACGTTACCGTGCCGGACCTGACCAACTATGTGCAGGCCGATGCAGAGCAGCAGCTCAAGGAGCTGGGTGTCTCGGTGCTGGTAACGCAGGCTGTGGATACCTCTGTGGCATCCGGCGCGGTGATCCGCACCGACCCGGCGGCGGGCAGTCAGGTGGCTGCAGGCAGCACTGTGGTGATGTATATCAGCCGCCCGCAGGTGGCAACCACCACCAAGGTGCCCTCGCTGACCGGCATGAGCACCGCTGATGCCCGCACCCTGCTGGTGCAGAACCATCTGGGCCTTGGCAGCCAGACCGAGCAGTACAGCGACCAGCCGGTGGGCACTGTCATCAGTCAGGACCCGGCGGCAGGCTCTACCACAAAGCTGAACGGCCGCGTGAACATTGTGGTAAGCGCAGGGCCGGAGCCTGCACCGGAACCGGAAGCACCCAGCGACAGCACCACCGGCGGCGACTGGTGGAGCGGCCTGTTTGGCAGCGGCTCCTCTTCTTCCAGCACCGAGACCGGCACCGAACAGGGCACAGCGGGCAGCGGCGACCCCTCGCAGAAACCGCTGACCGACTGGTGGTCCTCGCTGCTGAGCTGACGGAGGCGTGCATGAAGGGATATATCACAAAGGGCATCGGCGGCTTTTACTATGTAAAAACGCCGGAGGGCATTGTGGAGTGCAAGCCCCGCGGCATTTTCCGCAAGCAGAAGATCACGCCGGTGGCGGGCGATGAGGTGACGCTGGAGACCGAGAACGGTGCAGCCGTCATTGCCGAGATCGCACCGCGCAAAAATGTGTTCGTGCGGCCTCCGGTGGCAAATCTGGATGTGCTGTTCCTTGTGGCCAGCACCACCCAGCCCACGCCCAGCACGCTGGTGCTGGATAAGCTTGCCGCCATTGCGGTGGATAAGGGCGTGCAGCCGGTGATCGTGTGCACCAAGGGCGACTTGGCCGAGGCGGAATTCCTGCGTAAGGCCTACGAGAAATCGACCCTGCCGTTCATCCGCATCGATTACGAGACCGGCGGCGGGCTGGACGAGGTGAAGCAGTGGATCAGCGGCAGGCTGTGTGCGTTCTGCGGCAACTCCGGCGTGGGAAAATCCACCCTTTTGAACCATCTGCTGCCGGAGGCAGAGCGCGAGACCAGTGCCATCAGCCAGAAGCTGGGCCGCGGCCGCCACACCACCCGTGAGGTGACGATCTTTGAAGCCTTTGGCGGGCGCATTGCGGATACGCCGGGCTTTGCCAGTCTGGAAGCGAACCGCGCCGGGTTCATCCCCAAGGAAAATCTGGAGCATGCGTTCCCGGAGTTCGGGCCTTATCTGGGCCAGTGCCAGTTCACCGGCTGCTCCCACCGCAGCGAAAAAGGCTGTGCCGTGCGCGCCGCACTGGCCGAGGGCAGGCTCTCCCAGACCCGGTACGACAGCTACTGCGCCATGTACGAGGAAGTCAAGGACGTGAAGGATTGGCAGCGCCCGAAAGTATAAAGGATAAGGAAGAGATTCATGTCACGCTGTGTGATCATTTCGGCCTGCCCGGTTTCTCCGGAGCTGGCAGAGGCCCTGCGGCCGGACGACTTTATCATTGCCTGTGATGCAGGCTACCGCAACTGCGCACCTCTGGGGCGTAGACCCAACATCATCGTGGGCGACTTTGACACCGCCCCCTGCCCGGAACAGCAGGACGACGATATCATCGTCCTGCCCCATGTGAAGGACGATACCGACACCGAGTATGCTGCAAAGCTGGTCTCGGAAAAGGGCTTTGACGAGGTGCTGCTGCTGGGCGGCCTTGGCGGCAGACGGGTGGAGCACACCCTTGCAAACCTGTGCACCGGCCTTGGGCTGGAACAGCGCGGTGTGCGCACCACCCTGCTGGATGAGCGCAGCCGCATCACCTACGTGATGCCCGGCGAGACCCGCCGCTACCCGAAGGAGAAGTACTTCTTCTTCTCGGCCTTCCCGATGGAGGGCAGGGCGCAGGGCGTGTGCGAACGCGGCTCCTACTATGAGCTGACCGATGCGGAGCTGACCGCCAGCTACCCGCTGGGCGTCAGCAACGAGTACGCTGCCGGGTCGGACTGCATCACCATCTCCACCCGCAGCGGTGCGCTGGTGGTGGTGGAGACCATCGCAGACTGAGCGCTGCTGCCCTTGCCGGAACGTTCCGGCCCCTGCCTGCATAGGATGGGCCAGAAAACGGAAAGGCGGGGAGCATATGCAGGTAGTTGTGATCCGAAGCCCCAAGGCGCTGCGCGGCATTCTGCGCAGACTGTTCGGCATTCAAAAACAGTAAAAAAGATCCCCTCGCTGCTGGTCGGCGGGGGGATCTTGCTTCATAATACTCCTTTTTATTGCGTCAGGGCGTTGTAACAGGCATCGAACGCCTGCATAAAATCAGTGATCTCCAGTTCCGTGGTCAGGTGGCTCAGGCTGATGCGCCACGAGGACAGCGCGTTGCGCCGGTCATGGCTCACGGCAAACACGGCGCGGGAGGGCAGGCCGTCCGAAGAGCAGGCCGATTTGACCGAGACGCAGACGCCTCTGGCGTCCAGCTCCCGCTGGAACACGGTGCCCTTCACGTTCTGTACGCTCAGGTTTAAAATCTGCGGCACGGCGGTGTCCGGGCTGTTGATGCGCACCTTGGGGTATTGGGCAAGCCCGGTGCGCAGGCGGGCGTTCAGGGCGCGGATGTGCTCCACCCGGGCGGGCAGTTCGCTCACTGCCTTTTCCAGCGCCAGCGCCAGTGAACAGGCCAGCGCCACGGTGGGGGTGCCGCTGCGGTAGATGGTGGTGCTCTCGCCGCCATGGATGAGCGGCTCCAGCGCAAGGCCGCGCCGCTTGACCAGCACACCGATGCCGTTCAGCCCATAGAACTTGTGGGCGGTCAGGCTCATGGTGTCGATGCCCGCAAAGCTGACCGGCAGCTTGCCCACGGCCTGTGTGGCATCCACATGGAAGTGGCAGTGGGGGCAGGCCTTCAACATTTCCGCGATCTCGGCCACCGGCTGCACCACGCCCAGCTCACTGTCCACGGCAGTGACGGCCACCAGAATGGTGTCCGGGCGCAGCAGTTCTTTCAGGTGGGCAAGGTCCACCGTGCCGTCCTGCCGGATGTCCACAAGGTCGATCTCGTATCCCTGCTCCTGCAGGGCGGTCAGGCTGCCGCTCACCGAGGAGTGCTCCAGCGGGGTGGAAATGATGTGTCTGCCATGGTGGCGCTCCAGCCGGGCGATGCTCTTGATGGCAAAGTTGTTGGCCTCGCTGGCACCGGATGTATAGATGATCTCGGCGGGCTGCACGTTCAGACTGCGGGCAATGCTCTGGGTGGCGGCATCGATGGCAGCCTTTGCGGCAGTGCCTGCTGCGTGGCGGGAATTGGCATTGCCCGGGCAATTGCGCTCCACCTCGCAAAAACGCTGTAAAACCGCTTCGTCTACCGGGGTATTGGCGGAATAATCCAGATAGATCATAAACTCTCCTGATAATTCTCTTATAATACAGATTACAATGGTAGGCTATATTATAGTGCGCTTTGGGCCGGATTGCAAGAGAAGCGGCGCAAACTTCCGGGCTGGAAATACAGGAGAATTAAGCAAAATAGTTGCACGGCGGCAAAAAGTCTGCTATAATCTCTTGAAGGACTGCTTGCTGCGGCCTTTTGCGGGGCTTTTGGCGGCGGTTTGGAAAGAGCCTGAATGAAAGGGGGAGCGCACCATGCTGCACAAGAATCATCGACTGCGCTGTATTGCACTTCTCATTTCCGGGCGGGATCATTGTTCCCAAATTTCAGGGGCATTGCCGTTTTGCTGACGGCGGTGCCTCTTTTTTTGGGCTGCGAGTTCTGTAGGAGGCAGAAAAACTTCATGAGTGAAAAGATCGATTACTCCAAAGGCATTTACGACGCGCGCCAGCTGGGCGCAGGCCGCATGTTCATTCTGGGCGTGCAGCACATGTTTGCCATGTTCGGCGCAACGGTGCTGGTGCCGCTGCTCACCGGCCTGAGCGTTTCCACCACCCTGCTGTGCGCAGGTCTGGGCACCCTGCTGTTCCACCTCATTACCAAAAAGAAGGTGCCTGCATTCCTCGGCTCCTCCTTTGCGTATCTGGGCGGCTTCTCCATCGTGGCCCCCATGCTGGCAGATGCAGACGGCAACCTGACCGTTGCCAACACCAAGATGCTGCCCTACGCCTGCGCCGCCGTCGCATTTTCCGGTCTGGTGTATCTGGTGGCCAGCCTGCTGATCTCCACCTTCGGCATCCGCCGCATCATGCGGTTCTTCCCGCCGGTGGTCACTGGCCCCATCATCATCTCCATCGGCCTGATCCTGGCTCCCTCCGCCATCTCCAACTGTCAGGCAAACTGGCTGCTGGCCTTTGTGGCACTGGGTGTCGTGATCGTGTGCAACATCTGGGGCAAGGGCATGGTCAAGATCCTGCCCATCCTCATCGGCGTGCTGGTGTCCTACGCAGTGGCACTGGTGACCGGTGCGGTGGACTTCCAGCGCATTTCTGAGGCTGCATGGGTGGGCATCCCTCTGCACAAGGAGGCCATGGGCCTGTTTGCCATCGACGGCAGCCCGGAGTTCATCAGCGCACTGTTCACCATCATCCCCATTGCACTGGCAACCATGATGGAGCATGTGGGCGATATCGCCGCCATCAGCGCAACCGTGGGCCACAACTATATCAACGACCCCGGCCTGAACCGCACCCTGCTGGGCGACGGCCTGGCTACCACCATGGCCGGCCTGCTGGGCGGCCCGGCCAACACCACCTACGGCGAGAACACCGGTGTGCTGGCTCTGAGCAAGATCTACGATCCGCTGGTCATCCGCATTGCGGCTGTCCTGGCCATCATCCTGAGCTTCAGCCCCAAGTTTGAGGCTGTCATCAACACCATCCCCACCGGCATCATCGGCGGCATCAGCTTTGTGCTGTATGGCATGATCTCCGCCATCGGTGTGCGCAACGTGGTGGAGAACCGCGTGGACTTTACCAACAGCCGCAACCTGATCGTGGCCGCTGTCATTCTGGTGTGCGCACTGGGCTTCAACTCGGTGGGCGGTGTCAGCTTTGCCGTTGCAGGTGTCACCATCAACCTGTCCGGTCTGGCTGTGGCCGCGATCGCAGGCATCCTGCTGAACGCTATCCTGCCCGGCAACGACTACGAGTTTGATGCTGCCGACGGCTCCGAAGCCGCTACCAGCAGCAACCTGCAGGTCTGATCTCCCATAGAAGAAGGAAGAACAAGGCAGAAGCCGTCCTGTGTGTGCAGGGCGGCTTTGCTGTTTTTAAGGTGCACAGGGCAAAGCACACAGTTTTTGAGGATGGTTTTTAGTGACCTTGCCGGAATTTATCTGTAAGGCAAAATAAATAGGAATTATTCTTAAAATTATCCTTGACTAACTAGGAACAATTCGCTATAATAGAGCCATGACAAGGGCCGGTGAGTACCAACACCGCCCAGCCTGTTTTCTAACTGATATAAAAAGAATGATGGAGGTCTATTCTTATGAAGAAGTACGTTTGCACCGTTTGTGGTTATATTGCTGAAGGCGAGATCCCGGCACAGTGCCCCGTCTGCAAGGCTCCTGCTTCCGCTTTTGTGGAGAAGACCGGCAACACCTATGTGACCGAGCATGTCGTGGGCATCGGCAAGGCCGAGGGCGTGCCGCAGGAGATCGTGGACGGCCTGCGCGCAAACTTTGAGGGTGAGTGCAGCGAGGTCGGCATGTATCTGGCAATGGCTCGTGTGGCTGAGCGCGAGGGCTATCCCGAGATCGCTGAGGCTTACAAGCGCTATGCCTACGAGGAAGCAGATCACGCTTCCCGCTTTGCAGAGCTGCTGGGCGAAGTTGTCACCGACAGCACCAAGAAGAACCTGATGATGCGTGCCGAGGCCGAGTGCGGCGCATGTGCAGGCAAGATGGATCTGGCCAAGAAGGCAAAGGCTCTGAATCTGGATGCCATCCACGACACCGTTCACGAGATGGCAAAGGACGAGGCCCGTCACGGCCGCGGCTTTGAGGGCCTGCTGA
>OOBT01001511.1_pt1 | contig 12012 bp, 9 predicted proteins | sample 1671551 | NCBI WGS metagenome assembly OOBT01 (sample SAMN06348168, study PRJEB24527) | human gut metagenome | reverse complement strand
TACTGCGAGCCATGCCCGTTTCCCCGTGCCCTCCGCGAACCATTATGCAGACCCGCTCTGTATCCCCTTCCCAGCATCGGGGACTCTCTGTAACTGCGCTGTGTGCTTTACTTTCGCTTCATTGGTTTAAAGCATTTATACCACACACGGGCGTGATTGTCAACACCCAATTTCAAATTTTATTCAGATTCTGCGGATTCCGGCGACGCCATGTTGTTTTTATCCAGCACAAACAGTTTTTGCACCTGTTCGGCCACGGGGGTGTCGGTGTCCTTCAGCAGGCAGTTCTCCGTCAGGTAGGGGCTGTCCTCGCCGTCCAGCGCCAGCAGCATATCTTTTCCGCGCAGGGCGTCGCTGCCCAGGTACTCGGTCAGGCTGTCAGCGTCCCAGGCGGTCTCGGTATCGTCGGGCGTGAAGCTGCCGGCGTTGCTCCAGGTGCCGTAGACTGCGCCAATGGCGCAGACGCGCTGCGGGTCCTCGTCCTCGCCGTATTTCTGCTTATCCAGCTGCGCCTGCAGCTCGGACGCCATGCTGCCCTCGGTCATCAGGGCGCTGGCCTCGTCGGTAAAGATCAGGATGCCGTCCTTCTTATAGGTTTTCAGCAGCTGCTTCGCGTCGTAGGTCGGCAGCTCACTGTCGTCCGCGACGTTCAGCGTGCCCTGCATGGCGTAGTACAGGCGGGACACGGCGGCGTAACTGTTGCCGAAAAACCGCTCCATCTGGCGCGGATATTTGGCCATCGCCGTCTTGAACCAGTAGACGGCATTGCTGGTCGTGCCGCTGCGCATGACCTGCACAGCCTCGGCGATCTCTGTCTCGGGCGTGTTGTAGCTCGCATTGGCCAGCACGGTCAGCGCTTTGCCCACTGTCGCACTGCGGGCATCTGCCCCCAGACCCGCGGCGTGGAAAACACCGGGGTAGCGCGTGCGGACGTGCTCCCACAGGGTGCGGGCGCTGTCGCGCTGGTCTGCGGGCAGCACGGACAGGTAGCTGTCCAGGCTCCCGGTATTGCCGGTCTGCAGATAGTTGTCCAGCAGCACGCCCGCGGCGGCACCGTCCGGCACGGCCACGACCCGCACGCCCGCGCTGTACAGCTTGTCGATCAGCGCACCGCGCAGCTCATTGCCGCGCAGGTTGTCGGTATCGGCCACAAAGACGCGGTACTCGTCGCTGCCGAAGTCCGACGCATCGAGCGCATAAGTCATATCAATGCGGTGCAGATACTTACTATTGTACTCCTCCACGGGGTTGGTCACGTCGGCGCTCTCGCGGGTCGCAATGACCAGCTCGCCCGCGGCCTCGGCGGCAGCGGTCTCCGGCGTGGCGGCAATGACCTCCTCGGCGGTCTTATCATTGTACAAAAAGTCCTGCAATGCCTTAATATTCACGACCCAGTCGGGGTCGTACATCAGGCGGTCATCCATGCCCGTGCGGATGCCGTAGGTGCCCTGCAGCGGCATGGACATCTGCTGCACATCGCAGCCCAAAAAGCCCGGCAGCTGCACGAGCAGCGCGGCGATCTCGGACTTGGTAAAGTTCGTCTGGATCAGCGGCAGAATGGTGTTGAGCAGGTTGTCCAGCTCCATGACGCTGGCGTTCTGCACCTGATCCAGCACGGCCTTAATGACGGTGCGCTGGCGTTCGACGCGCTTCCAGTCGTTGTCGATCTTGCGCAGACGGGCGTATTGCAGCGCCGTGTAGCCGTCAAAATGGTTGGGGCCCGGGTCAACGTGGTTGACGATCAGCATCGAGTTGGAGGGGACCTCCCAGTTCAGGGCCTTGGCCTCCATCTCGGTAATATCAAGGTCTACGCCGCCGACGGCGTCCACGATCTGGACGAAGGAGTTGAAGTTGACGCGGACGTAGTGGTCTACCTGCACGTTGAAGCAGTCCTCGATGGTTTTCATTGTCAGTTTTGCGCCGCCGTAGCGGAAAGTGTGGGTGATCCAGTCGTACTGGCCCTCATAGCCGTCCAGCAGAATCGGCACGCCGGTGCCGCGCTCGATGGAGACCAGCCGGATGACGTGATCCTTGATGTCGAGCGAGACCAGGATCATGCTGTCGGAGCGCGCGTCGTCGCTGAACTCGGTGGTGTCCTCCGTGCCGTCGAGCTGGTTCAGGTGGGTGAAGGCATCGGCGTCGTTGACGGCCTCGGTGCGCTCGTCGGTGCCGATGAGCAGGATGTTCAGCACGTTGTCGTCAGAGAACGGGCTGCCCTCGGGCATTGTCATCTCGCTTTCGGTGTGGGTCAGGCCGGTTCCGTCCAGGTCCTGGTCCTCGTCCGCGCCGATCTCACCCATCTTGCTGACGCTGCCGTCATCATAGCGCAGCAGGTCGAGCTTGCCGTTGACATAAAGGGCCGCCAGCACAGCCAGCACGGCCAGAATGCCGACAACAATGACCGCGATTTTGCCGCCCTTGGGCAGGCGCCGCCACGGGTTCTTTTTTAGCGCTCCATCGGTTGTTTTTTCGGTTTTCGTTTTCAGTTCGTTCATATTTTTACTTTCCCCTGTTGTTGCCTTACCTATAATCCTGTTGTGTAGGGGGCAATGGCCGCCCCTACATATATTCAGCGTGTCGAAAAACCTCCCTCTGCGAGGGGGCCAAGGGGTGAGCACACCTTTTTCGACAGGCTGATATATTACGTGCGTTTTAAGCGTTTGGCGATTTTCCGCACATCACAACAATAATACAAAAACGCCAGCCCTGCAAAGACGGTCAGTCCCAGTGCGCGCCAGGTGAACCAGCCGTGCTGGATGCTGTGGGTGCGCAGCACGATAAACCACGCCGGGGTCATCAGCGCGCAGAGCCCCAGCGGCAGTGCGCGTGCGAGCTGCTGCCTGTCCCGGATGCTGGCTGCAAACAGCGCCAGAAGCAGAACGACAGCCAGAACCAGCGGCCAGAACAGGTGTTTGCCCGCCAGTGTCGTATATACAAAACGTAAAATATTACTCCAAGTCAATTCCATGCCGTGCCAGCTGTCGGCGGCAGTGCGCACGCCCACCTGATGCAGCGCGTCGGCGATGACGTTCTGCTCGGTGACAAGCCCGGCCAGCACCCATTTGGATGCCCAGCAGAGCAGGTAGCCGACGCCCCACGTCAGGCTGCCGCCCACAACGATGCCGCACTGCCTTGTGCCGGCCCGCAGGCGCTGCTGCGGCTCAAGCAGCCAGCAGACAAGCGGCAGGCCAAGGGTCAGGACCGGCGTGACGAGCAGGTCGCAGAACGACGTCACAACGCCAAGAACCAGCAGTGCCAGGCAGACATCATCGCTGCGGCGGGGCTTGGCCAGCACCCAAACGCAGCCCGCGTAGGCAACGGCAAAGCAGGTGAAAAACTGTACCTGATGCGGTACCCAGAACGCCGTGACCAGCATCTGGCTGACCGCGAACCACGCCGCGGCCCGCAGCCCGCAGCGGCGGTGCAGCAGTACCGCCACCGCGGCAAACAGCGCCGCCAGCATCAGATACTGCACCACGCGCACGCCGGTGATGTCGGTGACCAGCAGCAGTGGGCGCAGCCAGATCAGGTAGCCGTGCCAGTACCGCGCGTAGGAGAACGGCACAAGCGCGGGCGCGTCGGTGCGCTGTGCGCCCGCGGCCCAGTCCCTTTCTATGTACCATTGCAGGTCATCGGCCAGCGTCTCAAAGTTATCGACGTTGTAGGCCGTATTCGTCATCATGGCGGTCAGCGGCGGGGCCTCGTCGGCGGACGCGGCCTCGGTCAGCATGATCGTGTCGGTGTAGTTGTCCATCTGGAACAACTTGAAGTTCAGATATTCCGGGTACAGCCCCTCACCGGCGATTTTCACCGCTGAGTCGTAGACATGGTCCCGCACCGGCTCCCCGGGCAGGGCGTAGGCCGCCAGCAGCAGCACAAAAAGCGCCGCCAGCGTCACGGCGAACGCCGCCAGCGCCCGCAGGGCAAAGGGTGGTTTTTGGTTTTGTGGTTTTGCCATGCGGCACCCCTTTCACACAAAAATACAGTTTAATTATAAAACAAAACTCCCGCGGTTTCAACCGTGGGAGTGTGAAATGTTTATGATGGGAAAAACTGGAAATCCATCCGGTAGCCTTACACCATGTCGGTCTGCCGCGACACCGAAAGGACGATGCCCATCTCGCCAAGCAGCATGAGCAAACTTGTGCCGCCGGACGAGAAAAACGGCAGACTGATGCCTGTGTTGGGGATCGTGTTCGTCACGACCGCGATGTTGAGGATTGCCTGCAGGATCACCTGCACCACAAATCCCACTGCCAGCAGCGCGCCGAATTTATCCCGTGCCCGCACGGCGATGGACATGCCGCGCAGAAGCAGCAGCAAAAACAGCGCCACGACCAGCGCCGCGCCGATAAAGCCCAACTCCTCGCACAGGATCGAGAAGATAAAGTCATTCTGCGGCTCCGGCACATACAGGTATTTCTGGCGGCTGTTGCCCAGTCCCAGCCCGGCCAGCCCGCCGGACGCGATGGCATACAGGCTCTGGATGGTCTGGTGCCCCTCCCCCAGCGGGTCGGCAAAGGGGTTCCGCCACGATGCCAGCCGGTCGGTAGCATAGGGCACCAGCTGCGGCAGCAGCACCACCGCTGCCGCGATGGCCGCCGCCCCCAGACCCCCCGCCAGCGCAAACCAGCGCAGCCCCGTACCGCCCACAAACATAAGCACCGCCCCGATTGCGAGGATGAGCAGCGTGCCGGAGAGGTGCGGCTCAAGCAGCATCAGCACCGTGACAACGCCCAGAATCAGCGCAAACGGCAGCACACCGGTGGAAAACGACCGCATTCGATCATGATTCAGCGATATAATATGGGAAAACACCAGCACCACCGCAAATTTTGCGATCTCGCTGGGCTGCAGTGTGCCCAACCCGGGCAGCACGATCCACCGCTTGCAGCCGTTGTACTCCGGCATAAAGAGAACGACCGTCAGCAGCGCCAGCGACAGGGCCAGCACCGGCCATGCCAGCCGGTGCCAGATATGGTAGTCCACCAGACTGGCCGCGTACATGGCTGCCACCCCCAGCGCCGCAAACAACAGCTGCGGGCGGATGTAGGTGTAGGCATCGCCGCGGCGGTAGAGCGCGACTGCATACCCGGCTGAAAACAGCATGATAAGCCCATAGCTGAGCAGCAGCAGCAAAAGGATGAGAAACGGTACATCAAAGGTGGGCAGCGCGCCGAATTTATCCCGCGCCCGCACCCTGCGCACAAGTTCAGACATACAAAAGCCCCCTGCGCAGATTGTACGCAGAGGGCGCGGTTTTTATTCCGCTGCTTTCAGGCCGGACAGCGCGTAGCCGCTGTCGCCGTTTTGCACGCTCTGGGAGCTGGCCTCGTAGCAGGCCCGCAGCACCTCCATGTTGGGCTGCGGGGCGTCCGGGTCGGTGATAGCGCCGGTGGCCAGAGCCTCGTTGTAGTTGTCGATGATCTGGCCGCAGATGCGTTTGCGGTCGCGCAGCGGTGTCATCAGGTTTGCCATCCACTGCTGGTACATACCGTCACAGCTGCTGCCGTGGTTGGCAAACAGGAAGTAATATTCCTGCTCGACCTCAAGCGGCGAGGCCTGATGCTCGTAGTAGTCTGCCAGTGCATTGCGCTTCTTGTCGGTGGAAAAGCCGCGAATATCAGCGAGGCCCCGGGGGAACAGCTCCGGGTTGCGGATCCACTTGGAGTAAGCCTCCACCGGGATCTTCAGCGCATCGAAAATATCCAGAAAATCCTCGAGCGTGATCTTCATTTCGCCCTTTTCCCATTTCTGGATCGTGCGCCTATCCCGACCGAGGCGTTCCGCCAAGTCACGCTGCGAAACCCCTGCGTCCTGACGCGCTGCAACGATTGCCTCTGCCACGCGTATTCGATGTTCGACCATACTTTCCAACTCCCCTTCTTTTGAACGCAAATCGCCGCCGGGGAGCCCTGTGGCAGGCGGCGCATAATGTACCGCCAAACTTCCCGGTCACTGGCTGTGTACTTTGTACACCGGGATGTGGTATAGTGAAAAAAGCCGATATTCCATCATCTTCCGGTGATGTAACCATTTTACATTCTTTTCCATTTATTGTCAATCTTTTCCTGTACATATCGTATAACAATTCAAAAAAAGCAGGTGAAAATCGTGTACGTCTACCGCGCTGTCCGCCAAGAGTTGTCCACCCCCGAAACAGGCCCCTATACCACCTTTGGCATCCTTGCCCTGCGTCTTGAGGCCGGCCAGTGGCAGAAGATCTGCCTTACCGCGGATGTGTCAACTTCCCGCAGCTTTGCCGCCGACCTGGCTGACCGCTGTACCGCAGGCCAGCTTGACCCGCGCCAGCTGAACGATGTAATCGAGGATGCACTGGCTTTTTAGGGGCATATTAATAGTTGCGGCGCTTCTTGATGGCGCCCTGTCGGCCAAAAGTCCCCGCAAGCGCCCTAAAATATCGCTTATTACCGCTATTTTTGCGCTATTTCGTTCCATCCCCGCGTTCATTATTCTGGGGGTTCCTGCACAATTTTGCCTACACGAATTTGCGCATCAGCCCCCGCACCTTCCCTCTCACACTGAACGGTACAATGGTTCTGCATCAGTTGCAACTCCCATATAAATCGTTCTCCGTCAATGGAAATGATGCGTGGGACAAATGCGTCCAGAAATTCCCGGCTGACTTTTTCATCCGGGAAGAGTTCATTCCAGGTGAACACATCCCCCATCTCCGGCACTTGCCATCGCTCCTGAAGTCTCGCCAGCAGTGCCTTCTCCTGACTGATTTTTGTGTCATAGCTTCTGCGCAATGCTTTGTAGGCTCGTTCTACTACAAGGCCTTCTTGTTTTGCGCTCTCCAGCTCGGCCACATCCTTCAAGATCTTTGCCATCCGTTTTTTGCATTGGCGTATCTTGTCCTGCGAATCCCTGCTGTAAGTTTGTTGGCGGCATAGTTCGCGGCAACCCTCATGTATTTCTTCCCGGTACTCTGGCCATGCTGCCGCAAAGATCTTTTCTGCCATTTTCTCCAACACCCAGCTATGTACTGTGTTGGTTCTGCACTTCATCCCCATCTCAGCACCTGCCTGCGGGTTTGCGCGCCGGCACCCATAGCGTATGCTGTTGGGTGTCTTAAATTGGCGATACATTCCGGCTCCGCAGCTGCAGAACAGGCGGCAAGCCCATTTATCTCCCTGTGCTGGTCCTGCATTCCAGTATGTCTGCGCTGCCGGTCCTTGTTTTCGCGGTCCACAGCTTGCTCTGCGCCTTCTGCATTTTTCCCACAGCTCTTCCGATACAATGGGCGGGAAATTTCCCTTGACATACTCCCGCTCCTCTTCCGGGATGCAGACCGATTTGTGGGTAAGATAGTCCGTGCAGCTGACTACCCTGCGGTACATATAGCCCTTGTAAATCGGATTTTTTATAATCCCGCGAACTTGCATAGTTGTCCAGCTATCGGAGCCATCTTTATTCCGGATCCCCTGCATATTCAGCTCATCCGCTATGATCGAACAGCTTATACCATCCGCGTACATTTCAAATATCTTCCGAACAGCTTTGACCTTGTCCGCCTCAATAGCAAGGGTCTTATGCTGCCTATCGTAAACATAGCCAAACGACGCATTGTGTGCTGACGGTTCCCCTCGTTCTCTTTTTACCTGCTGCCCCGCTCTGGATCGCTCGCTGATTTTCCGGCTTTCTTCCTGTGCCAAGCAAGCCAGGATCGACAGACGAAGTTCTCCGTCACTTTCCATCGTCCAGATATCTTCCATGACGAAATACACTTCGACGCCGCACTGCCGCAGCTCTCGCACCGTTTCCACCGTATCTACGGTATTGCGGGCAAACCGCGAGACCTCCCGCGTCACGATCAGATCAAACTTGCCCTCTTTGGCATCGCACAGCATCTTCATGAAAGCCCGGCGCACTTCTTTCACGGTTCCGGTCACGCCATCGTCCGCATACTGATTCACAACTGACCAGTTCGGGTACTGCGCTGCCAGCTTATGATACCATTCCATCTGGCTTTTCAGCGCTGCCGTCTGTGCTTCCAGCTCCGTAGAACACGCCCGTAGAAAGCTACCTTGCGCGGACGCCTGAGTGTTTCATCCGAATAACTCACTGATTATCCCTCCTTGCGCTTTCAGTATACCGCATTGTTTACGATTCCAAAAATGTACAAGTAGATGTTTTTCTGAACTGCTTAGACGAGATATATCTCTACGCTTATATCCCGCCACCGAGCCGGATGCAGTTTGACGCCGGCCTTTCTCTGCCAATCGCTTGCCTCTTCAAAATCGATGATCTCCCTTGCAAGCGGAATGGGTTCTGCCAGGAAGCTCATATGCAATGACTGGCAGTCCTCATAGCGGTAATCCAGATGACGGCGTCTCTTGGCATCGCCCTCCTGCAACAGAAATCCGTGAGTCCTCATAGGCGGGACCTCATAAGGGTTCTCCCCTTTCTTCTGTTCCACAATGTCCGGTGCGGTCTCAGGGTTGACCAATTCACCAGCCTTGTAGGTCCTGATCTGCTGGATGCGGGGTTTTTCCTTGGTCTCTGGCGGTTTTGGTTTAATTTTTTCCGTGAGTGAGAGCAGCCATATGTACCGTTCACCGCTTTTGATGATCCGCCGCACATACACATCCAGAAAGTACTCGTTGATCTCTCCGCCTGAAAAGTCTGCAGAATCGCAGAGGGATGCTTCCAGCTTTTCCAGATCCAACTGTTCTTCTGCACTGTTTTGCTGTTCAGCCTCCTGCAGTGCTTTCTCCGTTGCCATGACTTTTTCGTTCACCAGCGTGCTCATTTTCATGAACTCTGCGAGAGATATCCTGCTCTGTGCACGCCCCTGCACCAGTTTGTCCATCTCACCGTTCAGATCCTCCAGCTGCTTTTTCAGTGAGATTACCTCTGGTGACTCTGTATTGTTCCGCAGGTACTCATTCAATTCCTCGCCCAGCTTACGCAGATCATCGTTGTGCGTTACCCAAATGGTCTGATACATCTTCTTTGCGATCATTTCCATTTTCCAGTCCCAAGTATAGGGCAGCGGGCACGGCACGCCAAAGCCCTTTTCGTCCCGGACCCTTTTGCTGAGTTTCTTGGTAGCAGAGCACATAAGACGGACATCACTTCTGCCATTGCGCCTCTTGTCATGCCCTTCGCACTGGTATCTGGCACCGCATTCACAGTAGAGCACCTTCGCCCACTTGTTTTGCGGAAAGCCTGTACCAAACCCGTATGTCCTTCCCTCTTTGTCCATATTGTGCGCAGCCCGATCCTTTCGGATTGCAAAGCAGGTATCCCACAGCTTCTCCGAGACGATCGGCGGGAAGTCCCCCTTGACAAGGGAATAATCGCGTTCACTGTGGTAAATGCGCTCATGGCTCAGGTAATCCTTCACATGTGACTGGTTATAGGCCTTATAGCCCTTGTAAACGGGCTTTCGCAGCACACGCGACACTTTACTCGCCGTCCATGTGCAGCCGCCTCCGCCGTCTTTCCGGCCCTCTGCCATCAACATGTTGGCCACTGCGGTTTCACCATAGCCGTTCGCGTACAGCTCATAGACCCGACGAACGGTGTCGGCCTGTTCCTCGTTGATGGTATAGGTTTTATTGACCTTGTCCAGGTCATAGCCGAGAACATTGCCGGTACCGTACAGAACGCCATTTTCACGGCTGATTTTTTGCCCCGCCTTGACACGCTCGCTGGTCTTGCGGCTCTCGTCCTGCGCGATACTGGCCATGATCGTAAGGCGAACTTCACCATCCCCGTCCATTGTCCAGATGCCGTCATTCACAAAGTAAACCTCAACGCCATACTGCTTCAGTTCGCGCGTAGCCTTCAGTGCGTCCACCGTGTTGCGGGCAAATCTCGACAGCTCACGGGTCACGATCAGATCAAATTGACGCTGCCGAGCGTGGTCCATCATCTGCATAAACGAGGGGCGTTTCTTCATCTGTGTACCGGTGATGCCCTCGTCAATATACTGCGCCACTACGGTCCAGTTCGGGTTGCGTTCTGCAAGGTTTGCATACCATTCCATCTGGTTTCCCAGTGCAGAGATCTGTTGCTCATGTTCGGTTGAAACGCGGCCATAGAACACCACGGTGCGCGGCCGGTTTTTATAGGTCCCAAGATAGTCTTCCATTTCTCTTTTCCTTACAACAACATCACGCGGCGAAGCATGTCTGCCGTATGCGATACATTCTCCAGCGCAAGGCTCATTTGGGCCCTCTCACGCTTCTCCGGGTCTTCTTGCAGGAGGCACTCCAGCGTGTCTTGCAGCTCCTCCACACGCCGAATGATCAGTCTGTAATCCACCGGAGGATATTCGATCGGCGGTTTTTCCGCAATCAGGCAGCGAATATATTTTTCTCTGGTCATTCGACTATGCGCGACTTTTGCATTTAACACTTCGAGTTCCCGCATGGGCAAACGCACCTTGATTTCCTTGTAGCCTTCCTTGAGTGCCATAACAATCATCCCTTCTGCTGCATTTCCGTGTGGCTTGGATCTCTTCTGGTTTCATTGTACTCGTTCTCGAACTCAGTGTGAAATGTACACTTTAAACATCTCCGCATAATTCCAAAAGCTGCAGGGAGGAATTGTACGGGGTTGCCTTTCTATAACGGCACAAAAATGCCGTGGAAGATGGTTCCTCCACGGCACGATCTGTCGTTATAGCTGTTGCGTTTCTCTCCCTCTGCCATTCCAGACAGGCAACCCTTCCCGGCGCTGTGCCCTGCACCCCGTTGCCAGGGTACAGTATGTTTCCTCGCTTCTTGGCACGCTCCCTATCCGATCCTGGCGCTGCTTCCCCAAAGCGGTACTGCAGAGGACGCTATTCTCTTGTTAGAAGGTTTTTGGCCTTCTATACTATAAGAGATGAAAATTTCGGACAAAAGCACACCTTGAAGGCGTTAAATTTACAAAAAGTTCACAAGCCCAACTTGTGATACCATGAAACTCGTATCCTTACAAGAAAACTCTGTTTTCATCGGCAATACTGGCTATATATTGAAACAGCCGGGATTTCAACTTCTGCGTCCCGTCAATCAGCAGTGTCACCTTAGGCGCCTTCCACTACCGCCAGATGTACATATGAAATCTACGCCGCAGCCATTCATGCCAAGACAGCATCGTTCGTTTCGCATCAATTTTTGTTGCCATTGTTCAATTTTAATTCGATTTCAGTATTTACACTGCGCTAGTGGCTTAACGGTTGCAAACCTTTAATAATCGTGGTATACTTTAGTGGTATAAGATGAATTCAATTTTGACGGTGGCCCTATCGTAAAATGTCAGGCTCTTCCCAAAACCCGATTCATTATTCTATAACAGAAAAGCTCACAATCAGGCAGAAGAAAACCAATTCAGTCATTTCAAGCAAACCGTTGTCTTCTTTTTTGCTTTGCTAGTAAGGTTTCAAACATTTTCGCCACACTATGTTTAATCGTGATGCAATCTTTGGAACCTCGCTCCCACTCTTTCAGATCATTTTTTCAATATTTGAGCTTTCCATTCTTGATCCTTCCTAAGTACAACAGACGCAATTTTATTTTTTAACTGCATTCCACGGCTGGAAATTATTGTGGGATATGAGTGCGGGATAGAGAAGGTATATTCTGTATAGGCATAGAATAAGTTGGAAAGGGTACATACAGGGAGATAAAAGGATGTCAAATTACTTGATCGGAGATTATATCAGAGATACCAGACTGCGTAGAGGATATACACAAGAGCAGCTTAGCTTTGGTATCTGCACGACAGCGTCATTGTCCCGGATTGAGACCGGTGCACAGGCACCCGGTAAGCATATTCTTGACGCATTGATGGAACGTCTTGGAATTGGAGATAAAATATTTGATGTGCTAGTGAGCAAGGAAGATATGGTGATCTTTGAGAAAATCCAGGATGTCACGAGGAGCATTGCAGCCGGAGAAGAAGGAACACAACAAGCCCTTAGCCGTATCCCCGATATTGTAGTCAGCGACATTATGATGCCTGTGATGGACGGTATCACTTTATGTAAGCAAT
>OOBT01001505.1_pt1 | contig 12055 bp, 9 predicted proteins | sample 1671551 | NCBI WGS metagenome assembly OOBT01 (sample SAMN06348168, study PRJEB24527) | human gut metagenome | reverse complement strand
TTCTTGGCTATCTATAGGCTCTAACACCATGTTAGAATTAGCTTCATCAAACGATGTATTATAAAGAAAAGTCCTATGCTGTTTATTAAAGATACTGGAAACCTCTATAGTATCAAAATAGTACAAATAGACAAGCCGTCCTACCCCTTTATGAGTAGAATCTTCGACTTGTAGTAACTTACAAAATTTCCCATAACGTTCTTGGGTAAATCCTACTCCATTGTCTTGAACTGTTATTTTCAATGTTTCCTGTTTTCCTAACTCGTCAATACTGATACAAATGCTAATTTTAGATGCATCCGCATCCAAAGAGTTAGCTATGGCTTCAATAAAGACCATATCCAAAGAAGGATTGGAAAAGAACAATCTTATCGCTTGTTTTATATTAACTTGCATCTTTAAACAGTATTATTAATCTCTAACATAGAGATATAGCGACAAATATACTAAAAAATAGCAATATATGAATATAATTACTCCTTTAGTGCAAGATGCAAGTATATATCTATATATATAGCTTGCACCTTACACCTAAGCTGAAATATTTATATTCAGACATTTGCGTAATTCAAAAGGAAGCTGTATCTTTGAACCGAAGTTTTAGGCAGACAATGAACAGCCAAAGGACGACAAACAAACGTCTTTTTTGAAACCTAAATTGTACCCCCTAAGGCATTGACATATTGATAAAGTGTTGAATTAAAGCGACATAAGGAGATGGGTTCATTACCCTGTCTCTCCGCAATAAAGGGTGTAAATCAAGCATTTGCAAGATTTACACCCTTTTTTACACCCAAAAGTCAACTACGGGGTGTAGTCTATATGCATTATTTTTGGTAATCCTATTCATTTCCTTCTTAACTTTATTATATTTCATTTTTAGTTTCTGTAATTAGAACTACCCTACAGGGTAGTGGAAAAGTCTCGCGAAGTATGGAACTTTGCAGCAGAAAACTAAATACTATCATACAATGAAATTAATTAAAGTATTCTTATTAGGACTTATTGGTATCATACTACCTATCAGTTTGTCCGCACAGACCGTAAGCGGAAAACTTATTGACGAGAACAGCCAGCCTTTGCCTTACGCCAATGTGGTACTACTGTCCTTGCCGGATTCGGCATTTGTTAGTGGAACTATCAGCGGTGAGGATGGAACATTCACACTGGAGGCAACATCGGTAAACCAGATAGTGAAAATATCATCCATCGGATATAAGCCCGTGTGTAAGCCAGTATCTCCAACCAATATCGGTATCGTACAGCTCGTACCGGATGCACAACAATTGGGGGAAGTTGTTGTAAAAGCAGACTTACCTAAAACACGCGTAAAAGGTAATGCAATGGTGACAACTGTTGCAGGAAGTGTACTTGAAAAAGCCGGAACAGGAAATGATCTGCTCAATAAAATACCGGGGGTGTCTGCCGATGACGGATCAGTGAATGTTTTCGGAAGCGGAGTAGCTGAAATCTACATCAACGGAAGAAAAATGAGAAACAGTTCGGAACTTGACCAACTGTCGTCCGACGATATAAAAAGTGTTGAAGTCCTTCGTAATCCAGGTGCCAAATACGATGCTTCAGTAAAAGCTGTTGTACGAATCATAACTAAGAAAACACAAGGAGAAGGATTCGGTTTCAACAATCGTGCATACGTGGGATACCAGTATGACCTTGCTTTGCTCGACCAGTTTAACTTTAATTACCGCAAGGGAGATTTTGATCTCGGAGGAATGTTATTCGGCAGAGACAACAAGTTTGAAGAGAACAAGATACTGACACAGAAAACATACCTTGATAAAGTATGGACACAAAATTCGGATATGAAAAGTCCGTTTCACACGCAGGATATTGCTGCCATGCTTTCATTGAATTATCAGTTCAACGAAAATCATGTGATGGGTGTAAGGTATGATTTTAGCAGAAATCCTCAGATTGAGATGTGTCTGGATATGAATTCTTACATTCATGTGGATAATCTATTAGAAGAAGAAAGTAAAAGTAACACCAATTCAATAACCACAAACAACAGGCATACCGTAAATGCTTATTATAATGGCAATTTCAATGATTGGAATGTGGATTTGAATATGGATGGAATGTGGTCGGATAGTAATAATCCTATCGTAGCTGAAGAATATGTCAAGCAATCGGACAATACGGAAGTAAACAGCACTATCCATACACTGGGTAAAAACAGGAATGAACTTTATGCTGCCAAACTTGTAATGGAGCATCCGTTATGGGAGGGTAGCTTCTCCATAGGCAGTGAATATACCTACAGCAGCCGTATTAACCAATACGTAAACGATGAGAATATTATACCTGACAACGACAACAAAATCAGGGAAAATGCTGTATCCGCATTTGCTATGTACGCACGTAGTTTCGGCCAGTTGCAAGCTCAGGCGGGTGTGAGATATGAGCATCTGAATTCCGACTACTATGAATTCGGGAAAAGAATGGATGAGCAAAGCCGTAAATATGACAATGTATTTCCTTCCATATCACTTTCATATCCTATAGCTAAAACCCAATTAATGATAAGTTATTCAGGCAATATAGAACGACCAAGCTACTATAAGCTGTCAAGTGCAGTAATCTATGGCAATAAATATACATACGAGAGTGGAAATCCGCTTCTGCGTTCTTCGATACTGAATACCTTGTCACTTAATGCATCATGGAAATGGCTTTATTTCAATATGAATTACAGTCGCATCAAGGACATGCAGATACAGGTAAGCCAATCCTATTCGGATGCAGATCCTTCTATTTCTCTGTTCACACATACCAATGTTCCTAAGGTGGACAAATTGAATGCCACCTTGTCAGCATCGCCAACGATCGGTATATGGTCGCCACAGTTCACAGCCATGTACAGCCAGCAATGGTTTGTGATGGATACACCGGACGGTCCCAGAAACCTTAATAATCCTATCGGATTTTTCCAATGGAACAATACATTCAGTTTACCTAAGGATTTTCAGTTGAATATAGATTTGGAGACTTCCACACGAGGAGAAGACAGCAGCTACCGTATAATTGAACCCGGTAGTTCGGTCAACATTTCTTTATATAAAGGATTTTTGAACGGAAAACTGGCTGTTCAACTGCAAGCCAACGACATCTTCAATACTTCATCCTCAGACATACTGATGTACAGCGGTAACCGAATTACAATACTTCAGCCGGAATCACGCCGCAGTTTCGGTATGACGGTACGATACAAATTCAATACAGCCAAGAGCAAGTATAAAGGAACAGGAGCTGGAGACAGCCAGAAAAACCGTATGTAAATTATGACAGCATCAATATCTTATATAAATCTCTCATGGGCAGTTGTGGGCATCATCGATAAGGATGTCCACAACTGCCTTCAATCCATGAAGCGTTCCAACGAACCGATAGAAGTTACCATTGAAAGATATGTTGTCGGTTATCTGGCATTTTGGCATATTGCTTATATTGACAAAGAAAAGATGAACAGATGTGACGATGAGAAAATAATCGAACTTGGACGAAAAAAAATTGAGGAATACGTCACCTCACATCCACCTGTAGCTACTTTGCCGAAGTTCTACATCGTCTTTCTAAATCAACCTCATATTGGCTGCGATACCCACGGCCTCAGTGATGTTTTCTGCGTGTAGTTTCTCAAAGAGTTTCTTCTTGTGAAACTTTACGGTATTGGCATCAATGAAGAGAGTTTCTCCAATCTCCGTGTTCGACATTCCTTTGACGGAGAGCTGGAGAATCTCTTTTTCACGGTCGGAAAGAATCAGTTCCGGCTGTTTTCTCCATCGTCTTCCCTCGAACGAGTAGAAATACCTGTCACTACATGTATGGTCTGAAATAACTACATCTCCGATAGTTTTCTCCGGTGATAGTGAAACTGTACATAGAGCCAGCCATATATCCCCATTGTCACTCAGCAAGGCAGGTGTTAGTTTGTGGTGGATAAGGTGCGAGTGCTTTTCTGATGTACGGATATGAAAGTTATACTCGATGGACAGGTCAAGTCTTTTTTCTACCGGTTGGTCATAGTAAAACCGGAATCCGGCTTCGTTGATTTCCATAAGACGGTTTATCTCGTCAGACGGAACGACATCAAAATAGAAGGCATAACCTTTCTGTTGCACATCTTCCGGTGAATAACCGCAGAGGAAAAGCGGGTTGGACGATACATAAAGGAAGTTCTTGCGGTTATAGTCTATGATATACAAACTGTGATTTGTGTTGCGTGCCAGAGCGTTGGCCATGGCAATACATACATCGGTTTTTGAATAATCACTGTCTGGTATTTGTAGGTCTGTATTTATAGGCCGGAAGAAATTGTTTATAATATTCTGTTGCATAATTGATTTTCTGATTCCCTTCGCAAAATTATAAAAAGTACAGACTATAATAAAAATGGTCTGTACTTTTTTCACTTATATTCTGAATCCTCTACTTTTTCTTGGTTCCTCCTCTGACTGTCGCAAACTTCGTCTTAACTTTTCCCATTGTTCCTTGAACCATTCGCCTATTGGCTGCTTGTTTATTGTCAGTACCAATTTATTTTCATTAACCGAACTTTTCTCAATTCTGAAAATGTCGTTTTTGATGTCAAACTTATGTCTATGTTTTTCGGAATAAATTTTGCCACTACATTGTATGGCTTCTTTCTTTGTCAAGAGGCTTTCTATCATGTCTTTGGTGAAGCCGATGGCAGCGCACAATTTTTCCATTCTCAGCATCTCTTTAAGCATCGGAAACCACTTGAATGACTTTTCAAGCAAGGTGTTAAGCTGGGATATTTCCCTGTCTTTGACTTCAAGCTCTTGATTGTGTATTCCTTGAAGATTGCGTATATGTTTTCCGTGCTGTTCTTGCATTTGTTGTATCTTGGCTTTTAATTCATCAATGCCTTTATCACGCTCGGCAATTTCATGACGCAATTTTTCATTGACTTGTTCCAAATCTTTCAACTTTCCGCTGCCGAAAAGAGAACCGACACCGCTTGCTATGGCGGTGGCTGCATTGGTGGCTGTTTTCTTTAGCCTGTCAGTGCGTATTTCTGATTTCACCTGTTTCAGCTCCTGTTCAGCAAGATTTATCTGTTGTTCCTTGTGTCGCTTGGTTTCATCTATACGTTGCAGTTCGGCTTTCTGTTTCTCAATGATGAAATCGTTCCGTTCCAAATGCTCCTTGCCTGTAACAGCTTTTGACTGTCCACGCTCCATCAGGAGAATGTCGGATGCCAAACTCTGCATTTCTGTCATATCCTCGTCATTGAGCTTTCGGCTCTTGCCTGTATCGTGGTTCATCCAGTCGAAAACGATATGTGCATGGTAATTCGGCTTGAACCACTTTTCACCGACTTGGAAACTCTCCCTATCCCCGGCTTCGGGTTGTCCACTAAGCCAGTGTCCCTCGTCCTTGTGCAGGAAGATTTGCAGCGGTGTGATACCCCAGCGTCTTTGACATTCCTCACCGAATTTACGCACGTCTGCCAGTGTCGTATCCGGTCTGATGAGTAATACTCCCTCACGGATTGGTGAGCATCCAGCTACTTTTATAATCTTCCCATTCTTTCCCTTGCGTTCACGCTCCTTTTCCTGCATCGCTCGTCCGGTCTTTTCCTTGACCATCCGTTTGATGTTTTCATAGTGCGTCTGCAGGTTAGGACTGCCGAAGCCCGGGTTTATCCACTGCTCGTTATTGGAAGTCAGTTCGGGTACGATGTAGATTTGAGACTTGCCGATATTGCGCATATACTCGGCAGTTCTCCGGTTATGAGCCCCACTTGATGTAACTCTACAGGGCTTGATATGTATGCTTGACTTTGTTGCCATTGATATTCGTTTTTGGTTTGTACATTGTTGTTCATTTAATTAGCTTCGCTTTCGCAGAGGGGTTCTTAGGGGTGCAACCCATAAGCGGAGATTGCAAAGAGAGGGTCACTCTTTGCTCTGGGTTCTCAGGGGAGAAACGCCCTGAGTGGGTCATTAGGGTAAAACCCTAATCCCCTCGGGAGAGCCCACAACTACGTAAGCGGAGCGTGTAGTTATAGTGGGCTATATCAATGGCAAGCCATTGTCTGCAAACTCCAGCCTACGGCTTCCGCTCTCCTCCGTCAGGGAGGTTTTTCATCATCGTTGCCGATTGGAGATGCACCGACCAGCACAAGGTCTAAATCGTCTATCAGTTTTTGCAGGACGGGATTCTTCTCTATCATCCGCTGGAGGATTCTCTCAGCCTCGACCAAGTGGTTGGCTGTACTCATCACCTTGCCCTCCCGTATCTGAAAGATAATCCAATCGGCTATGTCGATATGGGCTTCTTTTTGTTTCGGGGTGGCATTCCTTTCGATGATGTCCGAAACCACCACCTTACAAAAGTACATGCTCTCGGCTCGCTGTTTCCACTCGGCATAAGCATCGGCATCGGGAAAGAGAAGCACGGTTCGCCCTGACAGTACACGGAGTTTCTCTTCTCTCATCTGACTCTTACCACCCGTAGCCAGCCATACATAATCGGGGAAGATAGCAGAACCGATAACGGCACTCTTCTCGGATTCCACCAAGACCACCACCTTGTCGGGATGCGTTTTCAACAAGTGTTCCCCGAAAAGGCATTGGGATAGTTGCCAATCCTCTGCCAACACACGCTGCTTTTTCAATATGCTGTGTATCCAGTTCACTGCCGATGTCTGTCCTCCCTTGATACGGTGTCCGTCTTCGGGATTGTACTGCATCACCTTTCCCGTGCGTACCTTGCCCGTCCTGTCTATCTGCCAAAAGATAACAGAGCCGTCACGGGTAGCCCCCAAACGGTATTCCTCCAACAACCGCTTCAACACCTCTTTCGCCTTGTCGCCATAGTAGGAAGTAAGGAGTGTGAAGAGGAAACGGAAGAAATTGCTACGCTCGCTTTGCGACTTCTCCACATAGTGAGGGGGAATATAGCCGATGGCTGTCGGCTTACTTTGCTGCTTCACTTTCTTCTGCTCTGCTCTTTGCCTGTCAAAAGAGAAATCATTGGTAGTTCTGTGTTCAGGATGCTCTTGAAAATACTCTTTCGGAGTGTAGTGATACCCACAACCGCTTTCGTGGTTACATCTGCCGACCGATGGATGCAACGGCACATTATTTTCGTCCACGTAATAGACGAAAGAATGCCTGTCTCCGCATTTGGGGCAGGTATGCCGTGTTGCCGTTCCTTTATACTTCTGTAATGAATAATTGCCCATAGCTTAGTCCGTTTTTGATGGTTGATTGTCGGCTGTCCCATCCTGTCCCATTGTCCCACACTCTAAGGGTTGGGACAGTGGGACACTTGGGACACCTGCGTTTTTACTCTCTTTGCTGCGCTGGATGATACGGTTTACGGTGGACTTGCCACAATTCACCTGTGAGGCTATCTCCCTGACGGACTTGCCCGATTGGGAGAGTTGCAGAATTTGGCAATCCCTTTGGCTTGATTCATTGTCGCCCAATTTTTTCAAGTGTTCCTTTTCCGTGGAATAGCCCCTGAACACGAACTGCAAGAAAGCATCCACCTTGTCAATCTCGTAAACGATTACATTATCCGCATCATGAGAGAACGTGCCATAGCGCACTTTAAGCTGCTTCACATAGCGAAGCCCTCCGTCTTGGGCACTTTTTCCAATGGTGAACACGCTGTCAAAGAAATTGTAGAGCCGTTTGCTTCCGGCAAGGTCGTTGGATGTGATGGGACAATCCAAAGAGCGTTTGGGCGTATGTGCTAGGACAAGGATAGAGAGCGCATATCTCTTTTTGAGATTGTTCAGCTGAATCATCAGCCGTCCTGCGGCATCGCCTTTCTCCATGGCGCAACACAGGTAGGTAAGATTGTCAATGATGAAAATCTTGCAGTCGGTCTGCACAGCCATCTGTTCAATGCCGCCTATGATAGCTTCCTCAAAGTTGGCATCCAAAAGCTGGTTGCAGTCAATAGACACCCGATAGAGTTTGTCGGGAAAGGTGTAGAGCTCTCCATGCTCGTTGGTATAGCGGAGCTGGAACTGCTTTTCGGACAGTTCAAAGTCCAGATACAGCACATTGTCGGTTCGGGCGATGCGGTCGGCTATCTGCACGGCAAGGATGGACTTGCCCACGTTGGAATCGGCAAACAAGCAGGAGAGTTCCCCCTCGTACCAAAAGCTGTCCCACAGCGCACGGGGCGTAGGCAATAACGATGCTTCAAGAATGGTTTGGTTTGCCGTCTTGATATTCATCATGCCTACACTGTCGGGCATACCGTTATGCGCTTGGGATGCTTTTGTGAGGTCGCCACGTATCAGGTTGATATAGTTCTTATCCTCTTCCATATCATTCACCAGTTACGTGGGTTGGGCTTGCGACGGTGGGAAGAGGATAAGGACTTGTTCAGTTCCTCGTCTGACAACGGTATGGGATTCTTTCGGGCGGTTTCCAGCCACTTGTCCAGTTCGTCACGGTAAAGGCAATAGCGTTTGCCGGGCTTGGTGGCAGGGATTGTCCCTTCTGACAGTTTCATGTAGAGCGTACCCTTAGGGATACCTAAATACTCTGCTGCCTCGTCCACAGACATGGGCACGTGGGTGTCCACCGTTTTGGCATTGTTCACACTGCGCTGCTCGGCGAGCAGGCTTTTCAGGCTCATCACTTCGTCTCGAAGCTGAGCGACAACCTCGGGGAGGTCGTTGAAGGTAAGAATTGATTTTTCCATTCGCGTACTCGTCTCTTTTGTAAGACTTGGCGCAAAGGACTGAAATGATATATCCGTGAATATCTCCACGACACGTCATTGCAAAATAATTCCCGAATAATTAAGCCCAGCCATAAATGACGGGTAAAATTACTCGGGAAACGATGTAAAACAGGCGGTTATGAGTTACCGGATGGTTGTCGTTGGTGTCGTGATTATCCTAATTCCGCACATAATCCTCGGGATAGTGGAAATCAAGTTTGCCGTTTTCGGGTTCATCAATGGGAATTTCCGTCTTTAACGGCTCTACCTTGAAATTCTTGATGGTTGATAAGTCTGTATCAGCAAACGATTTCGGGAAAAGGGCTTTGATGAACTTGGCACGGTTATCCCCATTGTAGTATCTCTTGTACAGGAAACGCTCAGAGATATTCCATACGAAGTGACGGAGTGGAATGTTGTTGATGTCTTTGGTAAACGGTCTTTGTATGGGCTTCGGGGTATAAGTGTTAAGATTCATCCATTTGTCCACCTCAGTACAGATGTGGTTCACGGTTTCTTGGTCGGCAATGCGAGGCAGGTAATAATGGCAATACTCCATGACCATGCGGATGCGCTCTTCCTTTTCCCGTTGCTCTCTGCTTGCGTAATTGGCACGGTTCTTTTCGTGAAGATCCGGGGCGATAGTAAGCTCTATCGGTTGTGTTTGGATAAGTGTCTCTTCTTTTGTCGGGGATGATTCGGGTACAGGCTCAGGGACTGATGTAGGTCCAGGCACAGATGTGGCTTCTTCAAGTGTATTTTGTGACAGTTCTTCCTGCACCTCTATGGCTTCGGCAATCGTTTCTTTCTTGCCGAACTTGATTTTGTAGATTTCGTATGTATCAAAGATAAGTGTCTGAAAGGAGAGATAGAGCAACCATCCCAACAGGTTACAGCATACGAATACTATCCACCTGACAAAGTTGTCTTGGTTGAAGCTGTCCGCTATTACCAGCGTGGCAATGGAAGATATTAGGACGATGGCGAAGCCGACAAAGCCCAAGATGATGTATTTGTCCTTGATTGATGATTCCATATTTCGTTGAGAGATTGAATGTTCCTGTATTATTTTGTGCAAAGTTAATGCTATTTTTCCCAATTACTGCCCGTTATTTGCGGTTAGAACGGTCTTTTTCAATGTATTTCACGAAATGTCATCATATCATACTCTGTTTCATACTCTGAGGGGCTTATAAATGGTGGCATCAAGCCAAAAACATAGAGGGGCGATTATAGCCTTGTAGCCATAACCGCCCCTCTGAATACCTGTCAATGTGAGACATTTATGCCTCCTTGCGCTTCAAGGTTATCTTGTCCACCACCTGACACATCTGCTGCGCTGCTATCTTGGAATAGATTTGTGTGGTGGTAATGTTCTTATGTCCGAGATAGGCTTGGATGACAGCCATGTCCGTTCCCATTTCCACGTGCAGGCTTCCGAAGCTGTGGCGGGTACAGTGAAAGGTGATTTTCTTGGTTATCCCTGCTGCCGTGAGCCACCGTTGGAGTGGTCCTTGCAGCATCTTGTCCTTGAAATCCTCAAAGATAAGTCCCTCGCCCCGTTCTCCCAGCAGTCCATAGGCTTCATCACTGATGGGGTTATGCACTATTTCTTTGGTTTTCTGCATACGGGTGGTAACGAACATCCTGCCGTTGGTGTATGGTTGTATCTGCTGCCACGTGAGCTGTCTGATGTCGCTCTTTCTCAGTCCCGTAAGACAGGCGAAAAGAAAAGCTTTTTTCAAGACCTCCTCCTCACAGGGTGTTTCGGCAAGCCGTATCAGTTCCTCTTGGCTCAAATGCTCCCTGATGGTGGGAATGCACTCGATGCGGTCTAAGAAGCCGTTTGGGTTCTCCTTTATCTTCCTGTCACGGTAAGCGGTGTGCAGCACGGCACGGAAAGTTGACCAATAGCCTGCTGCGGAGTTGATGTGCAGCTTTTGGTTGGTGTGGATGGATTGGGGTGCATCAAGCAGGTATTCCATGAACTTGCGGCACAAATCCACATCCACCTCCTCAAAGGTGCATTTGCCGTTCACGAACCGCTGGAAATGCTTGTATACGTGCTGCCACTTGATATTCTTGCGGTCAGCCAGTCCTTTGAAATAGGCAAGGAAATCGCCCTTCATCTTGGTCTTGTCAAAAAAGCCGTTGTTTTCATTGAAAATGGCTTCGTAGCGCTGGTTGCGCAGGATGACCGCTTTCTTCATCATGCGTGCGTTGAAGTCCCGTTCCTGCTGGTTTGCAGGTTTGGCGAAGATGTAAATTCCTAAGGCTTCACGTGTAATCACTCTCATGGTGACATTGTCACGGTAGCCGGGATAGTAGTCAAGGCATAGTGAATACTGTGTCCCGTTCTTAATCTTGCGCTTACGCAAGGTAACTGTTTTGCATTTACTCATAATAATTATGTTTTAATTGGTTGTATACATTTTGGAGTTGTATCCATGTTTCCGATGGCAAAGGAACAACGTGAAATATCCGTGAATACCTCCACGATACATCATTTTGAAATAATTTTCGATAATCCCGATTTTTCACGGTTATTTGTTCCTTTCAGCCATGACACGCTCCACATCTGAGCGCAAAAGCAGGTTTTTCACACCCACCTTTATCTTTTCGATGTGCTTCACCTTGACGATATGGCAGATGTTGGCTGACGAAAGACCATAGATTTGCTGCACCTGCTCAACGGTATAGTAGCGTTCATCGTTCACAAGGTCAGTTCTGCGGAGTTCGTTCAAATGTGATTTGGAGTAATAGGTACGCCCGTACTCTCTTTTAGTGGGTATCTTATGGCGATAGGTGTAGGCACGGAGTGCGGTCGGCTTCATGCCGAACAGTTCCTCCACCTCCTCGGTCAGTAGCCAGTCGGTAATTTCGCTAATATCAACTGCCACACCGAAAAACTCGTCAATATGCTTCTTGCTGTAATAGTTCTTTCCTGCGATACGGCAGATGGGGATATGGTTACGCTTGGCGGAAGTGTAAAGCCATGACTGCTTTACCTTAAAAAGGGACATCACCTCCTCGCCCGAATAGAAGTCCAACACTTCTTCGCTTTCCTTTTCCCTTTTTTCTCTTTTGGCAGGTAAGGAAGATGAAGATGATTTCCTTGGTGTGGAGGTGTTGCCGGGCAGGATGCGGTGATAGGGATTGCCCTCCAACATCTGCTCGATGTCGGCTCTGCGGATGAATGCCATGCGGTTGCTGATGCGTGAGGCTTTCAGCTTGCCGATGGCTACAAGTTTGTAAATGTACTGTCGGGAACAGCCCATGAGGATGGCTGCTTTGGAAAAGGTGAGATACTCCTGATGCT